>CESG01139760.1_pt1 | contig 18644 bp, 28 predicted proteins | sample 531121 | NCBI WGS metagenome assembly CESG01 (sample SAMEA2621287, study PRJEB7988) | marine metagenome | biome: marine biome (ENVO:00000447); feature: mesopelagic zone (ENVO:00000213); material: "saline water (ENVO:00002010), including plankton (ENVO:xxxxxxxx)" | depth 800 m
TCTCCACGAAGGATGTCGAGGGCGTCGCCCAGGATATTCGATTCGCAAAGTCGCTTGATGAGCTCATTGTCCCAATCATGACGCCTGAAGGCAAGCTTGAGCTCCTGAGCTTGTCCAACGTCCAGTCCAAGGTTTTTTCTAGACACGATTTGCTCCTGTGTTTTTGCGACAGTGTCTCTCGACTGCGTCGCGTGTACACCTGAAAAAAAATTACAATATAAAAAATATATTGTCAACAAAAATGAAAGGCCCCGGCGCGTGTGAACGCGGCCGGGGCCTCTGGTTGATCAGGAGAGGAGTCCTTCGGCGGTCTCCCTTCCGAGCTCCGTCAGGCGGAGAACCGTCGTGAACTCGGTCTCGTAGGTCTTGCCCTGGTAGGGGGCGACGAGCCCGCAGTCACGAAGCTCCTGCACGCTCTCTCGGCTGGGGACGGGATACTGCTCCCACCTCCCGATCGGGAGACGCGTAGCCGTCATGCTCTTCTCATGGATGTCGAGAAGCCGCGCTCGGAGGAGCATGAGAAGCTCCTTCGTGTTGTCGGAGAGCTCCGGACGAATCCACATGGTCGGGCACCCTTCCTCGAGGGTGAGGCCCCGATCGTAGGGGTCGTCCATGTTGCGGCCGACAGCAGGGGGCGGAGGCTCCCACTTGCCCGTCGAGGAATCGTAGCGGTCGGTACCTCGGATCTCTGCTCCGGCAACCAGCCGGAAACCTTCGATCTGGGTGCCAGACCACGAATGGGTGTGCTCCTGCACGGTACTGCTCCTTTCAGGCATGATTGCCAGTCCGTATCCAATTTATATAACTAGGGCCTTTATTGCAAGTTTGTCTGGTATAATCGAGTTCATGCGAATATTGTCTTGGAATGTGAATGGGTTACGGGCGACTCACAAAAATGGATTTTTGGATTGGTTATATGACGACAGTCCCGATATTTTGTGTCTTCAAGAAACAAAGGCAGAAGAAGTGGATTTGGTAGATGAATTAAAGAATCCCGACGGCTACACCGGATATTTTGACCATACAAAAAAACGTAAAGGGTTTAATGGCGTTGCTATTTATACAAAAATAAAACCCGAGAGGGTAGAAAAAGGATTTGGTGTTAAAAAATTTGATGACGAAGGACGAACACTCGTTGCTTATTTTAAAGATTTTGTACTCATAAACTGTTACTTTCCAAACAGTGGTATGGAAGAACGTCTTCCTATGAAGCTCGAATACAACGATGCGATTTTAGAATTTATGGAAGGACTCCGTAAAAAGGGTCACAAGGTGGTAATGTGTGGGGATTTAAATGTTGCCCACGAAGAGATTGACCTGGCCCGCCCAAAAGAAAACGAAGGCAGGGCAGGCTTCCGGGAAGAAGAACGCGCCTGGTTTGATGAGCTTATGGCCGCTGGCTATATTGATACCTTTCGGCATTTTTACCCTGACAGACGTGATGCTTACAGCTGGTGGGATATGAAGAGTCGTGCCAGAGACCGCAACGTGGGGTGGAGAATAGACTATTTTATTACGAGCCCTGATGTGCAAAAGAATCTCAAAAGCGCTTTTATACTAGATTATGTTTTGGGTAGTGATCACTGCCCAGTAGGGATAGAGCTTGACCCGGTCAAATAGCGAAGCTAACCCTGTGGGGTTATTTGACGGGGTTGATTTTTAAATACAAATTGTTAGACTGCTTCCAGCACGTGCAGGGTGGTGGTTCAACCGGCTTCGTTGTCTCAAACCATCCCCGCCTGAGACCGGCTGCAAGTGGAGAGGCCCGATGTGGCTACCCTCACGCCAAAGGATGTCACTGACACGTCTAACTGCTCCGGCTGGAGCACTCTCAGGTTGAAGAAGGCCCGGTTCGCTTCGGCGGCCGGGCCTTTAACCTTGCCTCCTTGTAGAGAGTCCCGTTTTTTGGTAGAACGTAGGTATTAATAACTAGCATTTTTTATAATGAATAAATTTATAGCCTTGGGTGTGCTCTTGTTTGTCGCAGTTTTTGGAACGGCGACTGTGTATGGAGCAACCTTTGAAGGGGGAGAGGAGTTTGCTCTTCCTGAACGAGAAACCGTTCGTGACGATTTGTACGTTGCTGCGGGTGTTGCAACACTCTCAGGCAACGTTATAGGAGACCTTCTTATTGCAGGAGGTGAAGTTACTGTTCTTGGAGAAACATCCGGGAACCTTATTGGAGCAGGGGGTAATGTAACTGTCTCTGGTGGTGTTGGCCGGGATGCTCTTGTTGCAGGGGGTGACGTAAACATTTTGGGATTTGTCCGAGATGATCTTCGAGTAGCAGGAGGAAACGTTCAAGTAGCAAATGCTGTTGGTGGTGATGTTGTCGCCGCTGGTGGGGTAGTGCACTTGGTATCGGGCGCAACCGTGTCAGGAGATGTGGTTGTGTTTGGTGGACTTACCACGATTGACGGAACGGTAACAGGAGATGTTCGAGTTGAAGGAGGAGAACTCCGGATCAATGGAACAATTCTTGGGTCACTTAATGCAAAAGTTCAAGACGGACTTGTGATTGGTAACGGCGCAAACATTGGTGGTGGTGTCTATGAATCGTCAAAAGAAGCAAAAATTGACGAAGGTGCAACGGTTCGAGGAGAACTCACCTTTGAAGAAGTTATGAGAAGCGATGCCCCTCCAACAGGAGAAAAAATCCTAGGATTTGGGGTAACAACCATGGCCCTTATGCTTTTGGTGGTGGCTCTTATTCTTGTCTACGCAGCAAAAGATGGAACACGAAGTGTCGTGTCTCATGTAGCACGATCATTTTGGAAGAGTGTAGGAGTAGGATTTGTGGCGCTCATTATTCTCCCAATTTTGGCATTCATTCTTCTCATTACCCTTATTGGAATGCCTCTTGGTTTCTTGCTTGGACTTGGATACATGACCGTATTACTTGCTGCAAAACTTGCAACAAGTGTGGTTATTGGAGCGCTTGCTATTAAGCTTGCAACACGAAGCGATGATATCAGACTTGATTGGGTAACAGCGATTGTAGGAGTGGTAGTGCTTTTGGCACTCATGCTTATTCCTGTTATTGGGTTCTTGGCATCGTTTATTCTCTTCCTTGCAACATTTGGAAGTGTGCTTCATTTACTCAAAAACAGACTCTGGTCTTAATTTGAAATTGACCAAACAAAAATACCCCGACTCGGGGTATTTTTGTTTTATATGCTTTGCGCATCTTCTAAAAAATACTCTCCAATAGATGTCCTTTTAAGATGGGCTGTGGTCGCGGGGTATCCTAAACGTTTTCCAATCTCTTCTGCAATTGAGCGAATATAGGTCCCGCTCCCAACAGAAAGCGTAAGATCAAGATAATAATATGCCCCTTCTTTTTTTAGGTTGTTTAAGGTGGTTGAATGAACTTCCATATCACCATGGGGTGTCTCTATGTCTGCGCCCTCTCGAGCATGTTTATACAAGCGCTTACCTTTGTATTTAATAGCAGAATAAAGGGGAATAGGGATTCTGATTATTCCTGTCAGCTCTTCTAAAACATCCCGGACTTCTTTTTCAGTAAGACTCTCAACATTCTTTTCTTCAGTAATATCTCCCTCCAAATCTCCGGTTGTTGTTTTCTTACCAATAAGAACAGTTGCTTCATAGGTTTTAGGGAACCCGATTAAGTCTTTTAGTTTTTTTGTGCCTTTCCCAATCCCAACCAGTAAAAGCCCCTCTGCGAGAGGATCAAGGGTGCCGGCATGGCCAAGCTTCTCTCCTGGGAACTTTTGTTTAAGTTTGCGGATAACATCGTATGATGTGATTCCCGGGGGTTTGTTTATAAGGATAATGTCGTCTTTCATGTTTGTTTTTGTGTCTGGCGATAATAACAAATTATAGGTACAATTTAACCATGTCAGAAAAAAATAGCGAAGATTCGCACTTGGTGGTGTATGAGAAGTCTACGTGCTCAAAATGCAGAGAAACAATCGCTATTTTGGATAAAGCCATGATGGCATATGAGGTGTGGGAATACCATACCAATCCTTTGTCTCATAAAAAACTTGCGGGGCTTATAGAAAAGCTTGGGATTACTCCGCGTGAGCTTGTGCGGACAAGCGAGGAGAAGTATAAAGAGCTCAAATTAAAAGATAAAGAGCTTACCGATGACGAATATATTGATCTTATGATACAGTATCCAGACCTTATGCAACGGCCCATTATTGAACGAGGGGATCGTGCTGTGCTTGGAAGACCACCCGAGAATATAAAACAACTATTGTAACCTGTCCTGTTAAAATTCCACGGGACAAACATAAACCATACAAAAAGATAATTAAGAATTTTATTAGGATGGCAAAAGACAAAGATATCGAAAAGATGGAAAAGTTAACCTCTCTTTTAAAACGGAGAGGGTTTGTCTATCCTTCGTCAGAAATTTATGGAGGGTTTGCGGGTGTGTACGATTATGGGCCAACAGGAGTAGAGCTTGCTAATAATATTAAAAGGGAATGGTGGCGCATTATGGTTCAAGGACGCCCCGACATTGTTGGGCTTGATTCAGGGATTTTTATGCATCCAAAGGTGTGGGAAGCAAGTGGTCACACGAGTGGATTCTCTGACCCACTTGTTGAATGTAAAAAAAACGGAAAACGATTCCGCGCAGACCATTTGCTTGAAGAGATTGGAGTAGGGGCAGACGAGAAGATGTCAGAAGATGAGCTCAATGAATTATTTGAAAAGCATAAAAAAGATATCAAGTGTCCAGAGTGCCCAGACAATGAATTTACTCCCGTTAAAAAATTTAACTTACTTACTGAATCAAATTTAGGAACCACAAGCAATAGTGGTCCAAGTTACTTGCGAGGGGAGACTGCACAAGGTATTTATATTAACTATAAAAATGTGCTTGATACTACTAACCAAAAAATTCCTTTTGGAGTGGCCCAAATAGGAAAGGCATTTAGGAATGAGATTTCTCCACGGCAATACCTTTTTAGAACGCGAGAATTTGAGCAAATGGAAATGCAATTTTTTGTACGCCCAGAGGATGAAATGAAATACTACGATGAGTTTAAAGAGTACCGATTTAATGCGCTCGTTGAGCTTGGGCTCAATAAAAAGAACCTAAAATGGGCTCCTCACGAGAACCTCGTATTTTATGCTACTAAGGCAGATGATATTGAATATAAATTCCCGTTTGGGTGGGGAGAGCTTGAGGGGATCCATGCGCGCGGTAGTTACGACTTAACACAGCACCAAAAGCATTCAGGAGTATCGCTTGAATATTTTGATCAAGAAACAAACGATAAGTTTATTCCGCATGTGGTTGAGACATCAGGTGGTGTTGGAAGACTCTTTTTGGCGCTTTTGGCGGACGCTTATGATGAAGAAGAAGTGAATGGGGAAGAGCGTATAGTGTTACGACTGAATAAAAACATTGCTCCCGTAAAAGTTGCTATTCTTCCACTTTCTAAAAAAGACGAACTCACAAGTGAAGCAAAAACCATTTTTAATGAATTAAAAGATAGCTTTGTGTGTGCATACGATGAGACACAATCAATAGGGAAGCGATACAGACGACAAGATGAAATTGGGACACCGTTTTGCATAACTATCGATTTTGATTCGCTTGAAGACAAAGCAGTTACGGTGCGTGAACGCGACACTATGACACAAGATAGAGTTGCTATATCTGACCTTAAAAAATATTTAGAAGAAAAATTCTCTTAAAAAGGTTCGAGGGCTACCGTGCGGTAGCCCTCGTTTCGATCTCAGGAGAGATCATCTGGGTTGGGTGAACCGGTAGGGCGAATCGAAGACTGCCCTCCGCGATGAAGATTCCACAGCCGTTGCACTCCCACCGTTTGGTACCGTTCCCTTTCGGTACGATCTCGCCACAGCGAGAGTCGTCCTTGAAGTGGTAAACGGCAGCCTGTGCCCCAGCATCTTCCACGCCGATTTGATCCAACGGATCCCCCTTCCGTTAAAGGTCTGGCTACACTATACAAAAAATATTTGAGTTTTCAACCCTCACTTATAGTGGAAGAAATGACGCTAAAACAAGTAAGATTCCGAAAAGAAGAAGGAAATAGCCAACGTTTACACGTTCGGCAAATCGCAAAAGTACATGAATAGTAAGAAGACCAAAAATAAATGAAAAGAAGAAAGCCACAAGATTAGCAGCAGTAAACACAAGCGAGAAGGTCCCCCAAACAATATTAGCTCCAAGAGTTACCGGGAGCCCCATAATAAAGCTCACGCGGAGCGCAGATTCTTTCTCAAACCGTCTAAATAAGATCCCAAACACCGTTGTTCCAGACCGTGAGATGCCTGGGAATGCAGAAAGCCCCTGGAGGATTCCCAAAAATACAGAGTCTTTACCATTAAGCGATCTTATTTCTCGAGGATTGTCAGACTCTCTTTTTTTAAGAGAAGCAATAGCAGTACCAATCAAAAGGAGCCCAAGAATAGCGTTTATGATTGGTCCGGTAAATACAACAGCGCCCTCGGCAAATTCTATTAATTCTTTAATTCCGTAGCCAACAATTCCGGTAACAATAGTTGTTAATAAAAGAAAGTGAAATAATGCTTGGTCAGTTTGAGACTGTTTTTTATACGAGAAAAGAGTTTTTATGACATTCCATACATCTCGCCTGAAATAAATAAGGGCAGAGAAGAAGGTCCCTAAATGAAGGAAGGTTATGAGTTGCAGGTTGTCAACGAGACTCCGAGAAGAATTTGCAAAAAAATTATTTTCAATTAAAAGAAGCATTCCAGATGAGCTGACCGGGAGCCACTCCGTAATACCTTGAACAATTCCTAAAATGATTTCCTCTGTCATGATGAATGCACTATAACACAAGGGTTAAAAGTGGAAAACTATGTTAAAAGTACGTCCTGTCTTTGTTAAAATAAACATCAAGTAATAATCTATGACACATTTTATTTGTAGAGGTGCAGAATGCACAAGCGTTTCGGATCGGCCAAGTGTGTGCATGAATGCGTCATGTTCTCATCGTTATAAACTCTTGGAAGAGTGCACATGTCCGCATCGGTCTCGACACCTTGTCGGGGTGAGCGTTACCAATGTCTCAGCGAGTGGGAGTCGTGGTATTGATGTCATGAACTTTGGACTTGCGCTTGGAATTGCTATCGGCTCGGGAACCTTTATTTTAGGAGTATTTTCTATTTATGGAGTTGGAGTGGGGGCAGTAGAGGCCCTGTCTGGCTTTTATATTGGTTATGACAGCACCTGGATAGGCGCTCTTGCAGGAAGCCTCTGGGGGCTTGTAGATGGCTTTGTGGGAGGGGTTTTGATTGCGTGGCTCTATAATCAGCTTTCTCGGGTTCGTTAGGAAAAGCTGTTCCAATAATTGAGGTATTGTGGAATGAGAGTTGTATAGAGGAGGTTAAAGAGAAGCTTGAGCTACTTAAACTCAAACCTAGTAAGACCCAAGTCCTTAGATAAAGTTGATTCTTCCTTTGAAAGATAGTTGGATAAAATATTTATCACTTTTTCGTGGTTATCTGGCTCTGTGTAAACCACGACAAATATCTTTATAAAACCGCCCTTTTTAATTAGATATAAGATTCCACCTGTGATTTTACTTTCTTGATCAGACAATACGTGTCGCTTCCCACTGCTGGCATTTTGCGTTAGATATTCATAGAAACCCCTAAACAAGATCCATTCATAGTCTTTTTTCTTTTTACCAACAGAGATGGAAATTCCTTTTTCAGATATAGAGTAGCTGTATGTTCCTCTTCTTATGAGACCTGTACCGAAATACAGAACCAGACTCGCCAACACAATTCCCCCTAAAATATACAGTACGGTTGCTAATACACTTTTCGGATCACGAAATAAATCACCCAGAAATAAAAGAGGGTATCCTACCGTTCCAGCAATAACCCCAATAAATAGAAGGGGGATAAATAAGTTCCGAATTGCCTTTTTCCTTCTATTTCTAAATTCCTCTTGGGTTATAGACCAAGTAAAACTGCCAGAGCCTTGCATAAGGTTAGTTAAAAATTAGAGGGTTTTTCAAACCTAAACTAAAGTAGCCCATCAAAAAGAGCACCAATTGGACCAGGAACTCCAACGAGCCACAGCAATATCGCTATCACGACTAATCCAATTCCTATCCAACTATTTCTTGACACGCTCTTGTCGGCAGAACCCTTTGATAAAGCTATTACTCCAGTAACAACAGTAACCAGAGGAAAGACTAGACCAATAAGACTGATACTGAAACCAAACAAGATGGACAAAATTCCAGAAAACAAAGATGCGTTTGCTTTGCTTTTTGCTCCTCCTTGAGGGGTATTTGAAAGGGTGTTATTTTCCATAAAAAATAGTTAATAAAAAAATAATACGACTTGTTTTAAAGTATACCAAAAACTAGAACAAAACATGCAAAGACCCCCCAAAGAGAAGCTATTCCAAAATTTGGGTCCTTTAGATTCCTTTCTAGATCCCTTTTACAAAACACACAACATTATTGATTTGCCACGCGCTCGCATCTTCGGTCAAATCAAGTTCTGCAATAAACGAAATCATCTCAACTTCTGAAAGAACAGAATCAACGACAACGTTTGCTCGTCTATCATTGATATTGGTTGAGTTTGTTGAAACTTCAAGTGGCAATTCTGCTGAACACACAAATGGATCACGATCGAACTCTTCTTCTGTTGCGATCTGTGCTTGTACTGAATTTATAAATCGAGCTGTAAGAGATGAACTTGTTGCAAAGTTCTCATTTGGGAGAGCGTTTCCTTCTGTTAAATACCAATCATAAAACTCTTGCACGACTTGCTCGGGGCTTATGGTTGGGTAAACCAGTTCTTCAGGATCGGATTCTTCGTTGGTTGGTGTGTCTGTGGTTCCGCGGAATGACTGGAAGAAGGCAAATCCAATGACTAAAATAGCAAGAACAATAAGGATGATAATAACAAGCGTTTTATTTTCCATGAATCAAATATTTTCGAGTAATAGATCCATTGTAACGAAAAGCCCTGAAAAGAAAAGCCTATGGTATGATGGTCGTCATGGATAAACAAACTATTACATTCGTTAAAAAAGAGAGGGTTGCTGACGGCACTATGGCCTTCTTTTTTACAAAACCTGATGGGTTTACCTATAAGCCAGGGCAATACATAGAGCTCACCCTTATTAATCCAAAAGAGACAGATGATGAAGGAGACGCCCGCGTTTTTTCTTTAGTAAGTACCCCCAAGCATGAATATCTTGAGGTTGCCATACGAATGCGAGACAGTGCATTTAAAAGGTGTTTAGGAAACTTAAAAGAAAGCGAAGAGATTCTTTTAGACGGTCCTTTTGGCGCATTCTTGCTTCATCAGGACACCAACAAACGAGCAGTATTTTTAGTAGGGGGGATTGGCATTACTCCTATTATGAGTATGGTGCGGAGTGCTGAAGAAGAGAAAATAAAACGCCCCATGACGCTTGTTTTATCTACTCGTACACTTGGAGACGCTCCATTTTTATCTGAACTCCATGAAAAGAAAGAAAACAAAATAATGGATTTGTTGCATACCGTAACCAACGAAGAGGTAAGTGGCCAGGATCTTGAGCACGGTTACATATCATCCGATATGCTCAAAAAGAATTTAACAGATATTGATACGTGTATTTTTTACGTGGTGGGTCCACCTGCTATGGTGCGCGCCATGAATAAAGTGTTAGAAGAGCTTGAGGTCTCTCCCGACAATATTAAAATGGAAGAATTTGCGGGTTATGAGAAGGAGAAGGGAAGGACAGAATAACTACCTGCTCCAAACACAATAAGCACAAGACACAGCGCAAATAAAATAAGGTCGTAGGAATAATGGGGGAAGCCTTTCTGTACTTTTACCTTCCAGATAGTTCCTACAAGCATTTGGGCGGCAAACAAGATAGCGAAGATTTCTGCATACACTCCAACAATCATTAAAATTCCTCCAAAGAATTCAAGGAATGCGATGGGGGTACCCCAAAACCACCCTGGCTTAAAGCCCATCCCAGTAAAATCATTAGCATTTGCCCGAAGATCTTTAATTTTAGGCCATCCAAAATACACCATTACAAGCCCTACCGTAAGGCGCGAGAGAGCTAAAACAACTTGCTGGTACTCCCCAAGGCTAAAATCAATCATTAGGGCTATTATATCAATACTGTGCTTATCTCCTCAAAATCGTGTGGAGAACAAAAAGGGTCTTTCGTGTATACTAGTGACATTATGGAAGAATCAATAAATGTTGGAGGACGGCATACGGCCGATGTTCTTGAGGGGAATATTATCGATGTAAAGCTTGCAAGCTCTTCAACCGATGAAGAAGTGGCAGAACTCGGAGAGTTTTTAGAAAAACTTCATGAGCTTGCAGTAGATCTTTATAATAAAAAAGGAGAAATGATAAACGCCCTTGTTGATCTGTCCAACTTTACAAGTTATAGCCCAAAAGTAGTTTCTTTAATTGCAGATGTTTTAAAGGATGACAAGCCCTATATTAGAAAGACAGCGACCTTTGGAGCGAGTACTTTTATTAAACTTGCTGAAGAGACCGTGTTTGCACTTGCTGAACGAAATAACTTTAAAGCGTTTGACTCAAAAAAAGAAGCCCTTGAATGGCTTGCAAGCCCTGATCTTTAAGGTAAAAACAAAACAATACGCTGTATGAAAGTCGCTTACTTTAATGTAAAGGATTCTGACAGAGAATATTTTACTCTCAATCAAATAGAAGGAATTACCATCGATCTTATCGACGGTGTTTTAAATGATGAAAGCATTCCCGAGGATGCGAGCGAATATGACGCAATCTCCACCTTTGTAAACTCGCGTGTTTCAAAAAAAGTTATAGAAGCATTTCCGAACGTAAAATACATAACTACTCGCTCAACTGGGTTTGACCATGTGGACATTGCTACCGCGAAAGAAAAGGGGATAGTTGTTTCAAATGTGCCTTCATATGGAGAAAACACTGTTGCAGAACACACCTTTGCGCTCCTTTTAACGTTAAGTAAAAGAATCTATGAGTCCTACGACAGGCTTCGGGAGAAGGGGATTTTTAGTCCCGAGGACATGACTGGCTTTGACCTAAGAGGGAAAACGCTTGGTGTTATTGGAATGGGGACGATTGGTAAAAATGTTATCAAGATTGCAAAAGGATTTGATATGCATATCATTGCTAGCGATACTAACCCAGACCTTAAGTGTGCAGAAGAGTTTAATGTTGAATGTAAGTCGTTTGAAGAGGTCTTAGCTCTTGCTGACATAGTGACGCTCCATATTCCGCACAATGACAGCACACATCATCTTTTAAACAAAGAGACCATGGCAAAAATGAAGGACGGTGCCGTACTTTTAAATACCAGTCGTGGCCCTATTGTTAAGACAGAGGCACTTGTTGAAGCACTTAAGTCCGGAAAACTTGCCGGCGCTGGCCTTGATGTTCTTGAAGAGGAAGGTGTAATTCGTGATGAGCTTGAATTTCTTGCAACAGGCCACCCAAAAGGAGAGAGTCTAAAAATTCTTTTAGCAAACCATGCTTTTATTGATCTTCCTAATGTTATCGTTACTCCTCACAATGCTTTTAATACTAAAGAAGCGCTTCAGCGCATTGTTGATACAACCGTAGAAAATCTAAAAAGTTTTAAAGAAGGAAAACCAATTAATGTAGTAAATAAATAGTATGAAACTAAAAGAAGGACAAAAAGCACCAGCGTTTTCACTTCTTGACGAAAACGAAGATACACATAAACTCTCTGATTATAAAGGAGAATGGGTTCTTTTGTATTTTTACCCAAAAGATGACACTCCCGGCTGCACAGTTGAGGCGGTTACCATAAAAGATGCATATAAAGATTTTAAGAAAAAGGGAATTACGGTTCTTGGAGTAAGTATAGATCCTGTCAAAAGTCATAAAAAGTTTAAAGATAAATATAAGTTACCGTTTACACTTCTTTCTGACGAAGATAAAAAAGTGGTAAATAAGTATGGAGTATGGGGGAAGAAAAAGTTCATGGGGCGTGAATATATGGGCACGCTTCGTAACTCATATCTTATTGACCCGAAAGGGAAGATCGCACGGATTTATGAGAAGGTGACTCCTAAAAAACATGCAGACGAAGTACTAAATGATATTGAAGAGCTTTCATGAAAGTCATAAAAGACACGGGAGAAGAGGAAAATTTTAGTAAAGATAAGTTTTGTTCATCTTTGCGAGACGCTGGTGCTCCCGAGAAATTAGTTGGGACGGTGTGTTCTACGGTAGAGAAAGAGCTTGAGCCAGGAGTGACAACGTCCGAAATTTTTCGTCGCGCTTCACAGTACTTGGTAAAAGAGAACCTTTATGTTGCGGGCCGTTACAATTTAAAAAAAGGAATGCGGGAACTTGGTCCTGCTGGCTTTTTATTTGAACAATTTCTAGAGGTCATACTTAAAAGCATGGGGTACACGACAAAACGAAATGTAATGATGGAAGGTGAGTGTGTTCCTCACGAGATAGATGTTATCGCAAAAAAGGACGGTAATCATTATTTAATTGAAGCAAAATATCATAATATGCGAGGTGCAAAAATTCATATTGATACCACTATGTATGCAGATGCCCGTCTTGAAGATATTTATCGCCTGCAAGAGGTAAAAGAACGAGAACAAGCAACACACTCAATGTGGCTCATCACCAACACTAAGTTTACCAGTAAGGCAATCACGTACGGCAAGTGTAGAGGCATTAAAATGACCGGGTGGGATTACCCAGGGAAAGATAGTCTCGCTAAAATTATTAGCGAGCATGTTTTGTACCCTGTTACGGTACTTCCTTCAATAGATAAAGATTCACTTCAAAAGCTCGCTAAATTTAATATGATGCTCGCACAGGACATTGTTCCTCACTCTGCCCAAGAGCTTATTAAGCAATACGAAATCAACGAGGCAATTGCCGGAAACATTGTAAAAGAGGCAAGTGCCCTTGTGTATGGAGACAAATAATTAGCCGTTGTGGACCCCCGTCTTTATAGTATTTATTCGTTTAGTTTATTAACAATGTAGTTGGCATACCATGTGGGCCATGCGTCGTCTCGTTTACCCAGCTCTTTTTCGTGTTCGGCATGGGCAGCTTCGGCCTCTTTTAGTAGTTTTGCCAATTCCTCTTTGGATAATTCCATGAGGGAGAGTATAGCATATTTCTATGATATGCTTGGCATATGAAGGAACATCAAAAAGAGGTAGAAGAATGGGTACAACAAATTAAGATAGGGTATTGGAAACCTCTCGAAATAATGGCACGACTGACTGAAGAGACAGGAGAACTTGCGCGCGAGATAAATCACCGGTTTGGTCCAAAAAAGAAAAAGGATACAGAGGACATTAAAGAGCTTGAAGACGAGGCGGCTGACATAATCTTTACATTATGTTGTCTTGCTAATTCTCTTGATTTAGATCTTGACGAAGGATTTAAACGTGTAATGGATAAGTGTCACGGAAGAGACAAAGACAGATGGGGAAGAAAATAACCTTGTGTGCTATAGTGTACTTCCTATGGCATATAAATATCCACGGATTGGCAAACATAAACTCCGAGTAGGTAAATCGAGCGCGGGGCTTGGCCTTTATGCCGTAAATGAAATCCCAAGGGGGGATTATGTGGTTGAGTATTACGGACCACTTTTAAATGAAGAGGAAGCTGATAAAAAAAGCGGGAAGTATCTGTTTAAAATAGATAGAAAATGGACGATTGATGGAACCGGTAGGCAAAATACTGCTCGGTATATCAATCATTCATGCAAGCCCAATTGTTATGTCGAGCAAGATGGAAAACGTTTTTTTATTTATACACGACGCAAAATTCACCCTGGAGAAGAGCTCTCATATAATTACGGAAAAGAGTATTTTGAAGACTTAATCAAACCCCATGGATGCAGGTGTGGAATGTGTAATGGGAAGGGTTTGGTAAAAAAGAAGCCTAAGGTATAATCAATCGAAGTTACTAATAAATAAGAATCAAAAATGGCGTACGAACAAGGGGAGAGGAAAATGTTTCAAGGAGACTGGAAGTGTGGCAAGTGCGGGGGAGACATTAAAGAACTTCCGTTTGAACCAGATCCTGCCCGAATGGATCAACTTACCTGTAGAGACTGCTTTAAAAAATCTAGAGCGTAAAGATATAAAACAAAAACACTCCGGGAGTCCGGAGTGTTTTTGTTTTACTTATGCTCGACTAACTTTCGTAGCATTAGGTCCTTTGTCGCCTTGTGCTTCCTCGAAGGTAACTGCGTCACCTTCCTTAAGGTCGTTGAATTCAACTCCCTCAAGTTCGTTAGCGTGAAAGAAAAGATCTTTGTCGCTTCCTTCTGGCTTAATGAACCCAAATCCTCGATCAGTCAATCGGACGATTTCGCCCTTTGCCATTTCGATTTTGTGTAACTCTTTTAATATTTCAAACTACGTTACCCTAAGATGGTCTCGACTGTCCTCTCTGTGGCACTAGATTGATGTTGGTATAGTACTATAGTCTTTTTAAAAAGTCAAGTCTTTTTGACTCGTTTTTTAGCGACTTGTTTGTATCGAAAGCAGTCGGTTGTATGGTCATTTACCATGCCACAGCCCTGCATAAAGGCGTAAATAATAGTTGAGCCAACAAAGTTGAACCCTCGTTTTTTTAGATCACGACTTATGGTGTCTGAAAGGGGAGTCTTTGTCGGGATTTGTTTTAAGGTTTTCCATTTATTTTGAATGGGTTGGTAGTCCACAAAGCTCCACAAATAATTACTAAAACTTCCAAATTCTTTTTGAAGTTCCAAGAACCCTTTTGCGTTAGAGACAGCAGCTTCTATTTTGAGTCTATTGCGGACAATTCCGGGATCATTTAAGAGCGATCGCTTTTTGACAGTACTGTATTTAGAGATTTTTTTAGCATCAAAATCATCAAATGCACTCCTAAAATTCTCGCGTTTATTAATCATAATTTGCCACGAGAGCCCTGCTTGAAACGAATCAAGTAAAAGGTATTCAAATAAAATGTTGTCGTCTGTTTGTGGGGTGCCCCATTCGGTATCATGGTAGGCAAGCATAAGTTCGTTATTGCCTGGCCATGCGCAACGTTTCTTCATTATTTTTGTTTATACTCGGTTTTCATGTCTTTGTACCCACGGGCAATCAGCTTTTTTAAGGTTGGAATGTGAATGTCGTCAAGACGTTTAATGTATAAGCAGGATTTACCAAGTTTGTGTGGCCCTAGCTTTTTTAAAAGAGCTTTATATTCAGGGAATGAGTACCCCGGCATGATGTATACGGTTAGGTTTTGAGATCGAGGAGAAAACCCGGTAATCATCCAATCTCCCTCACGTCCGGATGCATATTTAAAATGATAGTTTCCAAAACCAACAATACTTGAACCCCACATGGTTGGCTTTTCTTTTGTAACCTCTTTCATGATTGAGACAATTTTTTTTGCGTCCTTCTTTTTTTCAGGATCTTTAATTTTATTTAAAAACCCAGAGACACTTGCTTTGTTCTTCTTTGTTTTTAGCTCTACTTTTTTTGCCATAGATTATCTATTAGATTATGAGGAAATCATATCATGAAAAAACTCCCACAAGGAGAGTTTTTTCATAGTCTATTTTCGCTTGCTTCTTTTTTCTGCCTTTTTCTTTAGCATTTCTCGTTTTGCAGCAAGTCGTTTTTTTGTTTTTTTAGACCTTGATGTCTTTGTTTTTTCAATTCCTGTTGCTCGTTTTGCCATAATAATCTAATTTAATTCTGGTAAAGGCATTGCTTCATAAACCTCAATGGAACACCCTGCATTCCATGATGTGTGAGGATGATTTTGAAGCATCTTTTCTGCATCGTCCATGCTGTTTGCTTGTAAAATAGAGTAACCTACTGCTCCTTTTTCGCTTGCTTCGCTTCCTGAACTGGTAATTTTTTTACCACCGCCCAAGGGAGTACCGAGGTCGACAAGGTTATCTCCACAAGCTTTTGCCCACTCCATCCATGGTTCCATGGCCTTTTTTATATCTTCTTCACTTTGATTGCCACTTTTTTCCATTTCGGCTTGCGCTTCTTTGTTGGCGTAATAGATAACAATAAGTTTCTTCATATGGATTATAATTATGCGTCTTCAAATCGTTTTTTATTCTCTTCCATCCATATTTGCATAGCTTTTTGCTGTTCTTCTGGAGACATGTCTCCCTTTTCTTTCATAAAATCAGCATGGGCCTCTGCATAATGGGGTTTAAGGGCGTTCATCCATGCTTCAAAAGTTTCTCCCTGTGCTTCATGGTCGCACAGGTCACATTTTAGTGTCTTCATAATAGATTTAGCTTACGAGTAATGGGCTAAAGTGTGCTCCTAAATAATAGGGCCACAAAATAATTGCAAGGATGGCTTTTCCAGCAGTTAGCTGTAGGTAGCCAATGGTAAAGAGCCATGCAACAAACCACATGCCTCCCGTAAACGTGTGTTGTTCAACCTTAACTTTGTGCATGGGGTGAGTATAGCATAATCTTGTAATAAAGGCCTGTGGTAGGATGTAATTATGAAGGATCCAAAAAATCTTCAAGAACTTATTGATCTTATAGATAAAGTGTTTTGGTGCGATGAGGAGGTGTATTGGAAATTAAGACACCTACCTAAAGAAAGGTGGGATTACGAGATTATTTCTCATAGCTCGAGACACCTTTCAAAATCAGCAGGTAAATTAGCTTCGGTGTGCGAGGCGTACGAACATGGGACAGATTTTGATAAAGACAAAGCAAAAGATATTACACTAAGTGCTCTTGCCACTGTTTTAAAAATTGCATCAATGCTTGAAATGACAGCAGAAGATTTACTGGAGGGTGTACCTAAAAAAATTAAATACAATCCTCAAAAGTAAGGAAGTTTAAGAGCCTGCCCACGGAGTTCCAAAAATTCCAACAGCAAGCTCTGCCCAAACGAGTAAAAAGAGCAGGATGATTACAACACCTGCCGTTGTTCGAGCAACCTTATTGGTTATATTGCTTCGTACTAATTCAAAAATAATTCCTGTTACAAAAAGGAGTATTCCCATGATGGCAAAATCAGAAAAATCCCACACAACTTCATCAGTAAATTGCATTGCCACGAAGGGTATTAGTAGTAACAGTAGTGTGATTATTCCAATACGTAATATCTTTCTTCCCATGTGTATCTATAACTATACGAATCTTTGATAGAAACAAAAGCGTTTTTATCAGGTACGTTTCTGTTTTGCCGATTTTGATCCTAGAGTATACTTAATGTATGACATTAGCTAAACAAATCTCCTACACATTGTTTGTTATAGCCATAGCACTTTTTCTATTTTTAAACACCGCTTTCGCTGATCATGAAGCAATGGTTGCTGGGCAGGTGGTACCTTTAGCTGATACGAGCTTAAGTCATGGAGAAAATTGTGATGATGTTCATTATCACGGAGAATTAAATGGTGTGCCCGATCCTGCTCCAGATGGTTGTGGGCACGGTATTGTTACCATTCTTCCACACGATGAAGATGGTGAGAGTATTGTTCCTAAAGAAGAAAGCGAAGAAGAGGAGGACGACTCACCTTCGGCATGGGGAAGGTTCACCGACTGGCTTGATGCAGTCTTCCAGGGGCTCACAGGCGGTTTTTCACCAAAAACAGTCAGCGATTCGGTTGATATTGTAGAGGATGCAACGCCGTCGCTTAGAGAAACTGCCGATAATGCCGAGGAATATTTTGATACGTACGAAGATGCGCCGAGCCGGGAACGCTACACCCTTGAAGACGAAAACCCAGAAGAAAATGCACCAGCCCCCTCGCTCTATAGGAGGTTCTGGAGCTTGTTTGAATAAAATAGGGGTATGAAAAAGCATCGTATTTATACAATGAGTTTTGCGAGCGTGTATCCGCTTTATGTTGATAAAGCGAAGAAAAAGGGACGAACTAAAAAAGAAGTTGATGAGATTATTCACTGGCTAACAGGATATACTCCCAAAAAACTGGAGACCCAATTAAAAAAAGAAACAGACTTTGAAACCTTTTTTAAAAAGGCCCCAAAACTAAACCCCAAAAGAAAACTAATTAAAGGCATGGTGTGCGGCATTAGGGTAGAAGATATAAAAGAGAAAAAGATGCGAGAGATTCGTTACTTAGACAAACTAATTGACGAACTTGCGAGAGGGAAGGAGATGGAAAAGATTTTGAGGGAAGATGAATAGTCTTTTGTTTTCTTTAATTTCACTAAATATTTGGCATGAAGTGTGTGTCGAGAGGAACCTATGGTAAGACAAGACTCAAACCAAAGGTAGGGGATTTTCAGGATGGGTCTTTTTTGATATGCTGTTACAGCGTTCTTTTCAGAACCAAATATATTCCGCGGTAGCTCAATGGTAGAGCAGTACGCTGTGGCGATACGCAGCTTTCTACGGAAACGTAGGTTGAAAAACAAGGTGAATTGCTGGAAGCCGTAACGTGAAGACGATGGTAATCAGCAGCCAAGCCAGATTTTATTTGGAAGGTTCAGAGACTATCCCTTACGGGAGTAGCCCCCAATTTTGGGGTCGAAGCGCCTTGCATCCTAATCATAATTGGAAGGATGATGATATAGTCCATCCCTATTAGAAACAATAGGATCGATGTAACGTATTGGTTGCAGGTTCGAGTCCTGCCCGCGGAGCCAGTCAGAACAAGAGGCAGAATCTCGGTCGCCTACG
>CESG01017897.1_pt1 | contig 18435 bp, 18 predicted proteins | sample 531121 | NCBI WGS metagenome assembly CESG01 (sample SAMEA2621287, study PRJEB7988) | marine metagenome | biome: marine biome (ENVO:00000447); feature: mesopelagic zone (ENVO:00000213); material: "saline water (ENVO:00002010), including plankton (ENVO:xxxxxxxx)" | depth 800 m
ATTCCACTCAAAGTACCCGCAATAAAACTCGTTCGAGAAAATGTTGTAAAAAGTATTTCGTGAGTATGGTTTTCCGTACTTATTCCAAAAACCCATTTGGTCCGCTTTACGCTTGATGTCTGGCACGGAGTATTCTCCTGTGAGCATCAACTCCCACAGTGAATGCACCATTTCAAAGTTTTTATCTTTGATTATCTCGTCCTCACCAAGATGATATTCGCCTGTATTGTGTCTGTATCCAGGTGGTAACTGCGCTATCGGATACCACCCACGCTCCGCCTTACGGCGCATACCTCGCTTTGTATCGACACTCAAGTCATTCACATATTGGTTCGCCATACCAAACTCCACCTGCATCATAAGCACGTTATCAGTTGGGTGGTAATCGCGACTGTATGTCTGTATGTGCTTGATTGCACCTTGCTGGAGCATCCAACTAATCTGCCCACCGTCAATCGGGTTACGTGCCAATCGGTTCAACTTCCAACACAAAATACTGTTTGCTTCGCCCGCATAGATACGTTCAAGCATCTTACTGAAACCGTTGCGTCCTGGTTGTTTTGCTGACTTTGACTCGGCTATCACGTCAACAATGTGTAAACCGAGTTGCTCTCCGAGGCGCTTCATCTCTGCCACCTGATCCTCGATGGATGCCATTTGGCGGTCTTCCGACTCGGTGGACTTGCGTGCGTATAGAAAATACTTGTTGTCTGATGTTGTGTTCATTTTCATACTCATTTACCAGTATTTTACCATTACATCGTCAGAAAATCGTCGATGTCCCTGTAAGCACTGTCGGCGTATCTACCGAACCGACGCATCTTCTTGAGGTACGTTTTGTACTTTTTTGTTGGCTTACCCGCATAGTGTGTACGGTTCACCTTGTCGCGTAAGTACACATCAAGCGTCAACACACCCCACGGATAGCCACGAAAGCGTTTTGGTGTTGTTTGTGAGTCGTATACCAACCCTGCACATTTACGGCAACCAAAATACCGACCCACTTGATACAGTGCTCGCACACGCTTTCTACACGGTATCCCATCACGAACCAGTGGACATATAAACGACCATCGCTTTCCACCGTACGGTGGCTCGTAAAAAGTGAGTTGCGCCTTATAGTCCATATCGTGCTTCTCGCCAGAGTAGTCAGTATTCGTATATTTCAAACGTACGAATGGAAACTCATTACCCGTATTTGCTTCTATGCTGATTGAGTTTTTGTTACCAAATGAACTGGTCCACGTAATCACACCCGAGCGCCAGAACCCGTCAAGGTATCCGTGCTTTTTGAGGAACTGCATCGTCAAACTTCGCGACTCTTCAACAGTATCCATACGCTAAAACGGACTTGAGTCCCTTACTTCCTCTTCGGTAAGAGGTTTGATAATGTTCACATTGTTCACGTCGTTCACATCGTCATTATCTGACGGCTCTATTTCGACCCCATATCTCTCACACAGCATCTCTATCTTGTCTTTGTTTAGAGTGTACGAAAGCGTGTAGCCACCACGTTGCTTGCGTGTTTTGACCTGCAAGCGCGTACGCACATACCAACCAACCTTACGTGGCGTGAGTGGGTCTTCCTCAATATCTATGCTCTCACGTATCTGTCGGGCGATGTCGCCCATAGTCATATCGTCGTTACCATAGTGTTTGAGTGCTACAATCGCTTCAAGTATGTACGCTTCCCACGTCATACCCCTGTCGGCTACCAAGTCCTTGTTGTACGAACTGATAAAGTCAGTGAGTGCGTCTCGCATCTCCTTCGATCCAATGATTGATAGAAGTGGTAGCACGATTTGTTTGAGGCGCGGGTGCAGTGTGTCAGGAACGGTATGACGACCTAAATCTATTGGCTTTGAGTGGTTTTTCAAACGCCACATCAGTAACTTGTTGCGTAGTAACAACGCCTCCTCGTAGAACTCATCACCAAGAGAAGAAGGTATATCCTTGCGTAGTTTCTTGCCTCCCATTTGCTCGACCAAAAACCTGCTTTCGAGCGCCTGATCGCGAAAGGTCTCTCGTGTAGCAACTATCTTCGGAGAAAACACATCGTATGTTTTTACCTCGAATACACCCTTACCTTCACTACGAAGCACAGGAAACCCTTTTGTATATCCGCTATTGAGTATCTTGATAATGTCCGAGGTCATATCACTCGCGCGGAAGTCCGCTTCATCGAGCACAAGCGTGCCGTGTATCTGGTCGAGCATCCTGAATATCGGTGACGTAGTGGTTGCCCCTGCGGTGAATATCGGTTTGTAGCATACAGACCCTATAACGCGTAGAAAACGCGTCTTACCGCTCCCGTAGTCGCCAATGGAGCGTAAGTATGGCACTTCGTGGAAACGGTCGTATATCCACGTAAAGAGCACGTAATATGATGCTATGCGCTCAAAGTCGGGCGTTATGTCGAGATACTCGTGGATGAATGCTTGTATTTCGTCCACAAGTGCTTCTTCGCTCCCATATTCAATCGGCTTCGTAGGTAGTAGAATGACACCCTTCTTGAGAAGGTCACTCTTTGCTATAAGCGGCTTGTAAAGTGTGTTGTTTATGCTGTAGCGGTCCGTATAGGTCAGTTGCTCACCATCGTACAAAGCAAACGAAGTGGTTTCTGTATTTTCATCATATAGGCACTCCAAGATGCTGTCGTTATGTTTGAGCGATGCGACATAAATCGGCTTCTCCTTCTTTTTAGTTTCCTTTTTCGGTGTTTCTGTGTTCATACACATTTATATTTAGGTTATTGATAAGGGCGACGAACCGCATCAAGCGGATGCCTTCCTCCACCGCACGCTCGCGCGTTATCTCCTCACCAAAGTGTGTGAGATATAAGTGTTGGAAGTCCCGTATGTGGCGGTCCGTCAACATTGTCGTTAGGCGTTATAAACCCTGCTTTTGAGGGTCTTGAGCGCAGTCATAAACTGCAATGGCTTTACCTCGATACGATCCGCCCAGAAACCATCGACCAACTCGTCCATTCCAAGGTCTCGCTTGAAGACAAAGGTGGCACGAGCGTTCGGCTTCGGCTTGTCTATGGATACAAGTTCGTATCCGCGCACCACAAGAGTGGTCGCAACAGCGATGTCACTCGTGTAGTAAAAGTTGATATAGTCATCCAACGGGATGTACGTTGTGTCTTTGTGATTACTCATACACATTGTTTATTTGTTGCTAATAGCGCATTGAAAAAGCGCACTGTGATTGTGCGCTTGATAGGGTTAGAAGTATCTCCGACTTTTATCTCAAATCTCCGACTTTTCTCCGACTGGGTCAGCCAGCATTATTTTGCCTGTTGCAGGTGACGTAATAACCTTGTCTGCGTCCGCAAACTTTTCTTTTATTTTACTTTTTATGTGTGCGATATAGTTCTGCTCTGTTTTACTCGTGCTCTTACCCGTCTGTTGCAATACGTACTGATACACATCGTGCTGTGAAGTGGGTATACCAAAGTTATCCCATAGATACTCCAAGAAATACCATTCTTCCTTCTCATCTGATGCCGTATACACGAGGTCGCCGTCGAGCAATAAACCCCCATTCTTCTTATCAAAAAAGATACGTCGAAACGCCTCTTGCTCCTTCTCAAATCGCTCTTGGTCCAATAAGTGCTTTTGATCCTTCAAATCGGCACTCACCTCACTCAACGCCACAAACTGCGCTTGTGTGGCTTTTCTCGCTCGTACGGGCATACTGGTGAGCACAAGGTTTGCTTTGTGTCGTACTTGCGGTATATCGAGCACATAACGCTCCCATTCATCAGTATTGTTGGTTGGAAGATAGTATAAATCAACAGGTGGCGTGTGGTCCGTATATGTGCCAAGTGTCCACAAAGAACCGTCTTGATTACGCGACACATCGTCAGGAGTTCGTGTTGTGGTTACCTGTAAGTCCGTCTGTATACGTTCCAAAAGTTTCTGCCAGTTGAGCGATACATATCGCAACTCATCTTCATCTACATCTCGCATTGCGCTCCCGCACATAACTATAAAAGCGCCTTCCTTTGCAGGGTCCGCCATAGGTTTTACAAGGTGTTCTTCCTCGCAAAACGGGCACGGTATCTCTGCAAGATTATCGCTGTGTTGTATCAAACTAAGTGCCTTGAGTTTATTGAACTCGTATTTATGCTCGGCACGCTCTTGGTATGAATAAGATGCTCCTCTTCCGTCACTGCCTACACGTTCAAAGAACCACTCCATAGTAGTTAGTTGGCTATCTCCCATTTCTTCAATAACCTTCGTATCTTGGTATCGTGAGGTCTATTTTTGAGGTTACTCCCGTTCGGTGTGATACGTACGGTCGCTTGTGGTTTGCGACCCTTACCGAGCGTATTTTTGAATACGAACTGCATTTCTATCGCTTTTACTTCCCATGTATTTGGATCAAGACCAATATCCTTTACTGCCTCCTTTATCATTTCCGTTCCTTGTCCTTTGGTATCTCTACTTCCTGCCTGTAAACGTATGCGTTTCCATATACCGCCCTTGCGCGTCATTTCTATCGCGCGTACAAATACGCGTTCAACTTCGTCAGTTGGTTCACAAGTAAGATTTAGGTTGACGACATCGCTCACATTTTTGAGGTCAAATACGCGCTGTTTTCCATCGCTTGTAGTACAACTCAAGAACGTAGTGGTAAATATGTTTTCCAGTGGAGCAACATCATACTCACGTCTACCGATTGATTTTGTGCGAAGAAGTTTATCTTCTGGCGTATATAGCCACACGATACTGAAAACTGGTTTTTCTGGTTTGTGTGGGTTTATCTTACGTGCGCCCTCAAAAACTACAGCGCCACGCGGTATATCCTCGATATAAGCACGCAATACCAATGTGTTGTCGTGCAAAAGTGTTGTGACTATACACTTCTCTCCACGCAACTCTTTTTGGTACTTTTCCATCAACTTCTGCTCAATCTCGGTGAGTTTTGCTTTATCACCACTGATGGACTCGATAGAAACAATCTTATCATCTGGTACAAGCCACTCTTTAGCGCCAGACAAGTCCTCAAGATCGGAGTGATGAAAGCGCACCTCAAATATGTCTGGGTGAGTGAGAAACCACCACATCGCGTATTCATCCCTGTTTCCTCCACTGCACTCTTGCTCGTATTTATCTTTTTCCGCATCAACATCAACACCACTTGCACGTGCGATGGCAATCATAGCGTCAATGTCGCGGTCGCCAGAAAGGTCGTTTATGTAGTTCAACTCAACAAAAATCTCGTCACGCTTGTCAGGATGTTCACGTGCCAACCAGTCAATGAACCGATCTGCTCTATCACCGCCCGTTTCTCCCTCAACCACATCAAAAGTCAGGTCGTACTTCTCCTTTAGGTATCTTGCCAGCAATGGCGTGTTGATGTGAACAACGAAATCGCGGGGGTCTGTCATACTCACTTACATTTATGCACATTGTGAACTTTGCGAACGTCACGTGTCACGATATGCTATGTAGGTAATGGTATCAAATAGTAGGTAGTTTTCAATGGTATTTATGACAAACGAGCAAGAACTTTTGACTTTAGAAGAAGTCGCTCAAATGCTCAAGTGCCATCCGAACACCCTCCGCGATTGGGACAACAAGGGTATCCTCCCTGCCGTTCGCTTGGGTGAGAAGCGTATCAGGCGCTACCGCAAGTCGGATGTCGAGCGTTTTATTGAGCAATCTATAAATGAAAATGAATATGGCAAAGACAGCAAGTAAGAACACGGTGCAAAAAGTTGATGTACCGAAAGGGCGCGAGTGGTTGCAGTGGTATGCAAAGTCTGCTCCCAAGAGCATCGACTGGTATCCTGCCGTCGCTACCGAAGTGTACGGTGATCCAAAAGCAAAGAAGTTCAACTCGCTGTTTTGGGGCGACAACAAGCAGGTGCTCGCACATCTTTTGAAGGAGTACCGTGGCGAAGTAGACCTTATATACATCGACCCACCCTTTGATAGTAAAGCCGACTATGTAAAGAAGGTGAAGATAAATGGTGCGAAGGTGGAGGGCGTAAAGCAGAGCATTATCGAGGAGATGCAGTACACGGACGTGTGGGACAAAGACGAGTACTTACAGTTTATGTATGAGCGCTTGCTCATAATGAAAGAACTTTTGAGCGATAAAGGGTCTATCTACTTGCATTGTGACTGGCACAGGAACTCGCATTTGCGATTGATAATGGATGAGGTGTTTGGAGAAGATAACTTTCTCAATGAGGTTGCCTGGTATTATCGGCGTTGGAACATTGAAAGTAATCAGTACGCCACCAATCACGACACATTGCTTTGGTACGCAAAAAATCGAGGGGACCACATATACAACCAACTTTTTATACCAAAGAGCGGTAAATCAAGCGCGCAAGGCAAGGCGTGGAAAAGTGTGATCGATGAGAAGGGGGTGCGTCGTTCTATTCAAACAGATGAACCAACCAAGGGCGTGCCGATGCCAGATGTATGGCATTTTAGCGAAGATACACTCTGGGAAGTTTCTATGATAAATCCTGTTGCAGACGAACGCACTGACTATCCTACACAAAAACCAGAGGCACTGTTGGATCGTGTAGTCAAAGCATCGTCAAATGAGGGTGATTTAGTTCTCGACTGCTTTGTTGGTTCTGGTACAACATCGGCAGTAGCACAAAAACTTGGTCGCAGGTGGATTGCGTGTGACATCAACAAGGGTTCGATTATTGAAACCACCGAGCGCCTGCGTAAAATACTCGACGAGCAGAAACAAGCATCGCTCTTCGCCAAGAACTTCAAAGGACACGACACATTCAAGGTCTTTACCGTCAACCACTACGATGTATTCAAGAACGACATCGAGGCAAAGCGTATTCTTGCCGATGTCTACAAGGTAGATAAACTCGCAGGGTCATACTTTGACGGCACACTTGGTGAGGACTTGGTAAAGATCATCTCTCCAAACCGCGTACTCACGAAGAAGGACATCAAAGAGGTGCTCGACGGTATCAAGAAGGAGCAGTCCCGCTTTACACCAAAGGCAACCTCAAAGGGCAAAGAAGCCGTGTTCTCTAACAAAGTCATTCTTATTTGCTCTGGTGCAGAACTTGATGTGCGCGACTATGAGCGTAAAGAGAACAAGACAGGTGTTGCAATAGAAATACGCGACATACAGGCAGACAAGAAGGAACTCGACTTCCGTGAACCAACCGAAGCAGATATACAGCACAAGATTGCTGACAAGAAACTAACCGTTACTATTGCCGACTTCTATTCACCGCTTTTGATGAAGCGTCTCGACCTTGAGAACGAGAAACGCCTGTCGGTTGCAGACCGTGTAAAGGTATTCGACTACCGCCAAGCAATCGACCATATCGTTATCGACTGGAACTACGGAGAGTATAAAGAAGGCAAAGAACCACTCTTCAATGCTGATGCATTCGTGCACTCTCACAAGAAAGATGCACCGATAGAGACCGACATAGTATACGAGTATGAGAAGAAGGGTGCATATACCGTAGCCGTAAAAATCGTTGACGTGTTGGGCGAGGAGCACTTCGAGACGTTTGAGGTAAAGATTTAGGTTATTAGGTTATGTTGCAACTTGTAGACAAACTGCAAACACGCGTGAGTGAGTGGCGAGACAACGGCTACCCTGATATTTACCCTGAAACCAAGAACATCATCCGCCATATCAAGCACCGTAACTACCTGCACACACCACAGCGTGAGGCATTTGAAACGTATGTATATCTCAAAGAGATCGAGAAGAACCGCCCGCTTTCAGAGATAGCACAAGAACTTTTTGCTACTGACGGTGAGATGTACGAGTTTCTCAAAGAACTCGGCTTTACCGATAGTGAGATTGGTCGTGGAGATAAGAAAACAATGCTCGTAGAAGAAGCTAAGAAGAAGTTTGGTGACTTTGGATATGCCAACTATCTCTTTGCGCTCACAATGGGTGCGGGCAAGACAGTCCTGATGGGTACGCTTTTGATGTACGAGTTTATTATCTCGAAGTATCACGAAGACGATGAACGTTTTGCAAAGAACCTGCTCGTACTTGGACCACCTGACACTACGATTGTTGAAGTGCTCAAAGAGATAAAGACGTTCGATTACTCAACCGTTATACCGAAGGAGTACGAAGATATTATGCTCGCTATCAAATGGCATTATCTCGACGACCCAAAGACACCATTACAACCAATAGGTACAAATAACGTGATTGTCTCTAACTCCTCAAAGGTTATCAAAAAGAACTGGAAGGAGGAGTTCAGGAACCGTTTGTTTGAGTTGCGTAATGACCCTGTAAACCACCGTTTGCGAGCGATACAGAAACTGGAGAACCTCGCGGTGTTCGTAGATGAGGCGCACCACGCTTTTGGCAAGAATATCGAGAAGGCAATCAATCAATCACGCGACACCATCAATCACTTGGCAGAACAAACGAACGTTGTGACGGTTGTGAATATGACAGGAACGCCGTATATCAACAAGAAGATGATACCAGACACTGTATACTACTACGGTCTCAAGGAAGGTATAGAGCACGGCATTCTCAAACAGGTGGATGTAAAAGGATACGGTAATGTACGCTCTCAAGAGTTTGTCGATGAGGTGGTAGACGCTTTCGTTGATGAGTACGATGGTAAACGTGTAGAGGGCAAACTGCTCAAGATTGCCTTTTACGCCCCAAATACCACTGATGCCTTTGATGAACTTTCAGATAATCTCGACCGCGCACTTCGTCGCCACAACATACCACTCTCCCGCAAACTACTCTTCCACTCAAACCTAAAGAACGGTGAGTATAAGCAAGCACGACACGAGTTTGAAAACCTTGATACGCCAGAGAGTGAGAAGCAGTTTATTCTTCTTGTTGGCAAGGGTACAGAAGGATGGAACTGTAAGTCGCTCGCTTCTGTGGCGCTGTATCGCAGTCCAAGTAGTAACAACTTCGTGCTCCAATCAACCTCGCGCTGTTTGCGTCGCCTTGGTGATAACTCTACAGTCGCAACCGTTTTCTTATCGGATGACAGTTATGACATCCTCGACAAAGAACTCAAGCAAAGTTTCAATATCGCAGTGAGTGACATCAGTGGTATACGATCAAACACTGTTGTGATAGACATTGAGGAGCGAAAACCAAAAGTGCTAACCATCAATAAGAGGGAGCGCATCCTCGCAAAAAGTTCCAAGAAGTCGCCAGATAGTATCAAGATAAAACTCACTGTTGGTAGCAAGGAGGTTGAGCGGACCGTAAAGGAAAGTGGTATCACACTTGTGGACGGCAAAGCTGTGTATAGTGACCCAACAGACATCACCAGCAGTACATCCAAGAAGCGCTCTCACGCCCGTGATTTTGGCTTCTACGACGTTGTGGGGCACATTTGTGAGCGTACACACATTTCATACAGTGAGTTGAGAGACATCCTCAAATCAAACAAGGTTACTCAAGATCAACTGGTAAAAGCGGTCAATAAGAACTACGCCGTAGTATATTCGATTGTGGACCAGATACTCGACCAATACTACGAATACGAGTACGAAAATCGCGAATATCAGCAAAGCGTTGCTCTTACCAAGGACTACCCACTAAAGATAAACGTTGATAAGGACAAGGCGCAAACGCTGGTGGTATATAAAGAGCAAGAGGAACAAGACCGTGGCGCGTCACGTATTGGCTTTCATATCGATCCGTACGACTTCACCAAAAGTACCGATGAGTTAGAGGTATTCCGTTATCTGCGCCCCAAACTAAATACCGATGAAGATATAACTGATGTGTATTTTACTGGTAGCGTTACGTCAGAGGCGCACAACGAGTTCTTTGTTGACTACTACAACCCTGAAGAAAAGCGTATGGCACGATATTTCCCCGACTTCTTGGTTGAGACCACCAAAGGTCGCTATCTGGTTGTTGAGGTGAAAGGTAAAGATAAAGAGACCAACTACAAGGCAAACAAGGTTTCTTACCAGAAGGGCAAGAAGCAGAAGAAGAAAGATGAAGAGTTACTGCACGACGAGGTATTTGCGAAAGAAGTTGGCTTCAACGAGTTCCAACAACTCAACCAGAACTTTGACTACCACATTATCTTCAACAGCAAGGACGAGAAGCGCAAACGAGAGTTGGTGCAAGCGATTGCCACAACGAAAAATACCTAAATCTATTGGGATGGTTAGGTTTTGTCAGGTTTTCCCATACTGATAAACAGTTAGATAACAGGCACGAAGTGGTGCTCAACTTCTTGTATCGCAGTTCTAACAAACGTAAGATGTCGGAGCAAGATGGGATTCTTCGAGTAAGAATCCTCCAAAGCCCTTTGTTTTTCTTCGTCTTTCAGAGGTTCTAACCTCTTATGAATCCGCTTCACCTCCGGCGAGGCTTTTTTTAGTGGCAAAAGCGCATTCGCGGTGTCAATGCTGAGTTTTTTGTCTTTTAGGAGGAGGTTCGAACCTAGCTTCAAGAGTATCTTCTTTTTCTCCCGTAAGCTCTCCTCATCCCTGAATTGAGCGCTGGTATCTCGGGCGAAGTCGAGCATATCCTCGGCTTTGGCTATCCAGTCGTCTGTACGGGCGTCTGTGTCGTTTATAAGCGCATGAAGGCGCTTCTTCTCGCGTACCTCCTTAAACTTCTTCTGGCGGTATTCTTCCTCTGAAATCTCGCCACTGGCTCTCATTGTCGATGAGGGCGTCTAATTTGCGCACAGACGCGTTATACGCGCCCTGGTGGTTGCTCATGACCTCATTGCGCTCTCCGGTTTCTTTCTTGTGTTCCTGCTTCAGCCACGTCATGGCCCAGGTGTGAAATTCCGGTGGTATCTCGATCTTTTCAATTTCCTCGGCAATCTGCCGTTCCAGCTCCTTTACCTCGATGCACGGCTGACTGCAGGGACCGCGCTTCTTGGTGCAGTGGTAGTAGGTGTAGTAGTGGATATTGCCATTCTTCTGGTGCTTTTCTTTGTCCTCGGCCGTGATGCCACATCCACACTCTCCACAGAACATCATGCCGGTGTATGCGAAGCGGTGTCGGCGTGGTCGGGCGATGCCTTTCCGTCCGAGCACGGCAAGTATCTGGTGATGCTCTTCTTCGGTGATCATGGCCGGATGTTTGCCCTCGTGCCAGTTACCGCTTCCTTTCGGGTACTCGAAGATGCCGCAGTAAAACGGATCGGTTAGGAGCCGGTAAAAGGTACTGCGTGCCATCGGCTTGCCGTTTTTCATGCGGAAACTCATTTCGTCTTTGGCGATGCGTGCCGCTTCCACTGCATTGCACTCTTTGCGCATGACCATTTCAAAGAGCTTGCGCAGCTGGTCAAAGCGCTTCTTGTCTTTCTTGATGATCTTCATGCCTTTGGACCGGTCGGGCGTGTTGAGGTAGCCCACCGGTGCCGGACACGGATACCAGCCCATCTCCACTTTTCGCCTCAGTCCGCGCTTTACGTCCACGCCTTTGGTGTCGTTCTCAAGCTTCGCCTGGCTACACAGCAGGTTCAGCAAGAATTTATCATTGGGCGAGTTGGAGAATGTCTGCCCGGGCACTTTCACTTCTTTGAGTTTGCCGATGTCGAGTAGGTAGATGACGTGTCCGGTGTCCACCGAGTTTCGTGAGAGTCGGTTCGGATTCCACAGGATGATGCCGTCTGCTTCTCCTTTCTCTATCCGCTTGATCATTTCGCCGAAGACGGGTCGGCCAGGTGCTTTTGCTGAATAGGACTCTTCCAGTACTTCTTTGATGTCGAGTTTCTCGCGCTTGGCGAGAGCGATCAGTTCTGATTTCTGTGAGTCAATCGAGAGCACCTGCCGATCTTCCTGTTCTGATGATTTACGAACGTAGAGGAAATATTGGGTGCTTTCGTTGGTCATTGTAAATATTTATCTATATTAGTTTGATGCTCTGCATAGGTTGCGGAGCAATGAATAATGCCTTCACTGTCGTGAAGATAGTAGAAGCAATTTGTTTCTTCCGGATACAGCACTGCTTCGATAGCTTCTTTGCCGGGGTTTGCGATCGGGTGCGGAGGGAGTCCTTTGTAGAGGTAAGTGTTGTAGAGCGAATCAATGTTCTGTGTGTCTCCTGCAGAAAGTGGTTTCCACCAATCATCTATGCCTCGGTACTCTACGCTCGGTTGGAGCATTTCTGAATTAAAGCAGAGATCGTTTTCGGGATTCCGCGCGTAGCTGTCAGGATCTTCACAGGGATCGTCTTTGTACGCCAGTCGTGTGTCGCGTGCATACTGGACCGTCGCGTCTATATCGAGTTTCTGATCATTCAAAAGTCGGTTCCAAAGAATACCTGCAATAAGCGGCATGTCTTCTTTCCCGGCTGCTTCTCGTTGCACAAGCGATGCAATCTTGAGGAGTGTCGTCCATTTTATATTTTGTGCAGTTGCTTCATTGAGATATGGTGCGAACTCTTCGTTGAATTTTGATCTGAGTCTGTCTGCAACCGCTTCCAGTCCCTCATCCACCGGAATGAGGTAGGTGTCCGGAAAGTACACGCCCTCCACTTCGTCGAATGTCATTGAGGTGTAGGTGTTTACCCAGCTGCTTTTCTCTTGGCCAGTCCAGCTGAGTGTGTCTCCAATGAGTTCTGCAATCTGTTCTTTACGCAATCCCTCGGGAATGACAACCCATTTCATGTACGGACCCTTCTTGAGTACGCTCGCAACCTCCCATGCGTTCATGCTCTTCGAGATCTTATATGCGCCGGGTTCGATGTCTGTATTGCCGAGTGCGATACGGAATCCGAGTTCGCTTCTGATGTAGTATTTCTCTTTCAGTTCCTCGATTGTCTTTTCTTGTATTTGATCACCAAGTCCGAATGGAATGGTGAATTGCTGTGACTCCGTGTTTTTATATGGTGCTCCAAAGAGACCCCAGGTTAGGAAAATACCAACTGCAACAATCGCAAGAGCAATACCTGCGCCGATTAATATCTTTTTGTTGAATGTGGGTTGATTTTCCATATTACTTACAACACTGGTCCCAATGCCCGAAGAAGTCAAACGTGCGTCTCCTGTGGGCACGAATCCTGTTTTTAAGGGGTCTGCACCAGCTCGTTTTCTGCATTGCACCAGTTTCTGAGCATTGTGACTCCTGGTGAAATTATATCGTTTTTCTTTCTCTCTTGATATCTCTTTTGTTTAAGCGATTAATTTGTTCTGAGTGTCTAATTTCCACCCCCGTTTTGCCCAAGTTTTACCCAACCAAACTGGTGAAGTTTTGGTGAAGCGTTGGTGCAATTTTTGGTACAGATTTGGTCCAGTGTTGGTACAGTTTTTCAATTTGCTTCGTGCCTACTGTGCGGGCACGACTAATTCTTTTTGAAGACTTTTGAGATTTCTTCGACGAGCCAAGCTACCAAGTTGTCTAGAATCATGACGATCTTTTTCTTATCAGAGATCGGCTCAATGGCGAGCTTTAGTATTTCGTACATTTCTTCCTTTTTCTCCGGATAGTATTCTGAGAATCCCTCGTAACATGGGTAGAGATCACGAGTGTACTTCTGTGATCGCTCCATCACCAACTCAAAGCCGGACCGTATGATTCGCTTCATGATCCAAGTACAGCGCCGTTTTATTTCTTCATCCGTGTGATCTTCTTGTAACCACTCTTTTGTCTTGTTGATTTCTCGCTCGATTCCTTTGATGTGCTGTGCCGTCTCTATTCCGGGCTTTAGCGAAGGAAGTGTTTCAGCAAGATTCTCGCCATACACACAAATACTTTGCGTCTTAATCATTATCCGATCACCTTTGTGATCTTCTAGTTCTTCAAGCGGTATGGCTCCGATTTCAACTCCCACGATGAACGGAAATTGTGTGGTCATTTCTCTTACGAAGTCCTTTGACCATGAGGTGTCGATGTCGTCATATGGCAGCGTAACGACCGCAAAGCTATCTATATCTGAGATGTTGTCTATAGCTTCACCTTTGGCTACTGACCCTCTGATGTAGACACTATGTAGATGCTCGCCAAAGTGCTTTTGGTACGCTTCTTTTACCATCTCAACTGCTGGTAGCCATACACTTTGTATCTTTTCTGGTGATGTGGTGTTCACAATAAAGCCGTCAGCGTCAGTCTGAAGGAATGATCCAATTGGCTTTACTGTGTCCATTGAGGATGTCATGTGCCTATTTTATCACTTTTGAGTAATTAACTCCTGCGATTCATTCGGAACGAATTCATTAATTCTTTTTTCTTAATATTTAACTCTCTTATTCGGGGGTCCGGATGGTGCTCTTGTAAGGGTTCATTCCGTTCTCTACCAAGAGCACTTTTTGCACCCTTGGTTCTTGCGATTAGGTGCGTGCATGTGAGACGATAAACAGTGCCACCATAGCGAACACCATTGGCGGACCTTTCGCGTCTCGTCTCTATAAGTCCCATCTCCACAAGCTTCTTTCGTGCGCTCTTGCATACGCGCGGTGATAATTTGTACTGTTCAAATCCGCACATCGATCCATCTTTTGTAGTGAAGGTCTTATCGGTGTGCCAGAACCATCCGTCCTCATCTGCATAACGATTGTAGAGTTTGCAGAGAATTACGAAGAAGCCCTGCTCCGCGTGTGTCAGCTTCTCCATGATTGCTGGACTGTCGAAGAATCCATGCGGCACTTTGAAGAACCCTTTACCGGTTCGCTTGGGTTGCTTCGGCTTCATTTTTATCTTTATCGTTATCTTCCTGCGCACGCTTAGACGCAGATTCCCAGGCGAATTTGTAGAGATCTATCAGGTTGTTGGCACGGAAGACCGCCTCGCGTTCGGTCAACTGTGTGCCATAGCGCTTTTTGTAGAGAGTTTGAAACTCCTGTATTGCTTCGGCCGGGAGCATACTCATTCGTAGATCCTCGCTTTGAGGACCTGTAGTTGCTGGTAGTACTCGTTTGGCTCGACCGAAAGCTCGCGGTTGTAGAACCGCTCAATGTCCGTATCAAGCGCGGAGCTTCGCTTGAAGACGAATGTGACCCGTTTGGAGCTGCCTTTCTCTACCTCTGTGAGTGGGTGCCATAGCGCGAGAGCTGCAGCAAGTGCGAGGTTGTTGGTCGTATACCGACCTCTAGATGTTTCCATTTCATAATGGCAGTGCTTTAGTTAGTAAACGAAAAAGCGGACCAGTAGGGATATCACTAGTCCGATCAGTTCACTCGCTACGTATCTTTTTCTTATCGTTATCTACATCACTTTGTTTCCTCCGGAAACTTTGAAGTCAGGAAACAAAAAGACCGATGCTTAAGATGTGTCGCCACAGCGACAAGCAATCAGTCCAATCGAGAATCGTTTTTATCTTTATCTAAATCGTACGCCTTTTCGTATCTTTATGATACAAAATCCGGACCGGACCGCCAAGGGATTGTGTGGATAAAACAATTTATTTAAAACTTAGCTACGCCATCTAAAATGGGGTGTTGTCTGGCTCCTCGTCTTCATCATCTTCTTCAGAACCAGAATCTTCCTCGTCATCTGCCTCTTCAGGAATATCTTCTCCAATCTCTTTTTCAATCTCTTTAAATTCGTTTTCAATTTGAGCAAGTCTACTTTTAGATACTTTAATCAATTTGGCTGCCTCTCGTACTTTTTCTAAACCAGCTTCTACATCCACGTCCTCTTGCTCATCAAACCAAGTAACAATGGAATTAAGTTCTTCCAGAGATTTGGTAAGGTTTATCTCATCTTTTTTATCTTGATTTTTCGCCATATCTTTATTTTACATTTTTTACTTCTGAAGTAAATTTCCCGTCCGACAAATGAGTCTCTGTCTCGTCTCCCACACCAACATCTTTTGTTGATCGAATGAGCTTGCCGCCCGAGTACGAGAGACTATAGCCGAGTTTGAGGTTGCGTTCTGGATTGACGAGTTTTATGCTTTTTTCGACGGCATCCAATTCATTTGTGAGGATCTTAAACATCTCTTTCTGACCTGAACCAATTTGCATGGCAATTTTTGACAGAGATGTCTGTGTGGTTCCTAAATAGTTTTTCGATAATCGAATAATTTTTAAAGGGGCGCTCTGCAGATACCGTTTCCTTTCACGAATACTTGATTTCATACCACCAACGACACTTTGGAGCGCTGTACGGGCTTTATTTATCTTTCTTTCAAGTTCAATAAAGAACGAGCGAATTCTTGATGCTTTTACACTCAATGTCTTATTGGAGTTTGCTAAATCGTTCTGATAGGAACGCAGGGCAAAGTTAGAATTCTCTCGTATCGCACTAGTAACATCTGCCAGCAGATTTTTAAATGTTCCTACTATTTTCGCCTCTGAAGACTCTATAGAATTAACGAGAGTATCCCATGACTCATTTAGCGCTTCGGCTACCGCCGTCGGGGTTGATTCACCGACATCTGCTGCAAGTTCTGCCAGCGTTACGTCTACATCATGCCCTATGCCTGTAAGCACGGGACATTTGAAGTCTGCTATAGCTCGAACCACAGACTCTGTGTTGAATGGCTGAAGCGACTCCCAAGAACCACCTCCACGCATAATTACCAAGACATCTATGTCTTCTTTCGCGAAGGTTTTTATAGATGCAAGTATTTCATGTATGGCATCTTTACCCTCAACTCTTGAGTCGATCGTTGTTATTTTAAAACCGTAACGCCCGAGATTGGAGCTAAAGTCTTGCCTAACAACTCCGGCCTTTGAGGTAATAACTCCGATCTTGTTAGGATACTTTGGCAAGCCTCTTTTCTTCTCTATAGCAAACAGCCCTTCTTTAGACAGCTTTTCTTTCAATGCCTCATATGCTTTTTTGAGTGCGCCTTCACCCGCATATTCAATCGTTTGAGTTTTTAGAGAGAATCGACCATTTCTCGGATATATTTCTGGTGTACCGGTTACGATAACTTCGTCACCAACTTCAAGATCAACTCCGTTTTGCTCGTAAACCGATCTCCAAATGATGCAATTAAGCAGCGCCTCTTCTTCGGTGTCTTTGATAGTGAAATAAATAGCGCGAGGATAATTTTTACTTATACTCGTTACCTCACCCTGAATTCGTCCACGGTGGGATAGCAAAGATGCATTTATGCTTTCAATAAAGTCAGCAACAGAAATTACATTTTCTAGTTTTTGTTTGTGTTCTTTGGTCATGCCCTTTTGAATAACTTCGGTGTGTCGGAATCTGGTCTAAACTGCTCTGATACTGTTTTGATCCTTAAATTAACTGGCATTGGAAAATCAACCCCAAGAAGCAGGGCCTCGCCTTGTCCTAGAGACGGAAGAAAGGACAGCAAGTATTTTGATCCCTCCGGTGAAGCAGACATTATTGCTTCGCGATCTAGAGGATTTATCAAGCGGTGAGCAATAAAGGCTCCCATCTGACTTAAAACGCCGTGCGGTATGTCACGAGGTCTTTGAGTGGCTAGACACAAAAACAATCCCTTCTTTCGCGTTTCCTTGGCAATACGCTCAAAGGCATCTAATTTGAATTCGTTAGAGTATTCGTCTTTAATTTTTTCAACCCTGAATAATTGATGTGCCTCATCCACTATAAAAATGACAGGCATAGTACGAAAACTTCCAGAATCGTCCTGAAATCTATTCAGAAAATATCTTCCCAGACTGTTGACCAACACCTCTCGAAGATTTTCTTCAAAACCTATGTTGCTTATATCAATACGAAGTATTTTTTTGTCACCACCATAAAAGGTGTTGAAAATTTTCTCAAACGATTCCTTATCTTGTCTCGCTTCACTTGTCAGACCAAAAGCAAAAGCGAAGTCATTATTATTTATACGCGATTTCACTCTCACAATGAGACTTGATGCGTTGGTTAGTGCGCTGTCCGATACACCACCCCATTTAGTCAAATCATATCTATCTGTAGGGAAGATACACTCGTTTTCAATCTGAACGGGCAGTTTTTCTATGTCAAAGTCCGCTTTCTCTGAATTTATTTTGCTCGCGTGCTCTTGAAGAAGAGTGTCATAATCACCAATAGCGTTGCCAGCTTTTTTGATATTACCATTTTGGCAGTAGGCGGGAACTTGAAAAGTAGCATCGGCTATCTTTTTATTTTCCAGAATTCTTGCCAGTTTCAAACTCTTTATTGCATTCTGTAAAATTGGCATCTGGACCTGTCCGGCAGGTCTAAAAAGAGCAAACAGATCAGACTCCGTGAGGTCTTTATGATGTACAAAGGTATTTCCCCCAACGCCCAGTGTCGCTGTCTCACAGCTATCTTCTTCCGAAATTGATTTGTATTCTCCAGTAGAGTCAAGTAGAAGTATTTTAATCGGCTTTTCTTTCCTAATCATTTCTTCTATTAGCTTTGCTACCGTGTAACTTTTACCTCCACCAGTAGTTCCAACGACAGCACAGTGTCGACTGAATAATGAGTTTGCAGATATTTTTATCGGATATCCTTGATCTTGTGGAAGCGTAGCAATTTCTAACAAATCGTCCTCAACTTCTCCACTTTCGTCTTTCCCAAAATCTTTCAAGAACAGCTCCAAATACTCAGGGGAACATGC
>CESG01040298.1_pt1 | contig 18399 bp, 15 predicted proteins | sample 531121 | NCBI WGS metagenome assembly CESG01 (sample SAMEA2621287, study PRJEB7988) | marine metagenome | biome: marine biome (ENVO:00000447); feature: mesopelagic zone (ENVO:00000213); material: "saline water (ENVO:00002010), including plankton (ENVO:xxxxxxxx)" | depth 800 m
GGCGCTACGATCTAGAGGTGGCGTACGAGAAGCTTGTATCGACACAGCGTAAATTAGCAGCGCGGGAGCTTTGGTTAGCGCAATACTTAGTTCGCCCGTTGCATGAGAGGGTACTTGAGTTACTTCCTGAGCTTTAACCGGGGTGTCGGAAGGCGAAGTTTGATTGCACATCATCTCAGTTCGGCTATTGACACAAGGGGTAGTGGGAGGGCACTGATGAGAGTATTCGGTGGTGAAGCCATATGATGAAATGGCATTGAGAGAAAGAATGAACCTCTTAGGTACAGTTTTTATTAAGCAAGGAGAACATTGATGCGTCCGCACAAGTTAAATCGAAGCATGGTTGCCTCTTTCGCCCTGGCGCTTGGTCTTGCAGGATGCGCGGCCGCGGGTGGCGCTGGGATGGGTGGCGGGAGCGCCAACGAACTGTTGGCTGAAGATTTTACGCCTGACATGCAGGTTTTAACCCTGTACCAGGCTGTACAACGGTTGCGCCCGGCCTGGCTCCGTGGTCGCGGTGGCCAGGGTCCGCGAGTCTACGTGGATGGCGTCATGCGCGGTGGACTTGATGAGCTCGAAGCATTGCGTGTGGATCAAGTCCAGCAAGCCGAGCGTATGAGTCCTTCAGATGCGACGACGCGCTATGGCACCGATCATGGTGGAGGGGTAATTTTTGTCAGCCTAAGGCGATAGCTATCATCTCAAAACTTAGGTGTCCCAAGAGATACCATCTCGCACACCTAGGCCCAGAGAAATTGCTACTAACTAGGGACGATCTTAACCCTGACTGTGCCGTGGGCACATTGAGGAATGAAGTGTTTCTGGAGTTCCGTTCTTAGTGCTATTAGGAAGGCTTCGTAGCCCTTTACGCTATCAAAGCCCGTAATTACCTTTTGAGGCTTGATTAGAAAAGGCCGACCCCAGACTATCTAGGGTCGGCTCTTTTCCGCATTTGGGAGGAGGTCCAGACAGTTCTAGTGGGTGCTCTAACTTGGCGATTCGGGTGTCAGTTTGGTGGGGTACCGAAGCGGTCAAACGGGGCAGACTGTAAATCTGCTGGCATAGCCTTCGGAGGTTCGAATCCTCCCCCCACCACTTGTGCCGTACCGACCAATAACAAGAAGAAAGAAAGTAGGGCTTGCGGGAGTAGCTCAGTTGGCTAGAGCATCAGCCTTCCAAGCTGAGGGTCGCGGGTTCGAGTCCCGTCTCCCGCTTTGTAAACCGTACAGAACAGAAGCGCGCTCTGGTAGCTCAGTGGTAGAGCGCGTCCTTGGTAAGGACGAGGTCGCGGGTTCAATCCCCGCCCAGAGCTCTGCCCGAAAGCAGACTGATAACGCATAACTTGAAGCAGAGGGATGAGTGATGGCTAAGCAAACATTCGAACGCACGAAGCCACATGTGAACGTAGGAACGATTGGTCACGTGGATCATGGCAAGACGACGTTAACTGCAGCGATCACGGTAGCGCAGTCGAAGAAGTGGGGTGGAGATGTGATTGCGTTTGATGAGATTGATAAGGCTCCGGAGGAACGGGAGCGAGGGATCACGATCGCGACTGCGCACGTGGAGTATGAGACGGAGAACCGTCACTACGCACACGTAGATTGTCCTGGTCACGCTGACTACGTGAAGAACATGATCACGGGAGCAGCGCAGATGGATGGTGCGATTGTGGTGGTGAGTGCTACCGATGGGCCCATGCCACAGACGCGGGAGCATATTTTGTTGGCCCGGCAGGTGAATGTGCCTCACATCGTCGTGTTCATGAATAAGGTCGACATGGTAGATGATGATGAGCTGCTGGAGCTAGTGGAACTAGAGGTTCGGGAATTGCTGAGCGAATACAATTTTCCTGGTGACGACATACCTGTGGTCCAGGGTTCTGCACTGAAGGCCTTGGAGGCTGGGGGTGAAGGTCCGGACGCCGAGTGTGTGCAGGAGCTAATGGACGCGATCGACAGCTATATACCAGAACCTAAGCGTGACATCGACAAGCCGTTCTTGATGCCAGTAGAGGATGTATTCAGCATCACGGGACGGGGCACGGTGGCGACGGGTCGGATCGAGCGTGGCGTGGTTAATAAGGGTGAGGAAGTGGAGTTGGTGGGGATGACCGACGAGAGCCGTAAGACGGTAGTAACCGGAGTCGAGATGTTTCGGAAGTTGCTGGACCAGGGGCAGGCAGGTGACAATGCAGGCCTGCTGCTTCGTGGTGTAGGCAAGGAGGAGATTCAGCGCGGGCAGGTATTAGCGAAGCCGGGTTCGATTACACCCCATACGAAGTTCAAGGCTGAAGTGTACGTGCTAACGAAGGATGAGGGAGGGCGTCATACACCCTTCTTCAATGGGTACCGACCACAGTTCTACTTCCGTACAACAGACGTGACTGGTGCGGCAGAATTGCCTGAGGGTGTAGAGATGGTGATGCCTGGTGATAACGTACAGATGGAAGTGGAACTCATCACACCGATTGCGATGGATCCTGAACTTCGGTTCGCGATCCGTGAGGGTGGACGCACTGTCGGCGCTGGCGTCGTAACCGAAATTCTCAAATAAAATCTCACTGCTAGACCCGACGAAGAGGCTCAAGTATGCCCCGGGACAAGATTGCCCTCGCCTGCGAAGCGTGTAAGGAGAGGAACTACAATAAAACTAAGAATAAACGGCTGCATTCGGAGCGTGTGGAGTACCGCAAATATTGCCCGCGCTGTCGTACGCATACGCAGCATAAGGAAACCAGGTAGGTAGGCCGGCCTATGTCAGTCGTCGATAAAGTTAAGGACACCCGTACCTTCATGGAGGAATCCTTTACTGAGCTGCAGAAGGTTACGTGGCCAGACTCGGATCAACTCCGTAGTGCTACGCTTGTGGTTGGTGTTTTCACCGTTTTGATCTCGCTTGTTATCTGGATTATGGACAAGATATCTGACTTGGTCGTGTCTTGGATCATGGGGATCTTCGGCGCCTAATGACTGATACGATGGCAGATACAGGTTGGTATGCGATCCAGACTTATTCTGGACACGAGAATAAGGTCCAGAGGCTGATTGAGCTAAAGATCGAGGAAGAGCCTGGAGCTGAGTCAACACAAGAGATTAGGCAGGTGTTGGTACCGACGCACGAAGTAGTTGAGATTAGGAATGGAAAACGGGTCACCGTAACAAAGCGGCTTTATCCGGGCTATGTCCTTGTCGAGATGCTGCTCAATGAGCGTACTCAGCACGTGATCAATAACGTTCAGGGTGTCATCAAGTTTGTAGGACAGGGGAAAACTCCACAGCCTTTGCGTGACGATGAGATCAATAAAATCCTTGGTGTTAAGGAAGAAAAAGAGGATGAGGCTTATGAAGAGATTCCCTTCCACGTTGACCAGGTGGTTGAGGTAACCCAGGGGCCGTTCACTGAATTCAGCGGGACGGTCCAGGAAGTCTATCCGGATAAGGGGAAGGTGAGGGTTGAGGTCTCACTATTCGGTCGCCCGACATCAGTCGAACTCGACTATACAGACTTGCAAGGCTATTGAGCGTGAAGGCTGTAAGGACGTTGATATAGAATGGCAAAAAAGGTTATCGGTTTCATCAAACTCCATGTGCCGGGTGGGCAGGCTAACCCAGCGCCACCCGTGGGCCCTGCCCTTGGTCAGCATGGGGTCAACATTATGGAGTTTTGCAAGCAGTTCAATGCAAAAACTCAGGACAAGCAAGGGATCACGATCCCGGTTGAGATAAACGTTTATGCCGATCGATCCTTCTCATTCATCACCAAAACACCACCTGCGTCAGTTCTAATCATGCGAGAGATCGGACTCTCATCGGGCTCGGGTGAACCAAATCGGTCCAAGGTGGGTCAGATTACCAGGGCCCAGCTCGAAAAGATTGCCGAGATGAAAATGGAGGACCTGAACGCTAATGACATCGACGCAGGAGCGCAGATGATAGCCGGTACAGCGCGGTCGATGGGTGTAGTGATTGCTGGGTCTGAGGAGGCCAGGAATGTAGAGATCGTGGACCCTTCGGAAACCAAGGCCCAAGGTGGAGATACGGGCGAGGTAGCGACAGAAACTGAAGAAGATGATGGAGTAGCAGTAGACGTGGCAGAAGAGGGGTAGTGCTTTAACAGACCCCACCCGCACCACCGACTGAGAGCCGTCAGCGGTGGAAGGGGAAACGAACGGCTCGGTGTTAGATGGCCAAGAAGAGCAAACGATACTCCGAAGCGCGCGATGAAATCTCTATGGGTGTGAAGTTTGCCCCAGGAGAGGCCGTGAAGCTCGTGAAGGAACTCGCATCCGCAGGCTTTGACGAGACTGTGGAGGTTGCTACCCGACTAGGAGTAGACCCTCGCAAGGCAGATGAACTGGTTCGCGGAACAGTTGCCCTGCCTCATGGGACAGGAAAATCCGTACGTGTATTAGTCGTGGCACAAGGTGAGAAAGAGGCGGAAGCCCAAGAAGCAGGTGCCGATTACGTGGGTGTTGAATTTGTAGAGAAGATCCAAGGTGGCTGGTTGGATTTCGATGTATGCGTCGTCACCCCCGACCTGATGGGCAAAGTAGGCCCCCTTGGGCGTGTATTAGGCCCCCGCGGCTTGATGCCTACACCTAAAGCCGGCACTGTGACGTTCGATATCAGCCGCGCCGTTAAAGAGATTAAAGCTGGTAAGATAGAGTTCCGGGTCGACAAGACTGGGAACATCCATGCACCAATCGGAAAGGCTTCTTTTTCTGAGGAGCAACTCAGTGAGAACCTCGGTGCGTTCATGGATGAAATTGTGAGAGCAAGGCCCTCGGGCGTGAAGGGCACGTACCTCAAGAGCGTTACCGTATCGAGCACGATGGGACCAGGCGTGGGCATCGACACCAATCTCTACGGGAAAGGTGCCTGATGGATCGTGTAGCCAAGGAGACCTTCGTTACGGAACTCCGAGACCGTCTGAATAAAGCACCGGTTGTCTACCTGACAGATTTCACAGGGTTAAGTGTCAAGGAGATGACAGGCCTTCGGCGGTCGCTCAAGGAATCAGGAGCTGAGTATCTCGTCGTGAAAAACCGACTCGCGAAACTCGCATTTGCTGAAACAGAATTACCGGACATCACGGAAAACCTCGAAGGTCCCACAGGAATGGTGTTCGGTTACGATGGGCCCGTAGCCCCGGCCAAGGCACTGAGCGAGTTCGCGAAGCTTCACGACAAGAAACCAGCTTTCAAACTCGGTATCATGGATGCGGAGATCCTTGATACCACTCAAATAGATCGGATTGCAAAAATCCCATCACATGAAGTGCTTCTTGCCCAGCTAGCCGGCGTTCTGGAGGCACCATTAGTAGAGCTTGCTAGTGTATTAGGGGCGAAGCTGCAAGAAATGGCGGGTCTCCTCGGAGCGCTCCAAGCAAGAGGACCTGAGGAGCCAGTTGAGGAAGAGGCTGCTGAGGAGCCAGCTGAGGAAGAGGATGAATAAGATTAGGATGACTAACTATCAGCCTCTCTTCCTCAGGAGAGGATATAGCTCGTCAGATACAGATGCATTTCTAGTACCGGTAGAGTCAAACCCAAACGCCGGCGATTTAGCCGGAGTGCACTAGGAGGAATAAGGGAAGATGGCGACGAATCATGAAGAGCTGCTCGAAACCATTGGCAGCATGACCGTTCTCGAGCTTTCTGAGTTCGTTGATGCCTTTAAGGACAAGTTCAATGTCACAGCTCTCGCAGCTCCGATGGCGATGCCCGGAGGGGCAGCAGGTGAGGATGCTGGAGCCGCTGAGGAGAAGGACGAATTTGATGTTGTCCTCGAGGGCATCGGTGACAAGAAAATCCAAGTCATCAAGGTTGTGCGTGAGCTCACGGGACTCGGTCTCAAGGAAGCTAAAGAAGTAGTAGACAGTGCTCCGGGCCCTGTGAAGGAAGGTGTCACGAAGGTGGAGGCTGAAGAAATGAAAGCTAAGCTGGAGGACGTCGGGGCGGCCGTAGCGCTTAAGTAGTGCTTTTGGACGATAACCGACCCTTGATCGGTACCGCTCGACACTTTTGGGCTAGCATTGGTTTTTGTCCGAGGGGTCACCCATCTCTGTTGGGGGCCCCCTCGGGCCAGGAATTGATGTGCTCGCTTGATCAACACAATACATACTGGTCGCCGTTGCCGGTGGCCTGGTAAGAAGGGGGACAAACCTTGGAATTGCGCAAGGATAATAGACCGATTCTCAGTTTTGCTAAGCTTGAGTCAGTCATGCCGATGCCGAACTTGTTGGATGTTCAACTTCACTCGTTTGGGAAGCTGATCGGTTCTGGGACGGACGATGGTGGTCAATGGGATTTCGGTCTGGAGCGTGTCTTCGGAGAAATTTTTCCGATCTCGGATATCAACCACAACTTCACGCTTGAGTTCATTAGCGCGTCGTTAGCAGAGCCGAAGTATTCGGTTGAAGAATGCATCGAGCGGGATATGACCTATGCCGCCCCACTCAAGGCGATGCTGCGTCTCATTGTTTGGGAGATGCCTGAAGAAGAGGAAAGCGCGGCTAAAAAGAGGAAAAGGAGAAGAGAGCCTCCCCCAGAGGACCGTCGTCCCACAGATATTATTGAGAAGGAAGTATACCTCGGAGACCTCCCGCTCCTGACGGATCTTGGGACCTTCATTATTAATGGCGCAGAGCGGGTAGTCGTGAGTCAATTACATCGCTCTCCTGGGGTCGTGTTCGAAGAGAACATTCATCCCAATGGCACCAAGCTTTATAGTGGGCGAATCATCCCCTTCCGTGGGTCTTGGGTCGAATTTACGCTCGATATAAACGATATCTGCTATGTGCATATCGATAAGAAGAAAAAGTTTCCGGCAACTGCCCTTCTCAGGGCGCTAGGATATGGTTCCAATGCAGATATTTTCCAACTCTTCTATGACGTAACTAAGGTTAATCTCACCGGGAAAAGCGCGATTCCGACTGATGAGTTGCTGGGTAAGGCAGTAGCTGAGGATTTCGTCGATATGGAAGCCGTCGATTCAGAAACTGGAGAGATCCTCTCAGAAGGTGAGATCGTCATTCAGAACGGTGATGAAATAGACGAGGAAGTCATTGAGATTCTTGAGCGTCTTAAGGTGAAGAAGCTCAAGATTTATACGACAGATCGTGTGACGCCCAGGGGCGACAGTCCCATGATCAAGAACACGATCAAGAAGGATCCAACCGAGCCTGAACCAGGTGATGAAAAACACCTCAAGATCGATGGGTATGACCCAGATAAGGATGGGTTTGATCCTCGCATTATAGGCGAGGCAAAAGCACTTCATGCGATATACTCGCTTTTACGGCCCGGTGACGCGCCCAATGTCAAAACGGCCCGTCTCGCACTAGAGCAGGTTTTCTTCAGTCCTAAGCGCTATGACCTTGGGCGCGTAGGGCGCTATAAGATGAATCAACGTCTTGGTGTTGGACTGCCCAGGACGCAAACCATCCTAACCAACGAAGATTTCGTATCCATTGTCGAACACCTTATCGAGCTAAACGAAGGCCGAGGGTACACAGACGATATTGATCACCTCGGGAACCGCCGTGTTCGTACGGTCGGCGAGCTTATCGCGAACCAGTTCAGTGTCGGCCTCAGCCGGATGGCGAGACTCGTCAAGGAGCGGATGTCGATCAACACTGATCCATCAAAGATCACGATTGATGAACTGGTGAACGCACGTACAGTCTCTGCTGTGATCCAGGCTTTCTTTGGCTCCAGTCAGTTGAGCCAGTTTATGGATCAGACCAATCCTCTTGCGGAGATGACCCACAAGCGTCGTCTCTCGGCCCTCGGCCCGGGTGGACTAACCAGAGAACGTGCTGGCTTTGAAGTGCGTGATGTCCACTACTCCCACTATGGCCGGATGTGTCCGATCGAGACGCCTGAAGGTCCCAATATCGGGTTGATCACTTCTCTTACGACCTATTCTCGGATCAATGACCTTGGCTTCGTGGAGACACCCTACAGGCGTGTAAAGAATGGTAAGGTCACAAAAACGATAGAATGGTTGTCAGCGAATGAGGAAGAAGAGAAGCGCATTGCGCAGGCCAATGCACCTCTAGGACCTAAAGGCAACTTCGAAAATGAGTTCGTACTTTGCCGAGAGCGAGGAGATTTCCCGCTACTTCGCCCGGCCGATATCGACTACATGGATGTTGCACCAGACCAACTTGTGTCTGTCGCGGCAGCACTAATCCCTTTCTTGGAACATGACGATGCTAACCGGGCACTGATGGGCTCGAACATGCAGCGCCAAGCCGTCCCACTCTTGTATACGGATGCTCCACTTGTCGGAACGGGGATGGAGGGGAAGGTCGCTTCTGATTCGGGTGCAGTGGTTACCGCTCGCCGTGCTGGAAAAGTAGTAGAGGTCACGGCAGACGAGGCAGTGATTGACACAGGAACTATAAAGCCAGGAAGTGCCGGACAGCCTCTTGCCAAGCTTACTCAATTTGACCGGTATCCACTCAAGAAGTTTTGGCGTACGAATCAGGATACAGCGATCAATCAGCGACCCCTCGTGCAGGTGGGCGAAAAAGTCAAACCCGGGGATATCATCGCTGATGGACCGAGTACCGACTCTGGTGAACTGGCACTTGGCCGGAACGTCCTGGTCGCATTCATGCCTTGGTACGGATCGAACTTTGAAGACGCGATCGTGATCAGTGAGAAATTAGTCAAAGATGACGTTTTCACGTCAATCCATATCCAAGAGCTTGAACTGCACGTAAGGGATACAAAGCGAGGTATGGAGGAGATAACGCGCGAAATCCCGAACGTCGCGGAGGAAAACCTGCTAGACCTCGATGAACGAGGAATCATCCGTGAAGGAGCGAGAGTTACAGCAGGGGATATTCTTGCTGGGAAGATCACCCCAAAAGGAGAGACCGAACTTTCACCGGAAGAGAAGCTGCTGACAGCGATCTTTGGTGAGAAAGCCAAGGACGTTAAGGATTCATCTCTCAGGGTTCCTCCGGGCATGACCGGAACGATCATCGATGTGAAAATTTTCTCACGCCGGATTGACGATCCGCTGCTTGAAAAAGAGCACGGGGTGAAGATTGGAGATCTTAGGGGTCTCGAACGATACGAGATCAAACGTATCCAAGACGTTCGTGATGAGGAACTTCGTGAGATCCTGATTCGCCAAACGGTCAGCTTAATGCTGAAGAAGGGTACCGTCGAGCTGTTTATGGAAGAGGGCGCGAAGTTCACGAAGGACAATATTGAACGGATCAATTTCAAACAGGTCGATCTTGAGACATTCAAGCTACAGAATAAGTCTGCGAGTGAACGTCTTCGGAGTGTAGTAGATGAGGCCCAAGTGCGGATTACACGCATAAAGGAGAGCACGGAAGACCAAATTGATAAGGTCTTTCAGCCTGACGAACTCCCGCCCGGTGTAGTCCAACTCGTTAAGGTCTATGTAGCTGAAAAGCGCAAAATCTCAGTGGGCGACAAGATGGCTGGGCGGCATGGAAATAAGGGCATCATTGCCAGGATCGCACCTGAAGAGGATATGCCGTTTCTCCCAGATGGAACACCGGTTGAGATTGTGCTGAACCCACTAGGTGTGCCATCTCGAATGAATGTTGGCCAGGTACTAGAGACCCACTTGGGATGGGCAGGGAGGGTTCTGGGTTTTGAAGCTAAGACCCCTGTATTCCAAGGTGCGACCGAGAACGAGGTCGGAGGATTACTTAAATTGGCCGGCCTTAAGTGGCTTCATGATGCTTACGACCTAAAGGCTTCTCCTCCGGTGGGGTTAGGGGACATCGAAACACTTGTAGCGGCGACAGGGCAACTGCCAGTCGTCATGACTGGTCGAGGAGATGGAAATGGAAATGGTTCTGGCCCGGATGGTGAGACACATGGAATTGGACAGTCATTAGATGCCTATCTGTCACTGGATACCAGTAAGAACCACAAGAAATTTTTTGACCAACTGGGAGCATTTCTTGTGGAAGCCGGAGGTGAACTCGCTGCTCGTAAGGGAGAGAAATTTACAAGCCTCTTCCCAGCTATCCAGAAACTGAAGGGACGTTCTACGATCCGATCCGGCCTTGATGAAGCAGTCAATGAGTTGATGGAGCACTGCGAAATCTTACCCAATGGAAAGATTTGGCTCAGGGATGGACGTAGTGGTCGCCGCTTTGATCATCCAATTACAGTTGGCGCGATCTACATGCTCAAGTTGAGCCATCTTGTAGATGACAAGATCCACGCACGCTCCATTGGGCCATACTCTTTGGTCACTCAGCAGCCCCTGGCTGGTAAGGCGCAGTTTGGTGGTCAGCGCTTTGGTGAAATGGAGGTCTGGGCGCTTGAAGCATACGGGGCTGCGCACACGCTTCAAGAAATTCTTACCGTTAAGTCAGATGATGTACAAGGCCGCTCAAAGGTTTATGAAGCGATCGTCAAGGGTGATAACCTTCCGAAGCCTGGTATACCGGAGTCGTTTAACGTGCTCGTAAAGGAACTACAAGCCCTTGGTCTGAGCGTCACCTTGGGCGAGGAGAAATAAATGATTGATTTTCCTAGGACTAGGGATCAGGAAACTTCGGACTTCGAGTACATACGAGTACGGCTTGCTTCCCCGGAAGAGATACGGAATTGGTCTTTCGGCGAGGTAGTGAAGCCAGAAACGATCAACTATCGCTCATTTAAGCCTGAACGGGACGGCCTATTCTGTGAGCGCATTTTTGGACCTGTGAAAGATTGGGAGTGTCACTGCGGTAAGTTCAAGAGGATTCGGTTTCGCGGGCATGTCTGCGACCGTTGCGGTGTCGAGGTGACGTTGTCGAAGGTGCGCCGAGAACGCATGGGTCATATCGACCTTGCGGTCCCAGTGGCCCACATATGGTTCTTTAAGACCCTGCCAAGCCAACTGGGTTATCTGCTTGGCATGTCATTACGTGACCTTGAGAAGGTGATCTACTACGCATCGTATGTCGTTACTCACCCGGGTAAGCAGGACATTGATGGAGTAGCTGTAGAGTTTCTACAGCTACTCGATGAAGACGAATATTATGACTTGCGTGTTAAGGCACGCGATGAAGCGGACGAGGAGTTCAAGGCAGAAATCGGTGCGGAAGCTGCACGGACACTACTGGGGTTACTTGATACACCTGATAAGAAGATCAAGGATCGAAATGCGGATGGCAGGGGCCTTGACCGGCTTGCTGAATGGCTCCGACATGAAATCGCGACAGAGACTTCGCAGCACCGGAAGAAGAAGAAATTAAAAAGACTCAAAGTCGTTGATGCTCTTCGTAACTCTGGTAACACGCCCGAGAGTCGGAATCGCCCGGAGTGGATGATTCTTGACGTGATTCCAGTTATCCCCCCTGACCTGAGGCCGCTGGTTCCACTCGATGGCGGGAGGTTTGCAACTTCGGATCTCAACGACCTCTACCGGAGGGTTATCAACCGTAATAATCGGCTCAAGAAGCTGATCGATATGAAGGCTCCAGAGGTCATCCTCCGCAATGAGAAGCGGATGCTCCAAGAGTCTGTGGACGCTCTGTTCGATAATGGTCGGCGCTCGAAGGCCATACGGGGTCGTGGCAAGCGGCCGCTCAAGTCACTCAGTGACATGTTGAAGGGCAAGCAGGGACGTTTTCGGCAAAACTTACTGGGTAAGCGTGTGGACTACTCGGGCCGCTCAGTCATCGTAGTTGGACCTGAGCTCAAACTCCACCAATGTGGGCTTCCGAAAGCGATGGCGGTTGAGTTGTTTAAGCCATTCATCATACATGAGCTTGAGAAGCGTGGTGAGGCGGAGACGGTCAAGCGTGCAAAGAAGATTGTTGAGCAGAACGATCCAAAGGTTTATGAGGTTCTTGAGGATATAATCAAGGACCATCCCGTTCTACTAAATCGGGCTCCGACTCTGCATCGGCTGGGCATCCAAGCTTTCGAACCGGTCCTTGTCGAGGGTAAGGCAATCCGGATTCATCCTCTCGTGTGTGCGGCATTCAACGCCGACTTTGACGGTGATCAAATGGCGGTCCATGTGCCCCTCTCGTTTGAGGCACAGCTCGAGGCCAGAGTCCTTATGCTGGCCTCAAACAATATCCTTCTACCATCTAATGGACGTCCCGTAGCTGCGCCGACACAGGATATGGTGATTGGGTGCTACTATCTCACCAATCCCGGACTCCGTATCACGGATCTTGAACGGTTGGTAGAAGATCCCAAGGCACCAAAAGACCAACGCAGTAAGGCAGATGCAGAACTCGACAAGCTCTATAAGGATGCACCTCGCTTCTCTACTTATGGAGAGGTCGAGATGGCCGTCGCTCAGGAGTACCTGGTATTTGAGTCACTCGTTTGGTATTGGGTTGGTGAGCAGCACGGTGAGGAGAATGGTCACTGGGTTAGAACTGCAGTAGGGCGGGTACTTTTCAATTCAATCGTGCCTGACGAAATAGGTTTCTTGAACAAAACATTTGGCAAGAAAGAACTTGGGGACCTTGTGTTTGACTGCTTTGAGAACGCGGGTCTTGGAAAGACAACTGAATTCCTGGATCACTTAAAGAATTTCGGATTTGGCTACGCGACGATGGGCGGGATCAGCGTTGGAATCTCGGACCTTGAAGTGCCGCATGAGAAGGCAGCGATTCTGAAAGAAGCAGAGGAGGAGGTTGCGCGGTTCCAGAAAGCTTATGGGGATGGGTTCATCTCAAATGGTGAGCGCTACAACAAGGTCATTGATGTATGGACGCACGCCAATAACGATGTTGCGGACGCGATGGTTCAGCATCTAGAACGATCCAAAGATGGTTTCAATCCAGTCTACATGATGATGACGTCGGGTGCTCGTGGTAATAGGGATCAGATGCGCCAGCTTGCGGGGATGCGGGGTCTCATGGCAAAGCCACAAAAGAAGTTGACAGGTGGAATTGGTGAGATCATTGAAAGCCCAATCAAGGCGAATTTCCGTGAAGGCCTCTCTGTAGTTGAATATTTCATCTCGACCCACGGAGCCCGGAAAGGTCTGGCGGATACCGCCCTGAAAACTGCTGATGCAGGGTATCTGACAAGACGTCTGGTCGATGTTGCACAAGATGTAACGGTTGCAACGGAAGACTGTGGCACAATCCTCGGACTTGAGATGACCGCGCTGAAGGAAGGCGAGGATATCATAGAACCGTTGGCTGACCGTATCGTCGGTAACGCAGCTCTTGAGGACGTCTACGACCCGATCGATGGCGAGTTGCTTGTGAAAGCTGGTGTGTTGATCGATGAGGATACGGCGAATTTGATTGAAGATGCAGGCTTGCAGATGGCCCGCATTCGGTCAGTCCTAACGTGTGAGTCGAAACGGGGAATCTGTCAGATGTGCTATGGCAGAAACCTTGCGACAATGAAGCCGGTAGATATTGGGGAGGCTGTGGGTATCCTTGCTGCACAGTCGATCGGAGAGCCTGGTACCCAACTGACACTGCGCACCTTCCATATTGGTGGAACAGCTGCCCGCATTGCTGCGCAGACACAGCGTAAGTCGAAAATAGATGGAGTTGTGGAGCTTGAGCGCGTTACGACTGTGAAGACACCTGATAAAGATCAAATCATCACTTCACGTGAGGGTCAGATTCTCCTTAAGACCAGCGAAGGTGGCGTTCGGAGCCGTCTATCGGTTCCATATGGAGCGACCCTGATGGTCAAGGAAGGTCAGGCGATCAAATCTGGTGATTTATTGTTCAGCTGGGACCCCTACACAGAGCCGATTGTTGCGGATGTGAAGGGTCTGGTGAAGTTCATTGACATCGTTGATGAACAAACGATGCGTGAAGAGCTTGATGAATCCACCGGTCGCCGACAGATGACCATCATTGAGGATCGCGAGAAAAAACTCCACCCAACGATCCAAATCCAGAAGAAGACGAAAAAAGATGAGAAACAAAGAGAGTTTATTGTGCCGGTTGGCGCGCAGCTCACAGTACGCGACGGCGACGAGATAAATCCCGGCGACATCATTGCCAAGATTAGCCGTGCGGTGTATAAAACCCGCGATATTACTGGCGGCCTACCGCGGGTGGCCGAACTCTTTGAGGCACGTAGACCGAAGGACCCCGCTGTCATCACGGAGATCGATGGTGTAGTGTCTTTCGGAGGGATCAAGAGAGGAAAGCGTGAGGTTCACGTAACCCCAGAGATGGGCGATCATCGGACCTACCCTGTTCCTGTGGGCAAGCACATGCGAGTGCATGAGGAGGACCGTGTCCGGGCAGGTGACCGGCTGAGTGAGGGCCCGATCAACCCACATGATATCCTTGCTATCAAAGGGCCCAGGGCAGTTCAAGAATACCTGCTAAATGAAATCCAAGAGGTCTATCGGTTGCAGGGTGTGAAGATCAACGACAAACATATCGGTGTGATTGTTAGACAGATGCTCCAAAAGGTGCGTGTAACGAACTCAGGTGACACGCACCTTCTTGAGGGAGAGAACGTTGACCGCCGAGAGTTCCGGTCTGTGAACGAGAACGCAATTGAAGAGGGTTCGAAGCCAGCGCGCTCTGAGCCACTACTGTTAGGAATCACGAAAGCCAGCCTCACGACTGAATCGTTCATTTCTGCGGCGTCATTCCAGGAAACAACACGGGTACTTACCGATGCTGCGGTGCGGGGAGCTAATGATGAACTCAAGGGCTTAAAGGAGAATATCATAATTGGACACCTAATACCTGCAGGTACTGGTGCCCATCGCTATCAGGAAGTGGAGTTCATGGTTGAGCAGTCCTATTATGACGAAGAGATCATCCCGCTCACGGAGGACGAAGAATTGGTGTCGGGACTGACCACCGGAAAATAGGTGCCTCGTGAACTTGTCTGGAAAGCTCTGTGTTTAATATGGGGGGTTTGCTCCAGATAATGAGGTAAGACGGGGGCTCCCGAGGCAGTCAGGGAGGCCCCGTCTTACTTTTTCGATAGAACCCAAAACCTTCAAGGGCTAGTGGAGCGTAAATTTGGGCACAGTTCTTCCTTCGAAAATTGACTAATGTGTTTTGCTATGACCCTTGAAACACCGCCCAATGAAGCGGAATTCGCCGTTGACACCATCTTAGCCCTTTTCTATTTTTTTCTGCTATAGTTTGAACGGGTACTCTCAATAAAGGTGAGCTACCCTTCGATGCGCCGAGAGGCGCGTTTTTTTTCAAGATCATGAGGTTGTGGACTACCACCTAATGCCGACGATCAATCAGCTAGTTAGGAAGGGCCGGAAGGCAGTTCAGAAAAAGAACAAAGCTCCAGCCCTGCAACGGAACCCGCAAAAGCGGGGGGTATGCACACGTGTATATACTACGACTCCCAAGAAGCCGAATTCCGCATTGCGGAAAGTGGCTAGAGTGCGCCTTACTAATGGCTTTGAAGTGACCGCGTATATCGGTGGGGAAGGTCACAACCTCCAGGAGCACTCGATCGTTCTCATCCGCGGTGGTCGTGTGAAGGATCTTCCGGGTGTGCGGTATCATATCATACGTGGCACGCTAGACGCATCCGGAGTAAGTGACCGAAGGCAGGGTCGTTCCAAGTACGGCGCTAAACGGCCAAGGTAAGGCTGATTTCGAATGAGTCGCCGTTCACAAGCTGAAAAAAGGGAGACCCCTCCCGACGCTCGGTTTCAGTCTCCCGCCGTCACCAAGTTCATCAACAACTTGATGTTTGATGGCAAGAAATCAGTGGCGGAGAAAATTTTCTATGATGCGATTGAGATTGTTGAAAAGCGTTCAGGCGAGTCGGGCCTGGAGGCTTTTGAGAAGGCGTTGAGCAATGCTAAGCCCGCTCTCGAAGTGAAAAGCCGTAGGGTGGGTGGAGCGACGTACCAAGTTCCGATTGAAGTTCGACCGGAGCGGCGCACGGCGCTTGCTACGCGCTGGCTTATAGGATTTGCACGAGCTCGTTCTGAAAAGAGTATGGCTGAACGCCTAGCGGGAGAGTTTCTAGCCGCGAGTCGTGGCGAGGGTAACACCATAAAAAAGAAAGAGGACACGCACCGGATGGCAGAGGCGAACAAGGCGTTTGCCCACTACCGCTGGTAGAGATCACCGTAAGGATTTAAAGACGAAAAATTAGGGACGCGATGGCCTCTCTATTAAGGGAGAGGCCCTCTCCGATCACAGGAGCGCGGATGACTGTTAACCCGTCAGAGGGTTACAGCGGCAAATGTCGTGCTCTTTTTTTTGTGCCCAAAGGCGATGATGAACTCAGTACTCGAGATAGAAAGGATTGGGAGAGAAGGACGCAGATAGATGCCTAGGATTACCCCACTGCCGCAGCTTCGAAATATTGGCATTATGGCGCACATTGATGCCGGTAAGACGACGACTACCGAACGTATCCTGTTCTATACAGGACGCGTGCACCGGGTAGGTGAAGTACATCATGGTGCGGCGACTATGGACTGGATGGAGCAAGAACAGGAGCGTGGGATCACGATCACATCTGCCGCGACTACCTGCTATTGGCATCGTCTAGACACTGATTACCGGATCAATATCATCGATACCCCCGGCCACGTAGACTTTACAGCTGAAGTTGAACGTTCCCTGCGTGTACTAGATGGTGCAGTCGCTGTTTTTTGTGCTGTGGGTGGTGTCGAGCCACAGTCTGAAACTGTTTGGAGACAGGCGGACCGCTACACCGTGCCGAGGATTGCCTTGGTAAACAAGATGGACAGAATCGGTGCGGACTTTGGGAATGTTGTAGAGATGATGAAGGACCGACTGGGCGCGAATGCTTATCCTGTGCAGTACCCCCTTGGCGAGGGAGAGCTGTTCACGGGTGTAGTAGATATCGTAGAGCGTAAATCCATCATTTACGAAGATGAAATGGGCTCGGAGTTCACAGAAAGTGAGATTCCAGACGCCCTTAAGGACAAGGTCGAAGAACTGCGCCAAGCGTTACTTGAGGCGGCGATTGAGCATGATGATGACTTGATTGAGAAGTACCTGGGTGGAGAAGAGCTTACGAATAATGAATTCCGGCACGCCATCAGGGCGGCAACCATCAAAGGGGCCCTTTTCCCTGTCTTCTGTGGATCCGCCTTTAAGAACAAGGGGGTTCAGGCTCTTCTCGATGGTGTGATTGACTATTTGCCGTCGCCAGTTGACGTCCCTGCAATTCAGGGGCACCTGCCTCAGCAGGACGAGATCCTTGAGACTCGTGAAGCGAATGATGACGCTCCTTTTGCGGCCTTGGCTTTCAAGATTGCCACCGACCCATATGTAGGAAAATTAACTTTTTTCCGCGTTTACTCAGGTTCGCTTCCTTCCGGTAGCTACGTGTATAACGCTACTAAAGGAAAACGAGAACGCGTTGGCCGAATTCTTCAAATGCACGCCAACAAGCGGGAAGTGCGGGAAGAGGTATTTGCTGGGGATATTGCTGCGGCAATTGGTCTCAAGGCCGTGAAAACTGGAGACACGCTCTGCCTTGAGACAGACCAGATTATTTTGGAAGCGATGAAGTTCCCGGAGCCAGTAATCGCTGTAGCGATTGAGCCCAAGACGAAAGCTGATCAAGACAAACTGGGGGGCGGTCTCGGGAAGCTTGCCGATGAGGACCCAACTTTCCGAGTCCATACAGATCCGGAGACCAACCAGACGATTATCTCAGGCATGGGTGAACTCCACCTCGAGATCATCGTAGACCGCCTTAAGCGAGAATTTGATGTCGAAGCGAATGTGGGCAGACCGCAGGTAGCTTATCGAGAGACAATTCGAAGCCGGGCGGAAAAAATTGAAGGTAAGTTTGTGCGCCAGAGCGGCGGGCGTGGACAGTATGGACACGTGGTGATCAACATTGAACCGGGTAAGCCGGGAACAGGTTTTGTTTTTGAGGACAAGGTGGTTGGTGGGAGCATCCCACGTGAGTACATCAGTTCAGTCGAGGCTGGTATTCGCGAATCGCTTGATTCGGGCGTGATAGCTGGTTACCCAATAATCGATGTGAAGGTCGAGCTTATTGATGGATCTTCTCACGACGTAGACTCAAGTGAGATGGCATTCAAGATCGCTGGATCCCTGGCACTCAAGAACGGGATCAAGAAAGCAGCCCCAGTTCTTTTGGAGCCTGTAATGGATGTGGAAGTCGTAACGCCAGCTGACTATATGGGTGATATCATTGGGGACTTATCTTCGCGCAGAGGGAAAGTTGGTGGCATGACTGAGCGGGCCGGGGCACGAGTCATTGGAGCGTCAGTGCCTTTGGGCGAGATGTTCGGTTACTCAACCACTCTTCGATCACTAAGTCAGGGCCGGGCAGTATTCACTATGCAGTTTGCACATTATGAAGAAGTGCCTCAGTCAAAGGCGACTGAGATTATGGCCGCTAATGGCAACCCACATTAACAGACTGATAACGCATAACTTGAAGCAGAGGGATGAGTGATGGCT
>CESG01137921.1_pt1 | contig 18306 bp, 20 predicted proteins | sample 531121 | NCBI WGS metagenome assembly CESG01 (sample SAMEA2621287, study PRJEB7988) | marine metagenome | biome: marine biome (ENVO:00000447); feature: mesopelagic zone (ENVO:00000213); material: "saline water (ENVO:00002010), including plankton (ENVO:xxxxxxxx)" | depth 800 m
ACGACGACGTAATCGTTCAATCTCAAGCAATTTCCCCTCTTTTTTTAATTCAGTTAAATGGTCTTTAAGTTCGAGTTTGATGCTATCAATGGCTCGTTTACGTTCGTCTTCTGGAGTTACAAAGTGCTTTGCTGGGAAAATAAAAGCTTCTTTTACTTCTTCTTGTACTTTTCTGGTTACTGCATCAAGAATTAGAATCTTCCCAATTTTATTGCCAGCAAATTCAAAACGATAAATATGCGTTTCTCCAGCCGGAACAACTTCAACCGTATTCCCAATAGCTCGGAAGGTTCCTGACGTTAAGTCAGCATTGGTTCTCTCAAAATAAATGGTAATGAGCTTCCTCATTAACTCACTCCGAGACACTGTTTGTCCTTTTTTAACTAAAAGGTTTCGCTCTAAATATTCTTGCGGACTACCCAAACCATAGATTGCAGAGACCGACGCAACAATTAAGGTGTCTTTGCGCGTCAAAAGTGCTTGTGTTGAAGCATGACGAAGCCTATCGATCTCATCGTTTGTTTGGGCATCCTTTTCAATATAGGTGTCAGAGTGCGCAATATATGCCTCTGGTTGATAGTAATCGTAGTACGAAACAAAGTAGTGCACGGCATTGTCGGGGAAAATATCTTTAAATTCCTGTGCTAACTGTGCGGCAAGTGTTTTATTGTGTGCGATTACAAGTGTTGGTTTTTGGATCTTTTCTACCACTCCTGCAATAGCAAATGTTTTACCAGACCCGGTAATACCCAAAAGCGTCTGATGTTCCATTCCTTTTTTTACTCCTTCTGCAAGCGCCTTAATTGACTTAGGTTGATCACCTTTTGGTTTCCACTTTTTATCTATTTTGAATTTATTTGTCATAACGAGTTAAGAACTCTTTTTTATATTCTTTAAACGTTCCGTCGAGAATAGAGTCTCGTATAGAATGAACCAAATTAACAATAAAATAAAGGTTGTGGATTGAAGCAAGTCGTAATCCATAAAGCTCTTTTGCACGAAATAGATGAGCTAAGTAGGCCCGAGTGTAGTTTTTACAAGTAAAACAGCCACACTCAGAATCTATTGGGGAGAAATCATCTTTATACTTTGCATTTAAGATATTAAATTTTCCGTCTCGGCTATATAGCTGACCATTACGAGCTACCCGAGTGGGGGCTACACAGTCAAAGGTATCAATCCCTTGTTCAATTCCATTAAATAAGTCTTCGGGCTCGCCAATTCCAAGCAAATGCCGCGGCTTGTCTTCTGGCAAAATATCGTTAACAAGCCCAACCGCCTTATCGATGTCTTCTTTTTCAAAGGAACCTCCAATGCCGAACCCATCAAACGGGAGCTTCGCCATAAATTCTGCAGACTGCGTGCGGAGATCATCAAAACGACCACCTTGTACAATCCCAAAAAGTGCCTGTCCTGTGTTTCCTTTTTGATGCTCTTCTAGGCTTCTTTTAGTCCACCTATGCGTCCTCTCAAGTGCCTCTTTTTGATATTCATGGCTTGCAAGAGGTGATGTGCATTCATCAAACGAAAAGATTATATCTGCACCAATTGCTTGTTGTATTTGAATTGATTTTTCTGGTGTAAAAAAGTGCTCGCTTCCATCAAGGTGTGATTTGAATGAAACGCCGTCTTCGGTAATTTTTGCAAGTGCTGGAGAATCTTGCTTTCCGGTATCTTCCGGCTGGTCGTCCCCGCCCGACTGAACAGTCGTTCGGGCGGGTTTTTTAAGTAATTTACTAATTCCTTTTCCATAAGCCGCACCAAGAGAAAATGCTTGAAACCCTCCTGAGTCAGTCATAGTAGGGCCATCCCACTTCATGAACTTATGAAGTCCTCCCGCCTTTTTAACCAGTTCGTGGCCTGGCTCTAAATACAAATGGTAGGTGTTGGCTAAAACAACTTGCCCACCTAATTCTTTAACTTCTTCTGGAGATAGCGCCTTTACTGTTGCTTTTGTTCCAACAACCACAAAAGAAGGAGTTTTTATCTCACCATTTCGCGTTTTTATAACCCCAGCGCGCGCCCGGGTTCCTTCAAGCTTCTTTTCTATGTTGAATTCAAGTGACATGAGTGGAATATAACACGAAAAATACTAGCACATGAAATGATTGACAAATCATACATGTATATGATACATTGGTGGTGCGAGTTCGGCAGAGACCACATTCCGCGAGGGATGCCGCCGTCTCTGTGGAGGAACAACATCGGGAATACCATCGCTTGATGGCTGAACCGTTGCCCCACCTACGACGTTGGTTCTAGACCCGGACCGCAGGAGCATAGCGTCCCAAACCTGAAATACGGTTTCGGATTGAAACAAGGCCTTGCGCCAGAGCTAGTGCTTCGGGCCCCCAATCTGACTGCGGTCGGTGCGGGGGCCTTCTTCTTTTTTTACGTAAGGATTTACGTAAATCCTTACGTAAACACATTCCCCCAAGAAACCATATTTGGAAGCGTCCCTAAATAAAACCCTCTTGGAATAATATTTGAAGTACTATCAAACCTGCTTCCCAGCATAACTTTTGAAAGGGTCCTCGATTTTTTTAAAATACTCCCAAGGAACCACATTTGGGAGCGTCCCTAAATAAAACCCTCCTGGAATAATGTTTGAAGTGTTGCCGCAGGCGAAGTGTGCTTGGTCTGCCTTAAGCAGACACAAGCCGAGGATAAGGAAATGTTGTCGCTGGAACAACATTTCCGGCGCTTCAAATATTATTCCAAAAAAACCTATTTCTCTAGCTCCGCCAGTTTCTCCAAGTAATCCAAGATCGTGTGAATATACTCTGCGTGGCTCCAGGTTAGTGGGGCAACAGATAATTGTTCCCCAGTATACGGATCAAATTGTTCTGCCAAGATTCCAGAACGAGGCGCGCGCTTAAAAATCCAGTCTAATTTTTTTTCAACTTCTTTTAGATCTTTGACTGTTTTTGCTTTAGCAATTTCGTATTGATACATCCACAACGTAGTAATAATCCACGGATTTGGAATCTCTGCACGTCTATGGTATTGATCTCCTTCATATCTAATTGCACCACCAATATCACCCTCATGGATCACACAACAAGGACCCTCCTGAAGCTGTGCAAACCCTTCTTGGTTTTTTGGATCATCTACCGGCAATACCCCAAACCGAAACGGACCATAAAAACTACTGATGTCGTGTGTTCTGTCATAGGTAGGTTCTTTTGTTCGGTAGTCAATAAGTTTATAGAAAAATTTCTCATCTTTATTATAAAGATGTTTTTTAATAGCTGACTTTACAGCACTTGCTCCGTCTTTATATTTTTTGGCATCGAGCTTTTTACCAAGTGTCTCTGCAAAATTTGATGCAGCCATAAGCCCCGCATACACTACTGATGAAGAGTATGCTGTTGTTCCAAATTTCTCTTCCCATAAGTCATAGCTTCCGTATGGTAAGCCTGTCTTTTCGTCTCGATAAAAGTAGAGGAAATCTGCAGCTTTTTTAATGAACGAATTATAAATCTTTTCTATAAACTCAAGATCTTTTCTTCTTTTATAGTGCTCCCATAGGGCATATAAAATAATTGCTGTTTCATCTTCTTGGATTGCTAACTGTTTTTTGCCTTCATATACCCATGGATGCCAACTACTTCCAAGCGATCCATCGGGGCTAAATTTATGATTCAAATATCCTTCCTCACTTATTACTTGATTACAAAATTCATAGAAACGTTTGGTGGTATCAAAATACCCAAGACGATCAAAAGCAGTTGCTGTTACCCCTGCATCTCGCGGCCACATATATGCATATGTATCGTGCCCATGATGAGAAATATCAGAGTCCCCTGATGCAATGATAGACCCTCGCTTATCAACATGCGTTTGCATAATAAGGAGTGATTTTTTAAAAAGCGAAACAAGCTTTGCATCAAGCCCATTAAAATCAAGATCAACTTTATTAACCCACGCATGCCAATAGTCTCGTGTTGTTTGAATAAGATGCTCGGGAGTTTTTATATGGATATAGTTATGTATCCCCTTTACCTCATGAATTGTATTGGATGACACAACCCAATAATGGATTACTGATTCTCCGTCACCTTTTATTTCTGTTTCAAATGATATTGTTGAATCAACAGAACCATGTTGGATAGGATTATTTGAAAGGTTTCCATCTTCAGCATCCTTCCATGTTCCTTCTTTTCCTTGAGTTTGATAAAGGCCAATACCATATTCTTTAAATGGCTTTCCATCCATTTTCCCCGAAACCAAAAAATTTGTTTTATTACGGTAATGAATAATAGCAGTCAAATCTGGATCGTAATATGCAGTATGACCGCCGTCGTCTTCTCCTTGAAATTGCTGGTTGAAAAATATTTTAAATGAACGCGTACGTGGCATGGTATTTTTTACCGACACCTTCCGCAAAAAAATATTTTGCTCGTTATAGATTGCGTCACTAAAATTAAGCTCAATACCAAGAGCCTTGTGTCGTGCTCGAATAGAAGAAACCATGGTTTCTTTTTCGTAATCAATAACGGTCTCCCACCCTGGACCAGAAAGCCAACTCATGTTGCCATCTACCCATACACCAATTTTGTGTTGTCGGCCTCCTGTATGGTTTTCTTGCCCAACATACGGATAGAAAAAATCACATACTTGCGCACAATTATCGTATGCAATTAACATTTCTCCATTACCCAATACTAAAGAGCGAGGCATAGTGTTTTAATTGTAACGTAGATTAAAGTGCTGCGTCTACCGCATTAACACCCGCAAGTGGAGATTTTTTATTGTGGTGATTGTTTATTCGCAACTTTAAATCCTGAACTGCATTCATGTACGTAATAAATGCGTCATACGGTGTTTCGTAAGGATTGAAGTATTTATGAACATCGCCATCAGCAAACCATTTGGTACACATGTAGTAAAAATGGTCTGAAGTTTGCAGTTTTCTCCAGTCATGGATTAAGTCTTCGTCTTCTGTCTCAAGCACTGCATGTTCTAATTCATAAATCTTTTTTGCAGAATCGTGTTGGAGCGGGTTTGAAAGCCATGCAGAAAGGTCTCGCTCGATATCTGCCCACGAATAAAACTCTGGGGCATCAATTTCATCTGTTGGTTCAAACCGAGCAGCTGCCTCGCTTGGAGTTATAAAGTAATTATGAGGATTTTTTAGAAGTTCGGCTGGTAATTGTTCTAGAAACTCAAAGATTCCTGTGTCTTCCCACTGATGCTCACCAAAGGTTTCATAGTCCATAAACAAATTAATAATTTCAGCAGAATCATTTTTTGCACCAACCCATTGGCCAAATTTTGAAACTGTCAGAGGGTGCTCTCCCCATTCTTTTGAAGAAAAGCGAAATGCAATATCGTCGGAGAGTTTATAGTTTTTTAAAAGAAGCGCTAAGTTTTTTCCTCCTTTTGGTTTATATACAAAGTCCGGACTTCGCCATCCTAAAATATGATCCGCACCTTCTGCTAAAATTCCCTTGTAGCCCATCTCTTCAATTTTTTGAGCAAGGTCATTGTTGTAAATAAGTTCAGTGTTACGGAAGACTTTCGGCTCTATATTAAAGAGTCGTTTGATAATATCTTTGTGTTTTTGTACCTGTCGTTCAAATTCTTTTTCAGAAAAAATATAGGAAAGCGAGTGATAATATGTCTCGTTTAAAAGTTCAACTTGGCCTGTTGCAACAAGATCTTGAAATGATTTTAAAACTTCTGGTGCAAACTCCTCGAACTGTTCAAGTGCAACTCCTGAAATTGAATAACTTACTTTAAATTCTGGATGCTTTTTTAAAAGTTTGAGAATCGCCTTATTGGTGGGTAGATAGCATTTGTTGGCTACCTTATTTAAGACCCATTCATTATTAAGGTTTCCGTTTTCGTCTCCGTTAAAGTAGTTTTGGTCATTCCCTACATCAAAAAACCTATATTTTTTTACTCGATAGGGTTGATGAACCTGAAAGTAAAAACAAATAGCTGACATAGTTATGCAAGAGAAGGGCCCGTTAGGTTTTCATATAATACCATACATTTTTGAGCGGCTTTTTTCCACGAAAGCAGTTTAGCCTCTTGTTTTCCATTCTCTGCTAGGTGTTTACCAAGCGGGGGGTGCTCAAGTGTTGAAATTATTTTGTTTGCCATCTCGTCGGTGTCCCAAAAATCTACTTTGAGTGCATGTTGCAAAACCTCGGAAACTCCACTTTGTTTTGAAATAAGAACAGGTGTGTCTTGTAAAAGCGCCTCAAGCGGAACAATTCCAAACGGTTCCGAAACACTTGGCATAACAAATAAATCTGAAAGATGAAAAATCTTTTTTTGATCTTCTCCGCGCAAGAATCCTGTAAAGATGACTTTGTCAGAAAGTCCCATATAACTTGCCTCTTTCATCATTTGTCGTTCCATGTCTCCAGAACCGGTCATTAAAAACAAAACATTTTTTTTGTATGTGTCGGTTACTTTTTTAGCAGCCCGAATAAAGTAATCTGGCCCTTTTTGGAGGGTAATGCGTCCCAAAAAAGAAACAATTTTAAATCCATGTTTTTTGAATTCGTTAAGATCGTTCTCAAGTTTTTTGGCATTTATCTTTTCTTCCTGAACACCGTTGTGAACTACTTCTACTTTTTCTGGTTTGATTCCGTAATGCTGAATTACTTTGTTTCGTGTGTATTCTGAAACAGCAATTATTTTGTCAGCTTTTTGAAGTCCTTCTTTTTCTATTTCATATTCACTTCCCATAACCCCAAGACCACTGTAACGATCAAAAACAGTATTGTGAATGTGTACCACAAGCGGTTTTCCTGTCTCTTTTTTTGCATTGACTCCCGCGCAAAAAGTAAGCCAGTCGTGCGCATGAATGACATCAAAATCTTGTTCTTTGGCAATCTCTTTTGCTTCTTTGGCGTATTGATTTACCTGATGAAATAATGTGTTCCCATAACGCTTCTGTTCTTCTTCAGTAAGTTTACTAAACGCATCCCTGTATTCGGCGTCATTGATGTATGCATTTAAAAGTGCCTTTGTAAACGACTCGTCACTAACCTCACCATCTGCAAATATAAAATTAAGGTGTTCAGCCTTTAGGGGAACTTTTTTAGGGAGCACAAAATCTATATCGGCACCCTCTTTTGCAAGAGCCATCGTTAAACCCTCACAAGCAACACCAAGACCCCCACTGTTATGGGGTGGGAATTCCCAACCGAACATGAGTATTTTCATTGGTAGGTATTCACGCTTAAACAGAGCCTTCACTCCCAAGGCTCACTTTCAATTTTATCATGTGAATCATTAAAAATTGGCTCAACAAAGGCGCCTAAATGTGTATATCTTACTAAAAAAGTATGAAAGTTGGTTCAAATATCGTGCTAAAATGACGTCATGGGAGAATTTAGTGTTATTTTGCAAGAAATTATAAGCTCTCTTGGGTTTCGAGAGCTTTTAGACATTGTTATTGTTGCTACTCTTATTTATCTTGGACTTATTTTTATTCGAGAAACACGTTCATTTTTTATTTTCAGTACGCTTTTAATCCTCTCTGGTGTTGTATATCTTTCAGAACTTATCGATTTAGGATTAACACGTCAATTGTTTCAACCATTTCTTACCTTTTTCCTTTTGATAATTGTTATTGTCTTTCAAAAAGAAATTAGAAGGTTTTTTGAGTGGTTTTCTATTCCAAAAGAAGGGCTTCTACGTTTTAAACGCAACAAAAACACTGCTGGACTTGCACAAAAAATATCTCAAGCAGTAAATGCAATGATAAAAGAACACGTGGGTGCACTTATTGTACTTGCTGGAGTACATCCTCTTGAACACTCTATTGAGGGGGGTATTGAACTTGGGGGGAAGGTGTCGGTCCCTCTTCTGCTTTCAATTTTCAATACTGAAACCCCAGGACATGATGGCGCAGTCATTATTGAAGATGGAAAAATAAAGTATTTTGGTGCGCACTTACCACTTGCCCAAAAAGTTGAGGGGCTCACGCGCGCTGGTACTCGTCACCGTGCCGCAACAGGACTCACTGAAGAAACCGATGCCCTTGTAATTGTTGTCTCTGAAGAGCGCGGAATTGTATCACTTGCACAAAATGGACATATTAAACAAGTTTCAAAAGATGTTTTCATCGACAGGGTCTCTAGTTTTATTCGAGAACAAGCGATACAAAAAAATGACAAGTCCAGATGGTGGGATTACCTACTAATAGAGAATTGGATTGAAAAATTAATTAGTATTATTTTTGCTCTTGTTCTTTGGATAGTGTTTATCTTTTATTGAATACATTCGTTGAATGCACGGACTTGTGTATTGTAAGTATTTGTTAATTGCTTTGTTTGTGCAATAAGATCGTTATACGTTGCCACATAACCGTTGTATACTTCCACCTTCTGATTATAGACACTCCCCCTTTTTGGACTAAATGAATTGAGCTCTGCCTGGAGTGAATCAAGAGTATCTGCAAGTCCGTTGAGTTCAATCTTATTGTTTTCAATCTGGTTTGCTAGGGTACTGTTTATAAAGGGGCAATCAGACCTGGGTCTTCCAAATTCTTGTACTGCAAGCCATGTTTCTCTTCCTTCATAAACTCCTCTTTTAACTGATATACCAATCTCAGTAAAATTATCACTTAAAATATTTGCCCGGTGGCCGGGGCTATTCATCCAGGCCTGGACAAGCGCTTCATCATTTTCAAAATTCCCAAGGGCTAGATTTTCTCCAACAGATAAATAGTTGTACCCGACTTGTTCCATAATACCGTCTACACCAACACCATTTGGAGAGACATGTTCAAAATATTGATTGGTAAACATATCATCTACTTTTATCTCAGCTCCAACCGAAAGCGTTTCATCTAACAAGAGAGGGGGAAGATCACTGTTAGCGCGCTGGATATTTGTCCAAGCAAATACTCCTCCAACGGTTAAATCTGCGTTTGGATCACCAAAGTCAAAAAAAGTAACGAGCGGTTCAGGAAGGGAAAAAGTTTCTTTTGGGGTTTCTCCCTTCTCTTCCTTTACCGCGACAATTTCTCCAATATCATTGAGTGCTTCTTGTGTGTTTTCCGGAAGTGAGAAGTTAGAATCATTTTTTATAAACTCTCCAATAAAAAAACCTCCCCCAAGGAGGATCACAACCAAAAGAGTTGTTGCAAGCTTACTCATAACTAAAGTATATCACGAGGTATTTGACAAACTTTTTGGTACGTCTAGTATGGAAATCAGAATTGGGGGGATGGGCCGTGTGCCCAAAAGGAGCTCGGAAAGCAAATGCCGAAAGCAGCCGAAGAGTACATGATCGAGACGCTCGCCCGAGGGATGAGGGTCTTCGCCCTCATCGCAACGAGTCCCTCGAACAGCATCGGGGTGACCGAGATCGCGACGACGTTGGATCTTCAAAAGAACAACGTCTTCCGGATCCTGAAGACGCTCGAGGTGGAAGGCTTGGTCTCCCACAACGGCGAGACCGATGCCGACAAGTGCCGCTACGGGCTGGGGCCCAAGGCCATCGAGCTCGGCGAGTGGCTCCTCATCCACGCCGACAAGACCGTGGTCGAGGTGGTCGAGTTCTTCAAGGGAGCCGATGGGCCGGGGAGCGTGAAGCTCACGGCAACAGCTCGCGTCGAGAACCGTGACGACGTCGAGGAGGACCTCCGGATGGAGGCGAGCGAGCTCGCCGGACGTCTGGCGGTCACGCCCGACGAGGGGCTCGAAGTCGTTCCCGCAACCGGGACCGACGGCTAGAGCTACGAAAGAGGGAGGCCACTGGGAGACCGGTGGCCTTCTTTCTATTACTTATTCTGTGGTAACCCCGTCAAAATGTTCCTCTTTTTCTTCTGCTTTTGTTGGGTGAACTGTTTGATCTTTGTGTTCAGGAGGCGAATAAATACTGTAAAGTTTTAAATCGTTATCACTAGTATTGATTACATTGTGTTTTGTTCCTTGTGGAATAACTACCGCCATCTCTGCATAAACATCATGTTCCACATCATCCAAAATCACCTTTCCTTTTCCCTCTTCAAACCGAATAAACTGATCGAGCTCATGCACCTCCTCTCCAATCTCGTCTCCTGGTTTTATGGTCATCAATACTAATTGACTGTTTTTTGATGTATACAGGACCCTTCTGTAATCTTTATTTTCTTTGGTTTCTTTTTCTATGTTTGCTATATATCCTTTCATTAAAGTTTATTCATTATCTTCTAATCGTTTCCCCCATTGCCAACGCGGTTTTTCTCCTGTTGCGTATGCAATCCGTATAAATAAAAGTGTGAGAACAATAAGTGGAAGAAACACCCGAAGCATAAATTCATCGTCACTCACATATTCTGCTGAATAGCCAAGCATTCCCATTACTCCAATATACAAAAAAGTTACAAGCCATCCTTCCCACGATGAGGGATACCAACCCCATCCAAAAAGCTTTCGTTTAAACCAAAGCTTTTTTTGTATTGTGTCCTTAGACGGTGTCGCGTCGTTCGGTGTCATAATCTTCTTGTGCATCAGCCTCAACAAGACCTTTTAATTGTTCTGCTCGCCACCCCACCAAATTAATAGCAATTTGAATAAGAGACGAAAATCCTGCTACTGCCAACACAAAAATTGGGAACCATAAATATGGCGTTGCAAAAAAGAAGAAAGAAACAAACAAGGAAAGCCACATACCAATACACCATGGGCACGACAACAGGTCTGAAATTGTTCGTCTAATACCATCTTTGTACACTGCCCTGACGGTAATAATGTTTCCATCTTCGTCTTTTTTGATTGTTTTTTGTACAAAAAAGTCCCGGAAGAACCTAAACACACTGTCATACACCACTAATCGAGTAAGTCTGAAGATGGCAAGTGTAATAATAACCGTATCAAAAAAAGAAATTGATTCTGGAATTCTGTCGAGTTCATTCAATGCATACACGGCTCCCACAAACAAAACCATAAAGAAGCTGGTAAGGATAAAGCTCCATATATTTTGATTATTTTTATGGGTTGTTTTTGTGATAACACTCATATAAAAAGTATATCGTATTACTGTTAGTTACTAAATTGGGATGGATTTAGACGAATAATTTTGTCATCACCAGGGCGGACGCTCCCCCTCCCATCACGATTACTGGTTGTAATATAAAGCATTCCATCTGGACCAGCAACCGTTGTCCTGATCCTTCCAAATTCTCCCTTAAAGTGCTCTTTTAATTCTATAGAGCCTGGCAGAATAATTGCTTCATAAAGCGCCTCGCCACGCAAACCTCCAAAAAAGATACTTCCGTTTAAATACGTTGCGCTTGCTGGGGCCCACGTTACATTAGGACCAGAATGAAGAGCGGGTGGGGTAGTACCAGGCAAAACAGTGTCCCCCTCACTTTCTGGCCAACCATAATTCCCTCCACGAACAATTTTATTTAACTCATCAAGCCCCGAACGAACACCTGAACGCCCATGTTCGGTACTCCACAAATTGTTAGCGTCGTCCCACGTTAATCCTTGTGGGTTTCTGTGACCATATGAATAGATTTCGTCTCCAAAAGGATTATCTTCTGGAATACTTCCATCGTCATGTACTCGTAGAATTTTACCCGACAAGGAGGTTAAGTCTTGGGCAGATTCTGGTGTTGTTGCATCGCCAGTTGTGACATATAAGAGCCCATCTGGACCGAATGCCATTCTTCCTCCGTCATGAAATATTGCCCCGGGGATATCGTCGATAATTATTTTCTCATCAACAAGCTTACCGTTCTGATAAACAAATCGTGACACACGATTAAGTGTGGTGTTTGTGCTTGAATGTGTAAAGTAAAGATAAAGATACTTGTTTGTTTCAAACTCTGGGTGAAGCACAAGTCCCAAAAGTCCCCCTTCGCCACCTGATTTAATCCCAGGGATATTTATAACGTCCGTCTCTCCTGTTTTGGTATTGAGAAAAACTAAATTCCCAATACGTTCTGTTATCAAAAGCTCATCATTTGATAAAAAAGCAATATCCCATGGAATAGTAAGGTTTTCTGCAATTATAGTTACCGGAGGGATAGTATTGTTTATCTTTTCCTTAACGGGTTCATTAGTAACAAGAGGAGGACCCTCTGCCTCTTCTGGCACACTAAAAAGTTGCTGATACCCCCAAGCCCCTGCCCCAACAATAAAAAGTAAAAGAATAAAAATAATTAGTTTTTTCATACACGCAAATTAAAACACCTGACTCCTATAAACATGGTTAAACTCTGGGAACTCTTTTGGTTCAACATTAAGTACCTTTACTGTTCCCGTCTCTTTATCAATTTCAATAGTTGCAAAGCTTTTATTATTGTTACGTGTTATCTCGTTCAGAATATTTTCTGGATTTACATTGAATGACAAAGTATACACCCCTGACGCAAGGTCGGTTATATCAAGATTTTGATCAACATAGGTAAAGAAGTACGTATCTCCCCACCCAACCGACACCCCTTGTCGCTCCTTACCACAAATTAAATATCGTGCCTCGCTATCTTTAAATGCTTCGTCATTTATTTGTGTTACGTCTCTAATACAAAAAGTAGTTTTTTGTTCTTGCTTGCCACTAAACACATGGGGATGACTATCATCGTGTACATGGTCATGTTGATTACGTGCACTAATATTCTCTTCTTGAGTTTGAGAAAGAACATAGGTAACAAAATCACTGTAATGATAATGCAGATGCTCTTCGTGCCATAAAAAGATCCCTACGGGGGTATCTCTGTATGAGTCATCAGTTTTATAAATTCTTTGAAGTACCACTCTATCAATATCTTCTTTTATTCCAGCTGTGCCTGGATCAGCAACAAGTTCAAGAGGGCCTTCTCCTACATTGTAGTAGGTAGTACTAAACAATAAAAAGTCTCGCCCCCCTTCTTGTTTAAGCGTTATATCTTGTGGCGGAAGAGGAATAAGGTCTGGCAATAATTCAACCTCTCCACGCACGAAAGCTTCTATAATAGTTCGCTCTTTCTTTGAAATAACCCTATCAAAAAATTTATTTTTATTAGAGTATCGTTCGTCTATCCGCGATACAATTTTTTCTGCAACAAAGGCTGGTGTGTCGTCCGATGAAAATTCATACAAACCAGGAACAAAAAAGTCCCCTAAAATCTCAATTGGTGGAATAATAAATTGTGTTCCGTGTATCAAAAAGGCCTCGCGCTCAAGCTCCCCCCACTCAAGCTCTTGTGTTAAATATTCAAGAATATCTTGGTTATAAGCATCCCAGGTAATGCCACGAATTGCCTCTTGGAAGAGCTTTTCGTCATCCATCCCCCATCCGAATTCTTCACCAATGGCATACGATAATGCCTTATGGTTGTATCCATCTTTTAAATCAACAAAGAGTGCTTGTGGTTCGCCACTTTCTACACGATTTAAAAATACAAAAGGAGAAAAATAAAAATATCCTGAAACAAGGATACTGATAAACATTACAATCGTGAGGGACTTCCAAGGCATTACTTTTTCCAATCTTTTATTATGATGGTCTTTCCTTTCTTTGTAATCAGTAGCTTTTGACGTTCGCGAATATTGAGTTCATCTACAATCTCAGAAGGGATTACAATCGAAAGACTTCGTTTTCCTACTCGAGTAACCTTACGAACATATTTTTTCATAGCCCTATTATGCTACGTAACATGTTACGTAGCAAGCTACGTAACAAAACGAACAAAGGCCACCGGAACTCCTCAAAGAGAGTTTGGTGGCCTTAGTTGACGTGCCTTTCCAGCTCACGTCTTTTTCTAAGTTTCCCCAGTGCCTTTGCCGATAAACAATAGTAGTATATGAAGAAGTCAATCCACACAAAAGAATACGCTTACTTCGTCGAGAAATTGCGAAAAGCGCGCCTTGAAGCAGGATTGACGCAGGTTCAGGTTGCTAAGAAGCTAAAACGTCCGCAGTCGTATATCTCCAATGTGGAATCAGGACAACAGCGTGTCGATGTTGTCGAATTGCAAAAATTTGCAAAAATGTACGGCAAGGACGTAAATTACTTTTTTAAATAATTTTAATTATGTTTAACAAGAAATTCATTGGTTCTACTGTTGCCCTGGTGGTGGGAGTCCTTGCAATCGTTGCGGGATTAGCTGAACCATCAAGTACAATGTTTGCAGGTATTTATATCGTACTTGGCTCGCTAGCTTACAGGTCACTAAAAAAGAGAAAGTTGGGCATGGTTCAGGATTCAAAAATCCGTCTAATTCTTGAGGTTGTGGGCATACTGGCAATTATTTTGCTAATACTCATGCAAAACAATCTACAGGCAAATATTGTGAACGATCCGTTTCCAAATATCGTAATACCGCTATGGGTTATAGTTGCTTATCTTGTCGTTTACTTCCGCGGTACAAAAAGTAGCGAAGAAAAGGAAGCAAAAATTGAGGACTCCACTCAAACTACTTAAACCAAAAGTTATGTTTAACTTTTCTACAAAAGAACAACGAAAGCTTGATGAGCAGCTATATTCTGTTGTAACTGACGAAATTGAGCGTAACGAAATATATAAACCACTTTGGACAAAAGCTCTTGCCGATTCTGATAATGACAAGCAACGAGCGCAGGCTTTATATATCAAATATCGAGTTCAAAAGTTGAAAGATGAAATGCGTTTTGAAAAAGAACGGGAGCAAGCAAATGAGCGTGCTCGGGTTGCCACTGAAAACAAAAGGGTGAAATCTGAAAGAAGTATAACCACATTGGAAACTACAACATCTCATTTGCTATCCAGTTTCAAATGGCTAACAGCGATTATGCTAATCCTCGGGGCTATAGGTCTATTTTTGTCATACATAACAATTTCAGTCAGTTACGATTACAGTTGGTGGGTTCTTTCGGGTTTGAGTGTATTGCTTTTTGTGCTCGGCGGATACCTACTTTTTGATTGTTTTAGAATTTCAAAAATAAGTGATCACAAAATACTCAAAAAGAAATTGAATACGTCTTTCTTAATTCTTATACCATTCTCACTTGTGGGAACAATCATAGGAATAATCATGCCGTTGGTTGCACTGTTTATGTTTATAAGCTTTGTTGCATTAGTTATTCACGCAATCAAATTCAATCGTGCATTCAATTATGCAAAAAGAAATGGTTTGATATGACACTGTATAGATAATGAAATGGATATTTGACTGGCTCATTAACTTATTTGGCAAGAAAGACATCGCACGAGATACGGACGAGAGTTTTTTTCGTCCGATTTTGTTTTTGTTCCCTAATATTCTCAAAGAAAGCGTGTCGTCAGAAACGGATGTAAAAGATTGGCAAAAAGATTATCTCTCGAAAAACAAAAACATTGAAAAATATATCTTCAACGCCTGCGAAGCATTACAGGTCTGCGGAATCTCTTATACAAAATACAAGAAAGAACTCAAACGTTACTCGGATGAAGAACTCAATAAAGGCGCGGGAGAAATTGTTGGCAGAAACTTTGAAATTGAAGCCCGGCTAATGCTAAGGCGAATGCTGGAGCTGTATGTGGAAAGCTGGCATTTCAAAGAAATCAAGAACGATAAAGAAACGATCTTCAGGCACTATTTCTTACTCCGAAATCTCAAAGCTTTTTATAGTAGAAAAACCAACACAAAAGATTTTTGTGATTTTGATTTGGAATTTGATACCAAGGCTATTTCAGAAATCCGTACGGCGTTAAATAACTTATCTGTCCAAAATCCTTTTTACCTAACGAATAATAAAGATCCGAACAAAGACAGTGATGTAAAAAAGTTGTTCAAACATTTTCGCGATTTGCTTGTGGAAGCTATGCCAAAAATGACGGACGGACTGAGGGAAATGGTTGGTGAGTCATACCAGCTATATGCCGAAACCAGTGAAGTTGTTCATGGATTTTCGGGAGGACCGAATTTCAATCTACGCAATTATCATCAAGAAATAACTGCGCTTTATGCAAGATCCGCGGTACTTGCTTCAAACATTTTGAAATATCTTGTAGTTATCGGCGATAACCAGATAAGCAATACTGAAATAAAAGAAGCTATTAATGGCTTAAGAACTGACGATTTGCCTCATAGCTTCATGTTTGAAGTTGGAGATAAGGTTTTGGTGCTAGGGCAAATCAAAGCAGAAATTACGGAAATATCGCAATCAAAATATGGCTGCAAGAAATATAAAGTTAAATATAACGACAAGCGAGAAGATTGGAGTTGGTCTTTTGAGCGCGAATGGTTTTTATTGAAAGAGCTGACGAAGCTGTAAGAATAAGGGAGCCAATCCCCGTCGTTTACAATTTTTCCTAAAACGACGGGGATTGCTGTTCGCGCACTGGGCGGGCGGGGCAAGCACAATGCATCACCACCAACTTTAACGAAGCCACAGAGCGAACACGAAGCAAGCACCGAGCAGGCATCGCGAACGAATGTGAGTGGCCAATGCGAGGTGTTTGCGAAGTGTGAGCGTGTATAAGAACTACCACCAAACGCGGAGACGGGAGCGCCTCGGGCCGACGCGAAGCTAGAAAAAGCGGAGTATGGGAAATATAATGACCTTACGGAGCTTTTGGAAGCTGAAGCGACGGACGCAAACCAAAAATTTCCTTGCGATATCTTTTCGCCTAGCGGCGGAGGGGTCTGGGGAGGAGCCGCACAAAAATGAAAGGAAATTTTTTGTGTTTGCTCGCGCGAGGTACGAGCGCGCCCGGGGCGCAGAATCAACACACAAGCGGAGCGTACGAGTTAGGTTCGCATCACCACGCGCTCCGCGCGTGCGAAGTGGGTTCGCGCAATGTGTAATAATTCTTCACAAAACGAGACATAATCCAAATCGTGAAAATTTTTTACTTTTGCCACAGGCAAAAGTGGGTACGCAAAATCGGTTTTCGTGTTGTAGGCAAAGACGAATTCAGAGAGAACGGAGCACCGGAGCGAATGCGGAGGCGCAGGGGCGTGAGCAGAATCACCACGCCTGCCTGCCGCAGGCAGGGACTCCAATGCGTACGCGGAAGGTTGGAGCCACCACGCGCGCGGCGCGTGATTAGTTGGTCTTTGACTCGAAATAAGTTCGAGCAAAGGCTACAATATCTTCGCAACTTTTTGAGCCTTATTTCTCAACGTCTTTTTTATCCACCAAACGGGACGTTGGAACCGAGCTACAAAACTAATTCCCACGTTTTCCCAGAATCAGTACTTTTATAAATTTTTTCTTCATGAGTGAGAGCGTATAGAATTTCTAAGGTATCTCCATATCCAGTGAATTCTATAATCGTATTTCCATCAAAATAGTTAGTAACTTTATTCCAAGTCATTCCACTATCTTCACTCCCCACAAGTCCTCTTGTTGGTGAATATATGATTATGTCCTTTGAATTACTTGGATTTATGTAATAAGGCGGTCACGGCTTCCTTGCCTAAGCCGTCAAAGGCTGTAACCCATGTTATTCCACGGTCTTCACTTTTCATAACCCCCTGCCACGTAAGAGCAGTTACCTTATTCTCATCTCTTGGATCAGGATTAAATGAAAAAACAGTAGGAATAGCATTACTACCAATACCCCATGTGGCCCCGCCATCTGAACTTACTTGAACCGACTTATCATGCCATCCGTATAATATATTTGGATTTGCGCTACTTATGCCAAGAGAATGAAAGTCAACCGGTCCATCTATACCATTTGATAACTTACTCCAAGAATCTCCCCTATCATTTGATATACGGAGCCCTAAGTTGCCTCCTGTATTTTCATTATGTCCGCTCGAATAAAGGATATTTTGATTGGTAGGATGTGCTGCAAATCCCATAAAATCACTCCCGTCTGTACCAATCAACCCTACTTCTCCATTCATAAGTCGAAACAATCCATCGTGTGTAGCAATGTATAATTCGTCGGGATTATTTATAGTTACTTCAATACTATGAATATGATTCACTTGACCCACGGCATCATGCTCAACTTCCCCCTCTCCAAAGTAAGAATATCCTCCGCTAACAAGAAGTATTCCACCAATTAATATGATTAGGGCTTTGATATTTTTTTCATAAATTAGACTTTATTATTCCTCGAAATTATTGCTATCACTGTTAACAATCATTTCATCTACAGTATTGGGGTCTACTCCGGGAGCAGGAACTCCAAGACTCGTTGTTTCTTCACCAGAAGAGGCTGGACCTTGATAGAAGATCTCAATCCTATCATTATCTCTCATAATATAGTTTTCGTATTCTGTATTAACCTCACCATTGACCATCATGGTGACCATTCCTCCATCAATACTTGTACACCTATCAAGGACACATTCTGAATTAAACTCCTTTCCCCATATAGTAAAGAAGTTTCCAAGTCGTGCATCATTTGGCCGGACCACACCCCCAAACTCCATATGAAGAGGCTTGT
>CESG01023154.1_pt1 | contig 18127 bp, 17 predicted proteins | sample 531121 | NCBI WGS metagenome assembly CESG01 (sample SAMEA2621287, study PRJEB7988) | marine metagenome | biome: marine biome (ENVO:00000447); feature: mesopelagic zone (ENVO:00000213); material: "saline water (ENVO:00002010), including plankton (ENVO:xxxxxxxx)" | depth 800 m
GTTGATAACAGGGCCTCTTTTACCTGTTTATCCTGAACTCCGTCGACGCCTTCGCGAACCAGTAGTCCTTGTTCTCGCTTTACTCGTTCAGAACGGTCGAAGTTCCATCCAAACGCCCGAGAAATGCCCAATGTGAGGTCTTGCGACCCTAGATTTATGAGATGAGAAAAACGAATAATTCCGCGCTCGACTATATATACTTTTGTGGTCGCCGAACCGATATCTACCATCATGACCGGAGCAATGCCGTGTGCAAGTGAAGATCGTACGACTCCAAAGATTTCAAGCTCATAAAATCCGACATTTAAACCGGCTCGTTTTGTGATGGCTTGAAAATTACCAAGCACTTCGTTGTGTATCGCTACGAGCAACACTTCCGTTTTCTGCGCTTTTTCCTTCTCCGTAGTGGTCTCGGCACGTGCGCGCGACCATTCTTCTTTAGCAGGATCTTCTGGTATAACGAACCAGTCGAGTGTCACTTCGTTTATATTCGCAGGAATGTACTTGCGTGCTTCCAGCGGAATCATGTGTGCAAGTTGATCGTTACTCATTGACGGCATTTCGATAACCGAGGTGAGGCTGGCGGAGAACGGCACCGACACTCCCGCGTTTGATGCCGTTACATTTGCTTCACTAATTAGATCCGTTAGTGCTTGTGCCAATTCTTGGGGCTGCAGATTTGTCGCACGACCTACCTCTGTGCCCGAATATGGACCAAGGGCAATTTCTCCGTATGTCTCTAAGACTGCTCGTCCCCGCTCGCGGCGTAGTTGTACTACCTTGATGGACGAAGATCCTATGTCAACACCAAGTACACTGCCACCGCGTCTACTACCTCCGCTGATTAAAGAGCCGCGTATTCTGTCAAGAATGCCCATATGCGATGTCGTAATTGTAGCATGCCCCCACACCCGTTTTTCTACATGCACGTTGTGCACAGCTTTGCTGTTTAGAAAAACGGGTGTGGAGCATGTTTGCCTAGCAGCAAAGGGGTGCATCTGGTTACAATGCGTATATGTTTTCTAAACTTCTCTCGCTGCTGTTCCCAGAAACTAATTACGAGAAAATTGTTGGCTCTCTTGAGCAGCTCGAACCTAATCCGCTGACCACTCAACTCCAAAATAATTTACTGGTTTTAACATGCGCTCGATATGACGACTTAAGGGTTAAGGCCACAATAAAGGTCCTCAAGAAGCATGGGACAAAACACTCTGCTCAACTTCTCGCGCATCTCTTGCATGACGTTCTTTTAGAAGAACTATCCGATGAGTTCATTTGGAGTCCGAATGAAACGCTGATCGTGCCGATACCCATCTCATCAAAGAGAATGCGTGAGCGCGGGTTTAATCAAATAGAGAAAGTTCTCTCATCTCTCCCCGAATCCCTTAAAACTTTCGTGGCACGCGATGTTTTCAAGCGAACACGAGACACACAAATGCAAAAGGCTCTTTCTCGTGAAAAGCGCTTGAAGAACGTCGCCGATTCTTTTGCTGTTATTGATCCAAATAAAGTACGCGGTAAACGTGTAATTTTGGTCGATGATGTACTGGCCACCGGCGCAACGATTGCTGAGGCCGCCAAAACGCTCGAGGAAGCTGGGGCGAGAGTCCGCGCTGTTGCTTTGGCAAGAGCATGAAAAAACATAGCGTTTGTGCTATCGTAGCCAAATTGGAGAGGTGCCAGAGTGGTCGAATCGACGAGGACATGCCTCGTCCCCAGCTAAGGAAGTTGGGCGACTGTCTAAGACTTCTTCGTAAAAAAGGAGAGGTGCCAGAGTGGTCGAATGGGGCACCCTGCTAAGGTGTTAGGGGGGCAACTCCCTCGAGGGTTCGAATCCCTCCCTCTCCGCAGTAAATATAAAGTATCGGATGACCCAAAACCCCCACACGAAAGAGTGGGGGTTTTTGGGAAGTAGAATTGATTGAAGTGCCTCATCAATGAGTTTATACTCGGCAAATGATGAAGTTTTCAGACTTATGGAGTTCTATTGAAGCAGACTCATTTTACGTTGGGAAAGATGACTTTGCTGCTCTAGAGATTAACGACACTCAAATAGATGGCTTCTATTACTTTAGGAATGCAAGAGGCTTGGTCAAATACTTTGTTCTTGATGATCGCCAAAAAGTGCAATACTTAGCGGAAGTCTCTCTAATCAAAAAAGATGGGAAGTTCACTCCTCGGATTACTTTTTGTGTAAGAGATAAAAGTAAAAAAATTGTCGAAGCAATAGACAATGATAAACAAAAGCTCTTAAAAGCTCGAGTTTCCTTCGACCAATGCCACGAAAACTTTTGGAATCTTATTGGCTACATACGTTCACTCGCTGAAGTGGAGACCCCTGATACTAGTTTTTCCCTAATCAACGCGGAGGAAAAAGAGAAGATTCAGATTGCTGAACAACTCCCACCCGAAAGCATCAAGCAGATTCTTACAAAAGCAGTTCAAGATAATAAGATAAAACTGGACGAGAAAGAAATTGCCCTACTACAAGGAAGGAAGGTGACTTTGACTGAATTTGAGAAGAGGCTAAAGGAAAATTACTGCGAGGAAAGTTGGTGGCAAGAATTCTTTGAAAACAATACTTGGATATTTGGATATGGACTACGGTATGTCTTTCTAAGTACTGAGCAAGATCAACCTAACTATGGAGGCACCACCGTGGACGGTAAAGGTGGCCAGAAGGGCGACTACTTGATGGCGAGTAACGGTGCCTTGAGATTTACATCGTTAGTAGAAATTAAAACCCCCTGTACCCCTTTGCTAAGGGGTACAGAAGAAATTAGGAATGGCGCTTGGAGTATGAGCAAGGAGTTAGTTGATGCCATTTCCCAAATCCAGGCCAATAAAGCTACATGGGAAAAAGAAGGTGCGAGGCAACCCGACAATATGGACAAACTCGAATACTCAGATGGAATATACACTGTGACGCCAAGGGGCATAATAGTGATTGGTAGCTTATCTGAACTAGCAGACACGAGAAGTAAACGTGAAAGTTTTGAGCGGTTTAGGCAGTCAATCAGTGGAGTGGAGATATTAACGTTTGACGAACTGTATGAAAGAGCCTGTTACATCGTGAAGCCAGACGACACCTAGCGAGAATCTGAGTCTTCACAGGTAAAAGAATCTTTAGTAGTACTGCCTTATATATTCATAGGCTTTATCAAAAAGGTTATTGTCTTTATGCAAGGCATATTTGTATAGGGTTTTGCGTAATGCTTGCTTCACCTCTCTTTCTCCCGCTGCTGTATTTTGCCAACCTGGGAAACGAACGATTTTTACAATCTCATCTATATCATTAACAATCCGCTCGACAATAGCAGGCGTCTGATCCGTCTTAGTCTCTAAGAACAACTCTGTAAGCGCTGCCTTTGCTCCGTTTCTCTGCTTTTCGGTATCAACCTCCTTTTCTGCTTCAACTGTTTCTTTGGCAAGTTGTATGAGCTCTTTCAGAAATTCGACGCTATTAATTAAACCTCGTTCAGCTTTGTCTCGCAGTTCTTCAAGCTTAGTACCTAATGCGATAAACCTTGGGTCATTTTTGTGTCGCATTAGACGTTTTGTAATCTCAATCTCAATGAGTTTAGCTTTCTTTTTATCACCGCCTTGCATTAAATCCTCAATTACCTCTGCATCAAGGACAATCTCTTCAAGTCGGTCTTCTACTCCCTGAACGTGTATGTGTTCGTGTATTAACTTCATAGTCTGGGCACCCATCGCGTGCCAAAGAAGTCGTCCTGTATCATCAGAAGCTGGTCGCACTGACTCATAGACCTGCGACAACCAAGTATAGTCTGCCTGGAATTTGTTAAGTATTGGATCTGGAGAGAGCGCTTCCCATACTCGATTGAGAACTGAATAGTCTGCTGCGTAAGCATCCCTTTTTTCATCTGTATTCAAGCAATCTTGTGCAAGAAGTAAACCCTCGTAGCCACCTTCACTACGGTCGATGCCGTGAAAGTGAGACATGCAAGCATCGATTGATTTCTGTAGCTCACCCTTAAGTTCGTTCAAGTTTGTTATCACATACCGAACACTCTCCTCATCAAATTCGAGTGCCTTAGCCACATCATCAAAGACTCCGAAGTAATCAACAATCAGTCCAAACGACTTGTCTTTATACACTCGGTTGGTTCGGCAAATAGCTTGGAGCAGGTTGTGGTCTTTAAGCGACTTATCAAGATACATACACTGCAAGATGGGAGCATCAAATCCGGTAAGTAACTTAGCGGTTACTATCAAGAATTTAAGTGGGTGTTCTGGGTCCCTGAAGTTATCGAGGAGTTTTTCTTGCTCTTCTTTTGTCATTTCATACTTCTCCTTGAGTTCAGTCTCAGCTTCGCCCTTGCCGCCAACAGAAATAACTACCGCACTAGCTTCAGGAGGTAATACCTTATCCAATTCTTGCTTGTATAAGTCACAAGCATAGCGATCTGGAGTAACGATCTGTGCCTTGAATCCTTGCGGATCAACCTTTGAATAAAAGTGCTTAACAATGTCAGCAACAATAGTTTCAATTCGTTTTGGTGACTTAAGGAAAGCTGACATCTTCGCCGCCTCCTTTACCAATCCGGTACGGTCTTCTTCAGACAGATGACTCGTCATTTCATCGAAGCCAGCATCAATGAGTTCACGATCAACGTGCACATCAAGTAGTCGTGGTTCAAAGTGAAGTGGTAGAGTAGCCTTGTCGCGAATCGAGTCTTGGAAGGTGTAACGAGTCATGTAGCCATGTTCGTCCTCTTCTGCACCGAAGGCCCAGAAAGTATTTTTGTCAGCTTTGTTAATCGGCGTACCAGTAAGTCCGAAAAGGAAAGCGTTTGGCAACGCATCACGCATCTTTCTACCAAGGTTACCCTCTTGCGTGCGATGTGCTTCGTCTACCAAAACGATAATGTTGTCACGGTCGTTCAGTACTCCTTCTGCCTCATCAAATTTAAAGATAGTGGTAATGATGATTTTGCGAGTATCTTTGTTTAAAAGGTCATGTAATTCAGATCGCTTATCTGTCGAAACAACGTTTGGTACATCACTGGCATTAAATGTACCCGTAATTTGTGTATCGAGATCAACTCGATCTACCACGATCAAAACGGTCGGGCTTTTCAAATCTTGTGATTTGCGGAGCTTCTGTGCTGCAAATACCATCAGCAAAGATTTTCCAGAGCCTTGGAAGTGCCAAATCAAACCTTTTTTAAGCTTTCCTTCTTTTACCCGTTCAACTATAAGATTTGCACCTTCCATCTGCTGATATCGAGCAATGATTTTGATTCGTCGCTTCTTATTGTCAGTAGCGAACAGAGTAAAGTTCGCCAGCATACCAAGAACCGTTTCTGGATTAAGAAGCCCAGAGATAGCCTGCTTAATTTCACTAAGTCCTGCACTTGAACCTATTTCACGCCACGGACCCCAAAGTTCAAGTGGCATACGAACTGACCCGTATCGAAATGTCTTTCCTTCAGTCGCAAATGAAAACACGTTTGGTACAAAAAGCTGAGGGATGGTGTTTTCATAATCATCATGAATATCGATAGCCCCATCAAGCCATGAAATAGACGGCCGCACTGGTGTCTTAAACTCACCTACCACTAGAGGAATACCGTTAACTAACATCACAAGGTCTGGTCGCTTCTCAGCACGACCTTGAACAGTAAATTGATTCGTAACAATGAAAGTATTATTTTCTAAGTTCTCAAAATCAATAAAGTTTATCGATACGTGCTCGTTGTTCTCTCCAAAAGGCATCGTCTTATTTCCTTGTAGCCAAGCGGCAAATTCTTCGTTTGCACGAATGAGTCCTGATGTGCCAACAGTAAGAAAAATGGCTCGTAGTTTATACAAAACTTCATCTGCTTTATTCGGATCAGAGGCAATTGTTGGGTTAAGTCGAATCAATGCATCTTTCAAAAGAGACTCAACTAACGCATCTTTACTATCACGTTTCAGCTGGCTTGCTGGCACATATTGCCAAGAACCATTTGGTAAAAAAGCTTCGTCGGGCGCTTGGTAATTCGGATCAGCAAAAACTTCTGGCTTAAGCCCGGTCAGCTCGTTCAATATAAAATGTTCAGTTGTGTTTATTTCGTTAAAACTCATGTCACGAGTTTGTTTAAAAGATGTTGTCTCAATACTTTTGTCCTTGTTTGCAATGAAGCAACTAGGTCAATGTTTCTATCAAAATCAGATAGTTTAGAAATGACTTTTCTTTGTTCTGAAATATCTATATCTGGGATATTAATCTTCTTGATATCACCTGCAGATATAGCGGGCAAGGCGCCTTGGGTAGCAATCAAACCCAGATCCAGGTTCAAGAAAAAGTAATACATGTACTCATTTAGATATCGGTCTTCTTGTACAGTAAGCCCCATTACATTATTGTCAACTAGTGATTTTTTTGAAAGCAATCTTTTCTTGTTGGTAAAAATGGCAGCGCCGACTTTAGGAAATATAATTGTTCCTTCTTCAAAAGGCTTTGCTTTTAACTTAATGAGTTCTTCATCATCAACATAGTTTGCTGCTCCATCCATTAATCTTGGGTAGTCATTCATGTCGGACACCTTTATAAAGGGATACTTTCCAGAAGTTTTACCTTGAAGAGAATGAGGAAAACCGTAGCCAGCTCTAACTGACGCCACTTCACCAACCTCAACCCTATCTCCTTTGTAGTTATCAAAAAGCATTCTTGCCATCACAAGCCTTGCTTCTTCTGCTGATTGTTGAGCCGACAAAAGCTTCTCTTGATAGTCGTCGAGTTTAGTTAATAAACCTACTACTTTATTTTGTAGCGACCTATTTGGTATTTCTAATTCTAGCTCTGCAAGATGTTTAAATTTAGTGCGAGGAGAAAGTGAACCAGCAGAGGTGCTTACTGCCCAATCATAGAATTTATCACTGTGTACTATAAATGGAAGTAAGTCTGGATTCAATTTATCTTCAATTGCTTCCATTACTATTATGTCCCCAGAGCACAACCCGTCGAACTCTGCCAAGGCCGCCTTTCGCTGATAGGCCCTTCGTCTTCCAAACAAAACCTGGCCTCGTCGAAAAACTCTAGTAAAGGTTGTGCCATCAGCTAAAGACTTCCAGTCTCTAATATGAATATCGAGTGGAGTTAGATGTTCCAAACCAACAACCCTATCGAGTTCTTCATCTTCTGGATTTGAACATGACTCCTTAACTTCTTTAGCAATATCACCAAATTTTACCTTTTGCCAAGAAGACCGATCAGCTTTCGTAAAGATTGTGTTTATTTGCTTTTCTAAATCTTTCATATGTCTTTACTCAATGTCTTAAACAGTTTTTTCGACTCTGTACGCAAATCTACTCCACCTTCGATTAAATCTTCAACGACAACAGCTAGGTCAATTTCACCTTCAGTATCTTTGTTGTTTATGACGAACCTAGATATGGTTAAATCTGAGTTAGTATTCAGCAAATCTTTTGTATTTACCACCTTTGCAAACCCTGTTACATCTGCAAAATTTATATAGGCTTGATGAATTTTATTAATATGATCATCATTCAAAAATGAGAAATTGGCTTCACGTCTTACCTCATTTACTGCATTGATAAATATCACTTTACCTTTTCTTTCTTTTGGTTTATTCATTCGGCAAACCAATAAGCAGGACTCCATTGGTGAGTTGTAGAAGAGATTTGGACCGAGGCCAATCACTGCTTCGACCACGTCATCCTCAAGCATCTTCTCTCTGAAAACTTTTTCTGAATCTCTAAATAAAACCCCATGTGGCCAGAGCACTACACTTCTTCCACTTTTATCATTAGAACTTTTCAATATGTGTTGTTGGAAAGCGTAATCAGCACATCCTTGTGGTGGAGTACCATAAATATTTCTTCCGTACGGATCATTTGACCATGCAGCAGGATCCCAACGCTTAATTGAGTACGGTGGATTGGCCAGAATAACATCAAATGTTTTTAACTTATCGTTCTCCAAAAACTTTGGTTCTGAAAGTGTGTTGCCTCTTTCAATATGAAAGTCTTCAATACCATGAAGAAACATGTTCATTCGAGCGATTGAAGAGGTCATGAGATTTAACTCCTGACCATACATCTTAAGTGTGCGATATTCCTTACCTTGTTCTTTGAGATGATTTACACAATTAAGAAGCAAGCCACCCGAACCACAGGTCGGGTCATACACACTTTCCCCGGGCTGAGGATCCATGATGAGTGTCATGAGATGTACGACTGTGCGATTGGTGTAAAACTCAGCTGCAGTGTGCCCGCTATCATCTGCAAACTTTTTGATCAAGAACTCATATGCGTTACCGAGCTCGTCGTTGGGAACGTTCTTTATTGAAAGAGTTTGCCCTGAGAAATGCTCAAGTAAATCAATGAGAGTTTCGTCAGACAAACGGTCTTTATTGGTCCATGAGGCATCCCCGAAGATACCAAAGAGGCGGTCATCATTTGCCTTTTCAATTTTCCGCATCGCATCTTGTAGAGCCTTACCAACATTTAGAGTGACCTCTCGAACATCATTCCAGTGAGCCCCTTTAGGAATCTGAAAGCGATGGTTTTCTTCAAACTTCGCATACTCCTTATCTCCATCAGATTCTTTTAAAGCTTTCTCATACTCTTCGTCATACACGTCACACAACCGCTTATAGAAAAGCAGTGGGAAGATGTATTGCTTATAGTCACCAGCATCAATAACACCTCGCAGAAGCGTGGCGGCTCCCCAGAGGTATGTCTCTAATTCTTTCTGTTTCAATGCCATACTATTTTTTAATCAGTGAAAACTCTTTAAGGAGTTTTTTCAGATCATCTTCTGCCTCCCAAACTTCTTCCAAGGATTCCTCAAGTTGTTTAGTTGCTTCCTTCAGTGTTGGAAGTTCAATTGCTGAGTCCTTCTCGACATAAAGTGGTATGTGTAAATTACCGTCATTGGTCAAAATATCTTCTTTTGAAGCAACCGTTACATGATTTTTTACATCTTTGAAACCTGAGTACCATTCAAAGATTTGATCGACATGTTCTTGCTCCAAATAGTTTTGTGCACGTCCCACCCTCACTTGATCTGACGCATCAATAAACAAAACTTTATTTTCTTTGTCATCTGGTTTATTCGCTCGGAAGACCAGAATACAGGCAGCAAGCGAAGCACCGTAGAAGATATTTGCTCCCAGACCTATCACTGCCTCAAGCGAGTCCATTTCAACAAGTTTCTTCCTGATTTGACCCTCTTTTCCTTTTCGGAATAACGCTCCGTGAGGTAGGACAACAGCAATTCGTCCTGTTGGATATTTCATCGACTTAATCATGTGTTGTACCCAGGCAAAGTCGCCGTTGCCAGTAGGAGGGACTCCTGCAAAATTGCGCCCAAACGGATCATTTGTCCAAATATCGTCACCCCATTTCTTGAGTGAGAAGGGTGGATTTGCAATAACACAATCAAATGTTGCCAACTCGTCACCTTCGTAGAAAGCTGGATTTCGCAAAGTATCACCTCGAACAACAGTAAAGTCTTCGACATTATGCAGGAACATGTTCATGCGAGCAATTGAAGACGTTGTGAGGTTTTTCTCCTGACCAAATATTTTAAGCGTCCGGGCATCTTTACCTTCAGCCCTCAACTGTTCCACACACTGCAATAACATACCTCCGGTACCACATGCAGGATCGTAGATGGACTCACCTTCCTTCGGGTTTATAATCCTACCCATCAGCTGCACGACTGTTCTTGGTGTGTAGAATTCTCCAGCTTTCTTGTTCGTTAAATCGGCAAATTTCTTAATGAGATATTCGTATGCCTGACCCAGCATATCCAAGTCAACTGTGCCATTAGCAAGTTTGTATTGTGAGAAGTGTTCAATAAGTTCAATCAGTAAGCTATCAGGCAACTTCTCTTTATTAGTCCACGCGGCATCACCAAATATCCCGTACAGATCCTGGTTAGCTTTTTCTATTTCACGAAAGGCATAAATGAGCTTTGCTCCTACATTTGTTGTCGTCTCCCGAACATCCTTCCAGTGACATCCTTCCGGAATCACAAATCTGTGAAATTCAGGTAGTTCCGCGTAACTCGTATCACCATCAGATTCCTCCAAAGCAGATTTATATTCATCATCATATACGTCCGAGAGACGCTTATAGAAAAGTAGCGGAAAGATGTACACCTTAAAATCAGCAGCATCAACTGGCCCCTTAAGAATCCAAGCTGCATCAGCCAAGTGTTGCTCGAGTTGTTGTAATGTAAGTTTCATATTTACGTAACTAGCTCCTCAACAGTTATCCCTAATGCTGAGGCAATTTTTACCACCGTATGCACCCTTGGATCTGGTGTAATCCCACGCTCAATCTTCGCGATTGTGTGGTAATCCAGGCCAGTCCGCCTCACCAGCTCACTTTTAGAAAGGCCGTGCTTTCGTGAATACTTTTTTATATTCACACCAAGCTTAGAGCTTCTTTTTCTTAGTCCACTTTTTTTCATAAGAAAGTTTTGCTTAGTATAATTATACCAACATACTTTGAAGATATCGACCCGCAACTGTGCAGAATAGAAACCCTCTTATTGCCTCACCTGTACTCTTTTGTGTTCAACCACTAGAGTAGTTTTGAAACAATTCATAAGGACTCTTTTCTCTTCACTTGAACCTTCGCCTAGTACATATTTGACGTAAGTTTTTATGTCTATATCCCGGTGCTTTTCTTTCCTTCCAGAAATACCGAGTACTTTGCAGTAAAACTTATTAAATCTTTTTAACTCATCTTCAAACTTCGCTCTTACGCCACTCTTTTCAAGGTCTATTTCGTCCATCAACTTTATTAACTGATTTACGAGCTCTTCTTCGCGTAAATATTTGTTTTTGCAATATCGATCTTTTGATCGTCCACAGCCGTAATAGATATACTTTGCTGTTGTTCCATCCTTGAGCTGTTTGTACTTTTCCTCAGCAGAAATGCCCGAGCCACACAGACCACACGTCATCAGTTTTGTGAAGGCGAACTCTTTGCTCTGTCGCACGATATTGTCCCGCTTGAGTTGTTCCTGCACCTTGGTGAACAGTTCTTTGGTGACAATGGGCTCATGCTTGCCTTTGTACCAACTACCGCTTCCTTTTGGATACTCAAACTCACCATAGTAGAAAGGGTTCTGTAGTGTGCGGTAGATATTGCTCAACGCTAAGTTGTGATTCCCAACAGACTTGAAGTTCAACTCGAATTTTAGCCAGTGATATATCTTCCTGCCTGACCATTTGTCATACGCAACTTTCTCAAACATTTGGCGCACGATAGGTGCTCGGTCAGGGTCGATGATAATCTGACATCGTTTATCAATCTGCTTCTGGTTCAGGTACCCAACAGGTGCCATACCCGGCCACAATCCCATTTCACATCGCGCTCGCAACCCGCGCTTCACGTTTACGCCTCGGTTGTCGTTCTCAAGCTTTGCCTGTGAACCAAGAATCATGAGTAAGAACTTCTCGTTTGGGTTATTCGTAAACGTCTGCCCGTACGTGCGTATTTCTTTCAGCACACCACCATCCATAAGGTCCACCACTTGTCCGAGGTCTCCTGCGTTACGCGAGATGCGATCTGGCGCCCATGTCAGTATGCCGTTGTATTTACCAAGTCGTATCTCGTTGAGGATCTCATTGAACACAGGACGTTGACCAGTATTCTTGGCTGAGTGCGACTCACGCTTCATGCATACAATCTCTAGATTCTCTCGCTCCGCTAATTGCAACATCTCCTTTATTTGACTATCAATGGACAATACTTGTCTCTCTTCGGATTCAGTAGACTTCCTCGCATAGAGACAATACTTCACACTGTCCGACACGGGTGTTCCCTGAGCAAGTTGAGTCGACGTTTCTACCGTATTGTGCATACATCACTATCAATGACAGCAATTACTTCATTAGTCTAGACGTACAAAAGCCCCGTCGAATCGACGGGACTGTTGCTAAGAACACTACTTAGAAGAACGTTTCGGTGTATACATCTTCGCTACACCCTTCTTGGATACCGGCTCCTCAACGTCCTCATCAGGAACCGCATCATCTTCCTCCACATCCTCTAGTTCTTCCTCTTCTTCAAAGACGAAGTCATCCTCCTCAACATCGTGCCATGCCATGCCAACTCGAGCGATTTCTTCTATGCGTTCTGGGGTAAGAGGATTGTCATCAAACTCATGCTTGTGACGATGGTACAGCTTGTCACTGTACTGCACACTATGGTTTTTCAACCAGAAGATGACAGCAGTGAGTTTGTCTGCTTTTGCGTTCTTAATGAGGATTGACTCCATCATGTCGTTGACGAACTCAATGCCTTTCTCACGTGCCGCTTCGCACGCTTCGCGAAACTCTGCATCTTCATTTCGCCATCGATAGTAGGTGCTACGGTCAACACCTACTTTCGCGGCAACTACTTGAATGATTGGTGATTCTTCAAGCTTGTCGATGAACTTCTTTTTGTCTCGTTCCTGTCGTTCTTTAACCGTATCGCGTTTTGACGCCCTCGTTTTCTCAGTAGCCTTTACAGTTTTACGAGCCATGGCGAGCGATACGCTTCGCGGTCTTACCCGTGAGCTTCTCCCAGCGTTTGATAATGACCTCTGCGTACACAGGAGATTTCTCCATGATGCGACACGACCGTCCAATCTTGATGCACGCCATTAAGGTTGAGCCAGAACCACCAAATGGCTCAAGTACCAAGTCGTTTTGCTTTGTCAGCACCTTAATGTACGGAATGAGCAATTCAAGTGGCTTCGTCCCGAAGATGATGTCTTGTCCTGACGACTTCTTATCAGCGGCAATGTGTTCGATGAAGTCAGTCGGGCAATACTTCTTACCCTTTGCGTAACTCTCCCAGTGCGGAGAACCTGACGTCGCAAAGAGTGCGTTTTCATACTCGTTTTGGAAGAGTTCGTCCTCTTCTTCGAGATTGAGCTTAACATCGCCAGCACTACCAACCAGTGCGATGTCTGTTTTGTTGAAGAACTTATACTTAGCACTGAATCCCTGCATACGATTTGGCACATGCCACGTAATGGTATTGCGATACTTCCAATGTGCCTCTAAGGCATTCCAAATAGTTCGTAAGTTCTTTGGATTCTCGAAGATGATGATTGAGAAGTTCGGCTTCTGCACTTTAGCGACATTCGCCATCCAGAGTTCAGAGAAGTTCTCAGGGAGCGACTCGGTTTCAAGGTAGCGACGATTTTTCTTCGCGCCGAAGCCTACCGTCACACCGTCCTTCTGTTTTGTTTTCCCACGAAGATAATCGAGGATATATGGCGGATCCGTCATGACCATATCGGCCTGTACTCCCTCCATAAGGTGGAGCATATCTGCTTCTATGGTTGAATCGCCAACCATCAGTCGGTTACCATCAATTTCAAAGACGTCACCTTTCTTTGCTTTGACCTCCTTGATGTTCATCTTGTCGAGTTCTTTCTTGAGATCAAATTCTTCAACAGTCGTTTCAACGTCAAAGATGTCATCGATATCTTCGCTAGTGAAGCCGACGTCGGTAAGGAATGCTTTGTCGAATTCGGCGAGTAGTTTGAAGTCGAAAGAACCAGTGTTTTTGTTAAGACGTAAGTTCAATTCTTTCTCTTTCTGAAGACTCGGGATGTTCACGTATACGACCGGTACTTCAGTGAATCCAAGTTCCTTTGCAATGTGTAGCCTGAAGTGTCCACCGATGAGGACATTCTTTCGTTTTGAAGCACTATTGCAGATGAGTGGATCAACTAATCCGAACCGTGTAATGCTCTCCTTGAGAGCGTCTGCCTGACTTTCGTCCCACGTTCGTGGGTTGTATGCCGCAGGCTTAATGGCATCTATGAGGACGTTCACGACCTCAAGGTCTATATTTTTCATAGTAGAACTATTTAGCAATAGCCCCATGCCTAGGACTGTAAGTAATAGCTCTCAGTAAATCTCAATATAGCTGTCGCAATCGACATCTCTGCATAAAGTTGCGCAGGAAATGCTGGAAATTAGTGCATATCCTGTTATGTATAAAACTCAGTAAATCTCGTTACCACCATATAATCAGAGAGCCAGTGATGCTCCAAGCAGACCCCTGTGGATAAATGGCTTAACTAAGCCGCGAAAGTGCAAAAGGTGCAAATGGAGCGTTTGTAGGCAAACCGCTACACAAAGCGCTAATACTAAGCTAAAACACAGGTCTTATTAAATAAATCGTGATAGTATATGGATTACAACTGAATAGCAGCGTTAGCCTAAGTTCATTTTGGATATGGCTACAAATCGCACGACACAAGAGAACCCATCATGTAGGGCGTGTCGTGCGTTACCAAGGGAAACTTTGGTAGAGGATACCGTAAGGTCCCTCCCTATGTGGTGGGCTTTGTTGTATCTACTTACTAAAACGCACGACACAACACAATATGTACAAAAGAAAGGAGGTGAGGAAACTCACTGGTAGTGAGGAATTCATCCACACAGGAGACAAGAAGTTTACCGTCTTGGATTTCTGGAGGTACGGTTTCTCAAACCTCAACTCAAACGTACTCCGAGGAGCGTTGGCAGAGTATATTGTAGAAACCGCTCTCAAGGACGTAGAAGACATAGAAATCAGAAATCCGTGGGGAGATTACGACGTAGACTATCAAGGGAAAACCATTGAGGTTAAATGTTGCTCCTACTTGCAAGATTGGGACCAACTGAAACTCTCGACTATTCAGTGGTCTGGACTGAAAGCGAATACCCTGTATTGGAACGATGCAGTCGCAAAACAAATCAAACAAGAAAAGAAAGAATACAAAGCACAAATATACGTCCTTGCGCTCCTCAATCACAAAGAAACAGAAACGCTCAACATATTGGATATGGACCAATGGTGCTTTTATGTCCTTTCTAAGGACAAGCTACAGTCGCTCACCAAAGATGGAAGTAGTGTCTCTCTATCATTACTTAAGAAAAACGGCATAGAGTCGGTTGCTTACCATGATCTAAAAGTAGCGATAGAAGCGTAGAGCCTATCTTATGCAGATACCTGAGAAACGCCTCAAGGAATTGAAAGGGTTGCTTGAAAAAGAATACGGTCGCGAGTTTAGCGATGTGGAAGTCCTTGAAGCAGGTAATACTCTCTGTGGTCTCGCTGAAATACTTTATGACCATTGGCGAGAAGAATCGCGTCGTGAAAAGAAACTCAAGGAATCACCAAAAGGTTTCGTTCTTGAGGGAGTCGGATATACCTGTTTTATATGTGGTGGCGGCACACCCGCTAATGGCAACTGGTACGACAAATACGGCATCAAATGTTCTGTGTGTCAGAGAGCGATAAATAGAAAAGAGATACCTGCTTCGCTAGCAAAGAACAAAGAGAGTTGGTACACCAAATACGACCTAGAGCGGAGCTTCAATCTCAATAGATATGATATAAAGCGATGGGTCAAAGAAGAGATATTGAAAGCGCGTACAATATCACGTGAAGACGGAGGTACGCACGTACAGCTCTTTTTAATCAAAAACAACAGAGGTTTCTTGCCCCCAAAGAAACTAGTGAAGTCTCGACTGGTTAAGGAAACAAAAGACGGCAAGGATTTCTATCACTCGGAGCCATGGTACAGATTCGTAGATCCTAAAGAATATTTAAAGGATTACAAAATAATGGACTACCTGGAAGTCACACGCGACTAGACAACCTAGTTGCGCAAACTTATACCCTGATCCTGCAGAACCTTCTTGAGACTTTTGATAAAACTATCCCACATGGTCTCAATATGGTGTCTTGTTTCGGTATTAGTGATCACAGAAGACAAGTCTGAGAGCAGTCCATCTGGGTTCATAAGTTCACCCCTTCTATCAAACCAATCTTGGTTATTAATATTCGTGTGAACAATCCAGTCTCTGAAGAACGCCAAGTGTGTGAGTTGATCTCTTACGGAAGCATCACTGCCTGATAAATCACGCTCTTTTACCTTGTATGCTTCCACCACGAGGTACACAACATCTCTTTCCTGGAACATCCCTTGATGTTCAGCTATGTGCCGAACTAAAGAATCTATTTTATCTAGGACATCTTCTTGAGACATAGAGTTACTCTTATGTGTCATGCTATCATCCGTAAGTATGGACGAAAAGGATAAAGAAATACTTGCCAACATACCGATGGCGACCTTAGATGCACTCGTGTCTACCTATCCTCCTCTCGCTATTGCATGGGGCCTAAGCAAAGCCTTGTTCGGCGCTGGTTTAAGATTGAGAGAAGATAGAGCGCGAGAATGGGTTGAGATGGTAAGAGATAACCCGGATGCGTTTACCGAGCAGTTGCTACAAACGGAGTCATTTCAAGATGCTTTTGTTACATCTTTGGAGAAGTACATCAAGGAACGCAATGTGCAAAAGCGAGTAATTATACGTAAAGTTTTTTTGGGATTTGCGATAAGCCAAGATCACAACGAGTTTGAGTTGGAACGCTATCTCGAAACAATATCAGACATCTCGTTGGGGTCTGTTGAATATCTTCGGTTCCTCGACAATGAGATTATCCCCATCATGTTTGAAGATCAAGAAGACCCGATATCTACTGATGAATGTACTGTGACAGACTTCCAAAAGGAACACCAACCGCTTTCTAAGTTCCTTAATAAGTGGATACACGACCGCTTCGATCCAAACAGTCATTCTGTTAAGGAGAAATATAACTACGTAAAAGAATCGGACAGTTACGATATTCCATTAGAAGATGTATTCGCGCTTGAAGAAATCGAACTCAACAAAATGCGCGAGTCATTGGCTGAAATGGTAGGTTTAGGAATATTTAGAGTTACTGTTGAAGGTGGAGGAGGTTTTGGAAGTGGCGGAGGTCATGTTGAACACGCACTAACAGATTTCGGGTGGAGCTTCATGAAATATCTTAAAGGCAGTACACTCACTGAATGATATATCTAATAGGGGTAGATCATTACCTACAGCACGATGGGAATGAATCAGCCAAACCAGAATTGCGCTCAGCCTTCAAGAATTTTCTAAAAAACGAGATAACCGCTTTGGGTGTAGACGTTATCGCTGAAGAATTCAACGAAGATGCCATTAGGTGGTCCATGGCCTCTCATTCAACTCTCGGTCGTTTAGCAGAAGAACTGCGCATCACACACTTATATTGCGAACCGACCATACAAGAGAGGAAAGAGCTCGAAATACCGTCATATGGGCAAATCAAGAAGACGCTTGGACTAAGTCCGACCATACCAATTGAGGAAGAGATAAGAATGGTCTCGGAGAAGCAGAAGGAGTATTTTGCTCCTCGCGAGAATTTTTGGCTGAACAAATTAACTCCTTTCTTGAGTGACACTGTGTTGTTCGTACTTGGTTCCAAACACATGGATAGTTTTTCAAGCCTCCTAGAGCAAAAAGCAATTGATTACGTGAGACGTGTTGAATATTGGACTAACAAATAAATGGCTTGGTGATATTCTATAAACAGTATGAAACTATCAAAGAATCAAATATCTCTCGCTGGCGAATTCGCAGTATTGTCACGGCTTACACTCCGCGGATACGACGCTAACCTAACACTGGGAAATACTAAGGGAGTAGATATTCTCGTATCTGACCCAGAGTCAGATACGATGTTCAAAGTAGAGGTAAAAACAAACCATCAACAAGTTTTGAATAAGCCATCATTCTCAAAGGTGCACGGGAAAGTCGTGAGTGGATGGATTATGCACAAAAAACACGAGACTCTAGTGTCACCGAATCTTTTCTACTGTTTCGTGAATATTCATGACGATGCAGAGAAGTTCAATTTTTACATGGTGCCAAGTAAAGTGGTTGCCGCATACGTACGAGACCAACATAACTTGTGGCTCAAAGAGAAAAAGAAAGAAGGCAAAGCTGTTGTTAATTCTGATATGAGGATCTTCCGTCTCGGCATTAAGACCGAGAAGTATCCCATTGAAACTCCGCTTGCGGAGCGATATGAGAACAACTGGGGTTTCAAAAACTAAGTCTTTTTAGGGTGTCGTATTTGTCGCATTTACAAAAGATAGATAGCGACCCGTACACATCAAGACTAGCTGTTCAGAAGTGCTAAAATACCCTTACGGTGCTTGGAGTACTGGGTACTTAACCCGAGTGGCCCGCAGTTTTGAATAGAATAATGATTTTGGGCCAGAGGCCAACGC
>CESG01096609.1_pt1 | contig 17963 bp, 20 predicted proteins | sample 531121 | NCBI WGS metagenome assembly CESG01 (sample SAMEA2621287, study PRJEB7988) | marine metagenome | biome: marine biome (ENVO:00000447); feature: mesopelagic zone (ENVO:00000213); material: "saline water (ENVO:00002010), including plankton (ENVO:xxxxxxxx)" | depth 800 m
CCGAATTGCAGCCATGTCGGTGATGGCCGACAGGCTGCAAGGGGATGAAAATGTACCGGCCATCTACCAGCGTCATGGCGCTTTAATGTCAGCGGCTATCTCTTCCTGAGCACGGCGCAATGCGGAGGTAGGGCTTTCGTAGTCGCGTAGTGCCAAGTCCATGGCTGTGGTTGCTGGCCCCCAAACACTCGACATGGCGGCCGTATTAGGGAGAGCCACCGCATTTTGTGCTTGCGCTCGAAAGGCTATTACGTCGGCAAGTCTATTGACCTCTGGGTTGTTGTATACGTTCTGATTGGTCGGAACATGGGCCGCCTGGGTAGCCATAATAGTTCCTGCGTCGGCACCACCCAGGAAGTGTAGCAAGTCAATCGATAGCGCTTTGTTGACGCTGTTGGCGCTGATGTAAGCACCTTCGACAGTCATCCAGGGCTTCATCGGTGAGCGTACTTCACTGATGGTGGGTAGTGGCGCGATAGCATAGTCGATTGCTTCATTGATACTATCCAGGAACCAGGGGCCACTGATCGCCATCATTATTCTCTGCTCATTAAACAACGTGGTAACGTCGCTTTCTTCAGGACGGTGGGGCATTAAGCTGTTGTTATGCCAGTCGACGACGTGTTCTAGCGCCTTGATGTTGGCCTGGCTGTCTACTTCGAGTTCTTGCTGCTCATTGAACAGCCTGCCGCCGTATCCATTTTGCCAAATGCTGTGATAGTAGTAGTTGGCATAAGGGTAGGCTAACGCATGAAATTTACCGTCTGCCGAGGCTTTCTGGCGCATTAGCCTTTCAATCGCACTGGTGGTTTTGGGAGGATTTTTGAGTAGCTTCTTATTATAAATCAGCGCCAAGGTTTTGGTATTGAGTGGCATACCATAAAGCTGATCGCCAACCATCACAGCAGTGAGCACTTCAGGCGGATGCAGTGACAACAGTTGCGCATCGATTTGGCCGGTGATCGGGTAGAGGATGGCTGTTGATGACGCCCAGTTTCCTAATCGATCCTGAGCATAAATGAATATATCCGGGCCTTGCTTTTCCAGTATTTTACTTTTGAGCTGGTCGGCGTATTTATCGAAGGGAATGGCGGTGGTTGTAACCTGTGGCGCTGGCGTTGAACATGGTTGCCAGCGAGATTGAAGATTTTTGTTGTAAGCGGCAATCGTGGCTTCCAGCGCTTCTTTTTCTTTGGCGCGATAGCCATGCCATAGCGAGATAGGCTGACGGCTTGAACAATTGAGCTGGCCTGTGTAGCGGTATTCGGGATTTTGGGCCACGGCATTAAGAAAATAAGACTTTTGCGATTCGGTTAATTTGTCGAGGGGGGGAGTGGCTGTGACCTCGGTCTTCGGATTCAGCGGGAGGCTTGATTGCTGGGGTTTAGCCTTGGGTCGATCGGCTTGGTGTTCTGATGGTCCATCGTTACTGAATGTTAACAGCAATGTCAAAATCACCGCTGAGACCGTTACGCTGACGCCCACTGCCAGCCATTTCCTATTCTTCATGCTTTGACTCCTTGCATTCTAGATACTGTACCCCTGAGCCTATTGATGTAGCTAGGGTATATCGCAGTATAGTACATTTATCCGTACCTCTCCTGAGATAAGCGGACTATACTTTGAGAGGGATACAACAGGATAACTGCTGGAGGACATAAATGAAAAAAATATCGATGATGACGCTATTGATTGGAATACTGGGGGGAGCAATGGCTCAGGTAGCACTTGCTGATGATCACGAGCCGCAGGCCAAGCCTCGCTTTAATGCAATGGTGATGTGTTTATACGAAGACAAAGCCTACTCAGTTGGTTCTCGCATTACTATCGAGGGCAGCGAGCTCGAATGTGTTAATGCTGATCCCGATATGTATAAGGTGAATGCGCGAGAAAATGCACGCTGGATGCCGTCGGATCTGGCCATATACCAACAGACCGAAACGGGGCAATAACTTGGCGCTATCAGGTGGGGCCGTGAAGTACCACCTGTTTTCAACCACTTTAGGGCGCGCTATTGCCGTTGTGACAGATAACGGATTGAGTGGCTTGGGATTTGCGGATAGTGACGCAGAGTTGGTGGATTATGCGCGCCAAATTACCCATGCAAAAAGCCATTTGATAGAAACGTCTCTATCAGATTATGTGGCTGAGATAGGGGGCTGGCTGAATGAGCCTGACTACTCGGTCGATATTCCCCTTGATTTGCAAGGCACGCCATTTCAAAGGCTGGTTTGGCAAGGCATCTGTACTATTCCTTGCGGTCTAATTTTGACTTACACAGAATTGGCCCAGCAAATTGGCAAGCCCAACGCCGTGCGCGCCGTTGCCAGTGCTTGTGGGGCTAATCCCGTTGCTTTGTTGGTGCCCTGTCATCGTGTTGTTCGGCGCGATGGTGGCTTGGGTGGATATCGCTGGGGGCTGGCAAGGAAGAGGTGGTTGTTGGAAAGAGAGCGACAGTGAGAATCCGTGATCTCAAAGGGCTGGGGCCTAAAACAGAAGCGCAATTTCAAGCATTGGGCGTGCTCGATGTCAGTCAGTTTCTCGCCACCGACCCGTTTGAGTTGTATCGATTACTGAAAACCAATGATACGAGCACCAGCCTAAATGCGCTGTATGCGATTATCGGAGCGCATCAAAATAAACACTGGCAGCAGGTCGCCCGCGAGCAAAAAACTGAGATTTTGCTGCGGTTGGAGGAGATGGGGTTAGTTTAAGGGAATGGTTGGCTGATATAAGTGAGCCGTTCGCTGAGCTTGTCGAAGCGTGGTGGATGTGGAAGCGGGCTTCGACAAGCTCAGCCAGCAGCTTCGACAGGCTCAGCCAGCAGCTTCGACAGGCTCAGCGAACCATGGGCGTCGCATTCTCGCTGCTTGTTTGAGTCCGACAGGGCGGGATGGGTATAGTGTCATCTGCCATTTAATGTAAAACCTTACCCCCGAACTATCAGCATTTCATATGGAATGCTTCTCTATTGGTTGCTCTCATCACTGCTACTTGGTCGAACCAGCGTAACAACAAGGTAATATTTATGTCATATTCTGAGGGCGTTCAATAAAAAGAAAATCATAACAAAGGACAAAATATGATCGGAATGCTGATGGTTTGGTTAGGGACGCTTTCGGTGTATCACACCGATTTAGAGAGTCCCAGTACGTTCTTCTCAGTCGCATTGCCAGTGTTCAATATCATTTACCTGGTTTATTTGCTAAAGCGATTTATATCATTTCTGTATGCGCTGAGTGCTCACGGTACGAAGAGTAAAGAAGTCGATATTATCGATTTGATTCTTGACGTTTTCACCCTGATCTACGATGGCGTGTGTGAAAAGTATAATGGTAAGTTTGCGTTTCTAGGCAGTTTCTCTGTCCTAGCTGAGCAAACTGCCATTGTCGTTGAGATACTCTGTGTCGTATACTCATTTTACGGAGAGCTGCAGTTCATCGCTGAACTTGCTCGCTAGTGAGGGAGGTATAAGCATACTCCAATAGCAGGCTACACCGTAACAGCTGTCGCCGCAGCCGCTTGTTTTCTCAGTTCATATTCTAACCCTGGGGGGAGTCCTAAGGCTTTGGATAAGTTGCTTAGGTGGATGTATTCCTGTTGACTGTCTAGTTCAATCACCATGCATGAGGCCAGGTATACCTCGGCTTTTTGCTCCATACTTTGCAGGTCGCTAATAAAGTCGTCGATGGCTATAGGCCGTATAAACAATTCCATTAATTCAGCTTTTTGTGCTGGTTCCAGCGCCAATTTTTCTATGGCTTCTGATATTTTGGATTGCTCGTCCGGGTCTATATGGCCGTCTGCTTTTGCTGATGCAATCATCGCCTTCATCAGTGCCACGTTAAATGATTGAGGGGAGTCCGCTCCATTGGCATGTTCCAAAGCTTCTTGTTCGAAATGATGAAACGCATTGGTTGGCCCCACAGCGTGGCCGTGCTGCGCCATGTTGTTTGTATGCGAATCAGCTTGGGATGCTGCCGAGCCAGAGTTGTGCTGCTGCCAATTGGTGTAAGCTTTGTATGCCAGCCCTCCCAGCATCGCCGCGCCGCCATATTTGGCTGCTTTGGTTGCGGTTTTTCTTGCTGTTTTACTACCCAGTAGTAGGGCGACCAGTCCGCCAGCGACAGCTCCTCCGGCTAGCCCGCCAGGCATATTGGATTGCAAACTTTTTAATTGGCTGCCTTGACTGGAAAGCGAACCAAGTATTTTTGAAAAGTCCATACTGTTTGTCTCCGCCAGGTTATTAAATGCTGCTAGCTATCGATATCGGAACTCATTTCGGGTAAGCGATACTTGCTACGCTTGGAGGTCAGGGCCAACCGTCTGGCGACCGTTCGTTTGACGCGATGGCTGCATGCATTAATCGCATCGGTTAGTGTGGTGGCCGTTTGCTGGACAACAAAGGGCGACTGCCCGTAGGCATCTATTTTTATTTTGCATTGCATGTCATCCCCGCCTTTGGGGCCGTTTATGTCGGTCAGATAAATATCTGCCCGCTTTATTTTTTCGACGTAAAGACCCAGCGTCAGGCGGACTTTTGCTTCTGTATGTTCCTTTAACTGGTCTGAAATAGTGGTTCCGTGCGTATGTATTAGTAGCATCATGATCGAGTCATTCACCTTCATGTCATGTTGAATTCAAGGACGTATCCTTTTCAAAGTAGGTACCTCTATTAACGTATCAGAGCTGATATAAAAGAAAAAATCGTTTGATGTTTACTTTATAATCGAATTAATCGAAGTGTTGTTGGCGTATGAGGAACAGGTATGGCGGAAAATATCAATTACAAACACTTGCACTACTTTTGGGTTGTGGCTCATGAAGGCAGTATCGCAAAAGCCAGCGATAAGCTGCATATAACTCCTCAAACAATCAGTGGGCAACTGTCATTGTTGGAGGAGCGGATTGGCAATTCATTGTTTTATAAAGCCGGAAGAGGTTTGAAGCTATCTGAAACGGGTCATCTGGTATTGAGATATGCCGATGAGATCTTTGAATTGGGAAGGGAGCTGAGCGATGTTTTACGGGGTGCTCCGGCCGTTGGCCCCTCTGAGTTTATCGTCGGGGCGGCAAGCGCTTTGCCCAAAACTATTGTATACAAGATAATTGAGCCAGCACTTCATTTGCCGCAGGATATCAGTATCACCAGTCGTGAAGGCCCAGTTGATGTCATGCTTGCCGATCTGGCGATCCATAAGGTGGATATGGTGTTGAGTGATATGCCCATTACTAACTCTGTCAGTATTAAGGCCTATAACCATTTCCTGGGAGAGAGTGGTTTAAGTTGCTTTGCGGCACCTGAGTTAGCTAATAAGCTACGGCCAAACTTTCCCCAGTCTTTGAATCATGCGCCCATGCTGCTCCCGACATCGCAATATGCGATCCGACAACTAATTGATGGCTGGTTAGATAAGCAAGGACTCTGTCCTCTCATATGCGGACAGTTTGATGACAGTGCGCTAATGAAATCATTTGGCCAAACAGGTATGGGAAGTTTCTTTATGTCTTCCACCATTGAAGAGGAGATTTGCAACAATTTTCATGTCGAGGTTGTTGGTAGAGTCCCCGACGTTAAACAAAAGTACTATGCTATTTCTGCCGAGCGCAAGGTTAGGCATCCAGCCGTTTCGGCTATATGCGACAGGGCCCGCAAAGCGCTTTTCGCAGAGTAGGTTGCCGGTTGTTTAATTTCTATATATCGAAAAAAACGAATTATTATAGAAAAATATTCGACTATTCGTGATTGATGGCTCGCTCTAAACTGTTTTCTCAATACAGTAAATGACAGTTGGGAGTGACTGATGAGCGATAAATTCATGCCGCGCTGGTTGCAGTACGGAGCAGGCTTCACTCTGATTTGGGTGATACTCACGCAAGGTGACCCAGGCGCTTGGTCGGTGGGCATTGCCTTCGTACCGCTGGCGACATGGGTTGCTCTGCGTCTATATCATTTAACGTCACAAGCGGCTGGCATGGAGAAAGGCTCACTCCATCCGCTGGCTGTCTTAGGCTTCATTCCTTTTTTTCTGTTTCAGTCACTGAAAGGCGGCTGGGACAGCGCTCGATTTGCGATGGCCTGGCATCGGAGTATTCAGCCAGGTTTTTTACGTTATACCACTCGCCTGCCACCAGGACCTGCTCGTATTTTCTTTGTTAATACCATTAGTGTATTGCCAGGAACCATCAATGCTGACTGCGATGGCGCTGATTTAACCATCCATGCCTTGGATACCCGGTTAAACCACTGTTTGGCTTTGCAACAGTGTGAAGAGCAGGTCGCAAGGCTGTTCGGGCTGCCTTTAACAAGTGGAGAAACGTCATGAGCCTTTATTTGAACGGTATTGCGGTATTTTTGCTGATTGTTTTGCTCGGCGGGCTGGTTCGCGTGGTTCTCGGCCCTACCTACGCAGACAGAATGCTGGCTTCTCAGCTTTTTGGCAGCGTTGGCGTTGCACTGTTGATGCTACTGGCTGTTATTCAACAACAAATGGCATTGCTGAACGCGGCGTTAGTTCTGGCTCTGCTGGCTCCTTTGACGCTGATTACCTTTATCAATCTAGTTACCTTTAATAAGCCTTCTTCCTCAAACACTCCTTGTTCCTCAAACAAGTCTTTTTCTTCAAACAAGTCAGGAGATAAGTCGGCATGATATGGATAAATACGTTCACCGTGATTTGCACGTTGGCTGGAGCATTCTTTTTTATGGCTGGCACCTTGGGCTTACTGCGTTTTCCTGATGTGTATTGCCGCCTACATGCATTAACGAAAGCCGATAATTTGGGGCTTGGGTTGATCGCAGTAGGACTGGTGCCTCAAGCGGCCTCGACATTTGATGCTATCCAACTGGTGATGATCTGGCTCTTCGCCATGATAGCCGGAGCTGTTGCGGGGTATATGGTAGCAAACTATCGGATTAAACATTGCTGCGCTCAGCCTGCAGCTTGTGATAAGCACTGTGGCACAGGAGTAAACGAATGAATATTGACGTGATTATGGACGTTATTCTGCTTGGTTCTGTCATTGGGTTAGCTGTTGTTTCACTAGTGGTCAAGAGCGTGTTTACTGCCATCGTGCTTTATATCAGCCTCGGTTTGTTGGTCACTATTATCTGGGTTCGGTTAGGTGCCTGGGATGTGGCAATAGCTGAGGCGGCGATTGGAGCGGGCCTGACCGGAGCGTTACTGGTCGTTGCCTGGCGCAAATTGAGAATTAGGCCCCACCCGCCAAAGGAGAAGTAGCATGTTTGGTGAACCTGTATTGAGTGAGTCTCAAGAGCAATCTAATCGAATGAGCGCCTGGATTCGTGTGGGTGTGGCCATTGTTGTCACCTGTCTCTGCTCATTAGTTATCGTCCTTATCTTACAACATGACAAAGGAATACCACCGTTGGCAAGGCTTGCACTGAGTAATCTTGAATTTACCGGTGTGGAAAACCCGGTTACTGCGGTGTTGTTGAACTATCGAAGCTACGACACGCTGCTGGAGATTGCGGTTCTAATGATCGTTGCTGTGACGGTGCTGCCAAACTTCCAGTGTGACGCTGGTGCAGCGCAGCCTTTCGTTGTCATTGATGAGCAGCATAAGGTTGATCCTATCCTGGCTGGCCTGGTTAAGTGGTTGGTTAGCTGCGCTGTCATTAGCGGTGGCTACCTGTTATGGACTGGGGCGCATGCTCCAGGAGGGGCATTTCAAGCAGGCGCAGTTATTGCCGGTGGTGGTGTTGCTCTCGCTGTGGTGGGGAAATACCGATTTAACTGGCTGGCGAATGGTGTTTCTGTCGCTATTGTTTTGGGGTTAGCCGTTTTTATGGGCGTGGCAGGCTTATCAAAAGCAATGTCAGGTGTTGCATTAGCATTTCCTGTTGATGAAGCAGGATTGCTTATTCTGATCGTGGAAATAGCTGCAACCGTTTCGATCGCGCTGGTCCTGTTGCTTCTCTTCACCGAGCTAAATGATTAACGTGGAGGATTTGTGATGCAGGAACTAATGTACAGCGCTGGTGGGGTCGCTTTGTTCGGAGTCGGTTTGTATGGCTTAATTGTTGCGGGCCACATCATACGTAAGCTGATCGCCGTTAATATCTCAGGGATTGGTGTGTTCATGTTTCTGCTGGCGACTGCCAGTCATGTAGAGTTAACCGATCCCGTTCCCCATGCCATGGTGTTGACGGGAATTGTTGTTGCGGTTGCGGGCACCGCGCTTTGTCTCTGGTTGGTGCTGCAAATCCATGCGGTGGATGTTGCCAGCAAGGAGTTGCCAAAATGAGCGTGTTGATCGTCGGTTTACCATTGCTTGCAGCCATCGTTTGTATGCTTGTGCGTAAAAAACTCTGGCTGTCTGTCACTTCTGTCAGCTCTTCCTTGTTGTTGGTACTGATGGTTGGCTCATTACTTCTTAACGTTGATCCAGCGGTTAGCCCTGCTGTTTATCCTATGAGCGGCTGGGGAGCGCCTCTTGGTATTGAACTGAGTGTTGATGGCTTGTCGTTGATTATGCTGTTTGTAACATCGCTAGTTGTGCTGTTGTTAAGTGTATATAGCACATACTATTTTAATGTATCTGAACAGCATATCCGCTTCTGGCCTCTATGGTGGTTTCTTATTGCAGGCTTGAATGTTGCCTTTATTGCAAGAGATGCATTCAATATATATGTCGCTCTTGAGATGATTGGCTTGGCGGCAGTGGCGTTGGTGGCTGTTGCCAAAAAGCGAGCGGCGTTAGTTGCTGCTTTGCGCTATGCAATGGTCGGTCTGGTAGGTTCGCTCTGTTATTTGCTTGGCATTGCGTTGCTCTATCGTCTATATGGTACGCTGGATCTGTCGATGCTGGCCAACCTGGCAGAACCTTCGCTGTCAACTTCTGTGGCTCTGTGTCTGATTAGCTTGGGGCTATTGCTCAAAACCGCTTTGTTTCCATTTCATTTTTGGCTGCCTCCCGCTCATGCCAGTGCTCCAGCCCCTGTCAGTGCTGCGCTCTCGGCTTTGGTGGTAAAAGCCTCCTTCTATTTGTTGCTCCGCTTCTGGCTTGAGGTATTGGCTCCATCGGTTAGTGCCGGTGCTGCAAACGTTGTTGGCGTGCTGGGGGCCTGTGCGATCATCTGGGGTTCGCTTTGCGCTTATCGGGCGACAAGGTTAAAACTCGTCGTGGCGTATTCGACGGTAGCACAGCTGGGTTATCTATTTTTAGTGTTTCCTATTGCGCTGGCCGGCGACCCTGAGTTGGGCTTCCGTTCTGGGGCAGTAGCTGCTGTCGCTTACTTTGTTATTGCTCATGCCCTTGCTAAGTCGGCTATGTTTCTGGCTGCGGGAAACATTCTGGCCAGCACTGGAAATGACGACATAAGGCAGTTTAGTGGCTTTGCCAGCCGACAGCCCATCGCGGTATTTACCATCGCGATAGCTGGAATCAGCCTGATTGGCCTCCCGCCAAGCGGAGGGTTTATTGCCAAGTGGTTGCTGCTGACCGCTGCGGTCGAAAGCCAACAATGGTGGTGGCTTGTTGTGATGCTGGTTGGCGGGCTCTTAACAGCGCTTTATTTATTCCGAATATTGGGTATTGCATTCGAACAGAATCAACCATTGGCAAAAGGTTCCAATTTTTTGGTTCTGCCCAAACCAATGGTCTTTTGTGGTCTGGCATTGGCGCTATTGGCTATCGCAGGTGGCTTCAATGCGGAATGGGTTATTCAACTGATAGACCAAGATATGAGTTCGCTGCATGGCATGGGAGTTGCATCATGAGTATTCACAACCTGCTTCCTTTACTGATTATCTTGTCTGCGCTTGTCCCTGCTGTTTGTATATTTGCAATAGCTGAGCAGCGAGTCCGGTTGCACAAGGTCGTGAACTATGGCGGGGGGCTTATATGTATTGCCTTAATATGCTCGCTGCTTGTTGGCGTTTTGTCTGGCACCACCTTTGAAACGCGCTTGCCATTGCTGCCAGGTATGGACCTGGTTTTACATGCCGATGCATTGTCACTGCTGTTCGTTTCATTATCTGGTTTGCTCTGGCTGGTCACCACCATTTATGCCGTTGGCTATTTGAAAAATACCCAACACCGAAGCCGATTCTTTGGTTTTTTCTGTCTGTGCGTGGCTGCTACTTTAGGCATTGCACTGGCGGGAAATCTGATCACCTTTCTAATTTTTTATGAGTTTCTGACTCTGGCGACCTATCCACTTGTGGTCCACAAAGGGGATCCGGCTTCGCTAAGAGCGGGACGCATTTATCTTACATATACGTTGGCAGGCGGTGCAGTACTTCTGGCCGGGGTTGTTTGGCTCAAGGTTATTGCTGGACCTTTAGACTTTACCGCCACGGGTATATTGTCATCGCTACCACACCTTAATACCGACCATCTCAAAATTATCTTTGGTCTAATTATTGGTGGGCTTGGCGTCAAGGCTGCGCTGGTGCCACTGCATGGCTGGCTACCTGTGGCGATGGCTGCTCCTGCTCCTGTCAGTGCGTTGTTGCACGCTGTTGCTGTGGTAAAGGCGGGAGCTTTTGGCATTATTCGTGTGGTTTATGATGTCTATGGCATCGAGTTTGCCAGAGATTTAGGTTTAACCGCCATACTTGGCGTATTTGCCGCATTTACCATCGTTTATGGTTCGCTGATTGCGATCAGGCAGAATGATATTAAAAAACGTTTGGCCTATTCGACGGTCAGCCAGGTGTCGTATATTGCTTTAGGTACTGCTATTGCGGGGCCTATCGCCACTATTGGCGGTATGGTTCACCTGGTTCATCAAGGGCTGATGAAAATCACGTTGTTTTTCTGTGCCGGCAATCTGGCTGAAACGTTGGGCATTCACAAGGTCAGCGAGCTGGATGGTGTTGGCAGGCGCATGCCGATCACAATGAGTGCTTTTACTATTGCTGCTTTAGGCATGATAGGGCTTCCACCCATCGCAGGCTTTGTTTCTAAGTGGTATCTCGGCACGGGTGCTGTTGAAGTCGGGGCTTATTGGGTGCTTGGCGTGTTGGCGACCAGTAGCTTGCTCAATGCTCTATATTTTCTACCTATCATCTATGCGGCCTGGTTTAAACCGGCTGCACAATCCTGGCCTGAGCAGAAGCAGAAATTAGAAACCCACTGGATGTTGCTATTGCCACCTGCAGTAACTGCATTGTTGGCCATTGCTGCTGGCGTATTGTCTAGTGGGCCGGTCAGCCCCTTAAGCTGGGTAGAATTGATTGCTGCACGCGAATATGGTCTGGATTGGTTGCAAACGGGGCATCAATCCGCACTTTCTATTGCATATTCTGACTGGGCCATACTAACGCCACTGCTGTTTGCAGTCGGGTTGCTTATTCCTGCTTTTCGGGGCACCTGTATCAGGTTGGCCCCACTAGCTGCGCTTCCAGCCTTAGTTATTGGTCTAACGGTTGCTGATGTTATGGATAGTTTTACGCAACCTATGTTGCTGTTGGCATCATTACTATGGCTGGTTGCAGGTTTGTATGCTCGTGACTACCTGGGAGAAGACAAGCACCTAACGCGCTACACCCTGTGTTTTCTTTTATGTATGAGCGGCAGCTTTGGTTTAACGCTGTCTCAAGACCTGTTCAGTTTTATAACCTACTTCACCTTAATGAGCTTTGCTGCTTATGGATTGGTCGTTCATACACAAACCAGCGAAGCGCTAGCCGCAGGCAAGACATATATTCAATGGGTTATAGCCGGTGAGTTAATTCTTTTTGCGGCTATGGTTGGCCTGGCCATTGCGACCGGAACTGACAACATGCTTGAGATGCCAATGTCTGAGCAGCCCATTTGGGTAAGCTGGTTTTTTGTTGTCGGATTTGGAATCAAGTCGGGGCTATTTACGCTGCATCTTTGGTTGCCTCGGGCTCATCCGGTAGCCCCTGTTCCTGCCAGTGCGCTATTGAGCGGTCTTATGGTCAAAGCCGGCCTGTTAGGCTGGATGCGCTTTCTTCCCCTAGGTCAGACTACCCTTAACGATCCAGGTATGCTGCTCGTCGCTCTGGGGTTGGCCGGGGCATTTGTTGGGGCAGTGATAGGCTTGTTCCAGAAAAATCCCAAGACACTATTAGCCTATTCAACGATCAGCCAAATGGGAATTATTGCGCTTGGTATTGGGGTTGGACTATCTGAGCCATCGCTGTGGCCTGCATTGTCTGGAGCGTTGGTGCTATATGCCGTTCATCATGGTTTCGCCAAGACAGCCTTGTTTTTAAGTGTGGGTGTTAAACCGTTAGTTGCCAGAGGGGTAACGCCACGATGGTTTGCCTGGATAATAGTGTTGGTTCCTGCATTGGCCATGGCTGGCTTGCCTTTTACCAGCGGAGCACTGGCAAAGTCGGTTTTAAAAGATAGCCTGGTTGCCATTGAGTGGTTGGTTGTTCTGTTGCCGGTCACGGCGATTGGCACATCGCTACTAATGCTGAGGTTTGCTGACTTGCTGCTACTTCAGGGAAACGCGGCTGCACCTCCAGCGCGTAACGGCGGGATAAACTCCCGGCTGGTTGCTTGCTTGGCGATCACTCTGCTTGTTCTGGCAATGCCGTTAATGTCGAGTCACTTGATTTCGGGCAATTCAGATTTGAGGGAGCTAGCGGCGAGGGGTATTGATCTCAAGTCAATTTGGTCGGGCATTTGGCCAGCGTTGACGGCATGTGCGGTTTATGTTTGCTGTCGAATTCGTGTGTTAATAACGAGAGGTAAGTGCTATGAAACGATTTAAAAACATCTTGGTCATTGTGACCAGCGAGTATACAGACAAAGACAACCCGGCGGTAAAGAGGGGTGTCGAGCTAGCCAAAAAGAACAATGGCACCTTGACGCTAATGGATGTAGTCGCCGCGCCAGGGGGGATCATGTCCGAGTATAAGGGCATCATCACGGAGCAGGAAATTCTGCAGATGGTGATTAAACAGCGAGAAGAAGAGCTGGCCATCATTGCTAAGGCGCTGGAAACTGAAGTAAAGATACAGGTCGTTGTTCGTGTTGGCAGGGATTTTGTTGAAATTGTACGTCAGGTTGTTCTTTGGAAGCATGACTTGTTAATAAAGGTTGCTGATGAACACACCGACAACTTTGCCAGCAACGATTTTCATTTGATGCGCAAGTGTCCTGAGCCGGTCTGGTTGTTGAAATCAAAAGAGGCCTCAGCATCGAGCAAAATTTTGGCGGCAGTCGATCTGCAGCTCGAAAGTGATGATGAAGGCAGGGCGCTGAATACATTGATTATGGACTTAAGTGTGTCTCTGTCTCAGTGGGAGCATTCAGAGGTACACCTGTTATCCTGCTGGTCTTTATATGGGGAAAGCTCCCTGCGCAATAGCAGTTTTTTAAAGGTATCGAGCGAAAGGCTAGAGGCGTTGCTGCATGAAGAACAACAAGCCAATGTGCAACGTCAGAGCGCCCTGCTCGAACGGTATCCGAACTGCACCATTCATGCTCACCTGATGAAGGGGAATCCCGTCGAGCACATTCCACGCTTTGCCCGGCGCAATGGTATTGATGTCGTGGTGATGGGCACCGTTGCTCGCAGCGGAATACCCGGTCTGCTTATTGGGAACACTGCAGAAACAATTTTGCACCAGATAGATTCTTCGGTTATTACCCTGAAGCCAAGAGGCTTTGAGTCTCCCATTAAGTAGTTTTACGGGTACTCTAGTTTTACGGGTACTTTGAAAGAGGAGTTCTTATATGTCCGTTAGTAGCATCTGGGCTGGTATAGCTAAAAAACGTTGGAAGTATGCTGGCCTAGGAGCGTTATTGAGTTTTATAGGGCCAATGGGTGAGTGGCTCATTGTTCACAACCTGTTTGGAGATGTAGATGAACGGCTATTCATCACGCTGATATATATAGAAGTTTTTTGCCTGATTGTCTTTGGCTCTTTTGGCTTTGTTCTTGGCGTGTATACCGAAAGGCTTGAAGGGCTGGCCTTTCGAGATCAACTAACAGGCCTTTATGGCAGACACTATCTGTTTGAAGCGCTAAGCGAGTTGCTGGAACAAAACAACAGGTATCAGAAAAACTTCAGCCTGATCATGCTCGATCTCGATCATTTTAAGCAAGTGAATGATGTGCATGGCCACACTGTAGGCGACAAAACCTTAAAAGCAGTTGCGACCTGTATTCATAGTGAAGTACGAAAGGCTGATATTGCCGCACGATATGGTGGAGAAGAATTTATGATTGTATGTCCTTCCACTTCCGTGGAGGACTGCCATGATCTTGCAGAGCGTATACGCATTGCTATTAGTGGTCTGGGTGCTAATTCACTGGGCTATCCGGGGCCGCAGACTATTTCGGGAGGGGTGGTTGGCCTGACTGCAGCTGAGGAAAAGGTGACGTTACGTGAGCTGGTTAATCGTGCGGATAAGGCGCTCTATGATGCAAAGCGAAGTGGTCGCAACAGGATCATTGTTTGTCCCGCAAGAGCATTGTCTATCCCCGCAAGCTGAAATAAAACGTCGCTCCTTTCCTTTCTTGCGCTTCAGCCCATATTTTTCCTTGGTGGCGGTTAATAATCCGGGCAACGGTAGCAAGTCCGATGCCGGTGCCTTCAAACTCGCTTTGGGCATGCAGGCGCTGAAACGGTACAAACAGATTATCGGCGCGTTGTGAATTAAAGCCCGCGCCATTGTCACGCACAAAGTAGGCTTCGGTGTTATTCTGCTGTGTCTTTCCGAATTCAATAACCGGCATGTCTTTCTTGCTACTGAACTTCACGGCATTACGCAGCAAATTATCCAACGCCGAATGAAGCCAATTTCTGTCGCCATAGGCTTGAACATCAGGTTGGATAACAAAGCGTGCGTGGGTTGTGGTGTCGGAGCGAATGTGTTCGCAGATTTCTTGAACCATGGCGCTCAGGTTTATGCGTTCTAAGTGAAGCTGGCCACGGGATGAGCGCGATAGTGTTAACATACCATCGATAAGATCGTTCATTTCATGGGCCTGGCCTTTGATGCGGTTAAGGAGCTCGCGATCGCTGTCGTCGATTTTCTCTGCCATGTCCTCTTCCAGCATGGTTGCAAAGCCGTCAATGCGACGTAGCGGCGCTTTTAGATCGTGGGAAACGCTATAGGCAAAGGATTCCAGCTCTTTATTAACCTGGGCCAATTGTTCTGTTCGCTCATATACTCGGCTTTCGAGTGTTTGATTGAGTTCGAGTATTTCCTTATCTCGCTGTTTCCTATCTGTCACGTCGATCATAAAGCCTTCAACGTAGCAGCTATTGTCGCTTAAATCGGTGATGGCCCGAGCCGAAATAGCTGCCCAAAAGTCCTCACCGTTTAAACGCTGACCTTTAATTTCATAGTCACTGACCAAGCCATTATTAGTGAGGGCTTGTTTGAGGTGTGCAGATGAATCGCTCGCACTAAAAACATCGTTAAACAAGTTGGGCTTTGCTTGTTGCATGGCGATCAGTGAGGAGTAGCCAAGGTGGTGGAGCAGGGCCGGGTTGGCGTGGACAATTCTGCCTTCCAGATCACAACGAAAGATGCCTTCCAGGGCATTTTCATACAAGAGTTCGTAGCGACGCAAGTTATCAACCGCTTGCTTTTGCATATCGATTTTTTCTTGGCGTATCGCATTGAGGCGGTCTGCCAGTGCCAGAGAAAGAATGATAATTTCCAACAACGACCCGATTTGCAGGGCATTCTCAGTGATCGGGTGAGCTGGAATGAAGTCGAGTTTGTTAAGGCCGAACAGGATCGAGCCTACGACATAGCAGGTCCAGGCAATCACATAAATATGAGCAGAAAAAACCTGCTGACGCCAGCAGTAGACACCAACAATCAGTGCCGAAAAGGTTGTTAAAATGACGAGCAATATCTGGATTGGCGCCATCCATTGATAAGGGATGAACAGGTCGCATAGTATCGCCAGGGCATTTAAACCGAGCCAGATATTAAAAAGCCGATCACCCCAAGGCAGTGTGGTTTTGAGATGCAGGAAGTATTTGGCAAACAGAGAAACGCCCAACATCGCTGCGGATGCGCTGATCAGCATGGTCGTGTTTTGAATTGCAGGCTGGTTGGGCCAGATATACTGAAAGCTGTAGCCTTTAAGTGTGGCAACGAACAGGCTGGTGAATAGAACATAGAGGATATAGAAAAGGTAGGCGGGATCTCTAATGACCGAATATAAAAAGAGATTATAAATAACCATGATAGTCATGATGCCGAAGAAGGCTCCCCACAAGAGAGTGAGTTCGCTGTCGTGCTGGTAAAAGTCGCTTGTTTGCCAGACTTTGACCGGCAGTGTCACCGTTGAGGAGGTGCGAACAAGGCTGTATATATCGAGCTGTTGACCGGGTTCGAAGAGCAGTGGAGCAACATAATGGCGGTGGGCCATTGGTCGTTGGGCGAAAGGCTGGCGGTCTCCCATGAAATATTGGTTCTGGAGCCGATCATTGGCAACAACATATATGTCGATGCGATCTAAAGGTGGGTAGCTGATTTCCAGCAGGCGTTGCTGGATTATCTGAGTATCATTTTTCAAAGAAAGGTGAAACCAGTGATCCTTGTCGCTATAGCTGAAAGCAGGAATATCTTCCGACAGCGGTTGCCATGGCAGGCTAGCAAAATGTTGAGGCGTCAGGTGCGCTGGCAGGGGGGGTGGTTTGGTCTCGGCATGCGACAGGTATTGGCCAATATAGCTATTGTCGGCTAGAGCTGATAAAGATACAGGCGACGGTTGAGCGAGCAGAGCGGGAGAGAAGCCCAACAGCAGACCCAGGATAATAAGCACCCAGTTTCGTAAAATATGTTTTACCATCTCGTAGTTTTGTCTGTTTTATCCCTGAGTGGTTAGCAGCAATATCTAAAATCTATATTGATACTCAACAGCGACGGCTGTGGCTTCCTCGCGATAGTTACCAACATTGATCAAGTAATTTCGTTTATTGTACTGGCCATCAACCAGCCCCAGTAAATTATAGCCTCTCACTGCAATTTCGCTCTGCTGATTGAGTTGATAGGTTGCCCCCAGGTTGAGGTAGATACTTTCGCCAAAGGGGTCATCATAGCCGGGATCGGTCAAAGCAGTAGACGAGGAGTTGCCATCTTCAGAGGCCAAGCGGTCATCGACGGTTTTTTCGGCGAAATCTTGCTGGCCAGGAAAACCCCAGAAAATGCGAAGCGAGGCATCGTAGCTCAGTGCTCCTCCTGGCTTCCAGTGCGCATTGAGTTTGGTGATATGGTCGGGCCAGTCACTGATATCATTACCATACCCTGATGGGGACACCGATATTTTCTGGGAACCAAAGGCGGAAAAGCTGTCGAGCTTGGTATAGCTATGTGAAAAATGGACTTGCCATTTATCTGCTATGTAGTCGGCCATGAACTCTATACCACCAAACTGCATCGATGCCACGCGCTGTGAGCGGAGTGTTTTTGAGTCGATACCGAGTACATCAAGGTAGTTATAAAATAGGCTAGTGCCATAGTGGAGCTGCTTATTGTGTTGTCGTTCGACGATAAATTCCCAGCTTCTGAGTTCTTCTGGCTTAGAAATCTCGTCACCTAAGTGTTGGGTGCGCAGCTCTTCACCAAAGTTCTTGCGCAGTGATTTGCTCCAAATAGCTTTGTAGGCGGTTTTGGCATCCGGAGTATAAACAACGGCCCAACGTGGAGACCAAAAATCCTGAGTATACTTATCCTTATCGACGCGGACGCCAACAAAGTTGGTTAATTTGTCATTAATTGTCCACTGGTGTTCAGCCAAGACCCCGTAAGTATCCGTTTCCCACTTTTCCATTTCACCCAGTACAAAGTTAACAGGCTTGTCACCGTCATCTGGATAGCCTGGGCTGCTCCTACCCCATAGGTCATAGGCGTATTCAAATCCAGTTGCCAGCGAGTGGCTTGAAGACAGCTGCCAATTGAGCAGCGCCTTGGCGAAATACTCGTCCTCACGATAGTTTTCTGGTAACTACTCCCCCTTAGTCTCAAGCTTACCAGCTAAAGCCATC
>CESG01031619.1_pt1 | contig 17873 bp, 28 predicted proteins | sample 531121 | NCBI WGS metagenome assembly CESG01 (sample SAMEA2621287, study PRJEB7988) | marine metagenome | biome: marine biome (ENVO:00000447); feature: mesopelagic zone (ENVO:00000213); material: "saline water (ENVO:00002010), including plankton (ENVO:xxxxxxxx)" | depth 800 m
ACCTTCATCCAGCCGAAACCCGTTGAAGAGCTTCTCTTCGCTTATCCTTTTATAACTTGGTCGGTATAGTAGCAGGCAGGTTCTTTCCATCGAGCAAGACTTGCTCGGGGTCTGGTCATTGATCGGGGTCTGAATGCTGCTTTGAACCTAAAGAGTTTGGCCGGGAGTTCCTCGGTGACAGCCTGTGGAGCGGACGTAAGACGTTCTGGGAGCCTTCGGGTAGCTCAGGGCGCAGCCGCAGTGAAGCAGGAACCGAACGTAGAGGCTTTAGCATCGTGTTAAGGTTTACTCAGGTTTCGGAGAACGGTGTAGGGACGTTACTCCTCTATCATAGAGGCGAAGGCTTTGTCAAGGTCTGATTCCAGACGCGGACGTACCGCGTCGAAAAACTCATGCAGGGAATCGTGGATGAGATCTTGACGACGATCATAGAAGGCGTCTTCCACTGCCCAGTCTGAGATGGTACCGGGCTTCTCGCCAAAGTAGGCTGAGTAGTCACCTGAGGGGAGCGTGTCAGGAATCTCTCCCGCATCGGTACACAGCTGCAACAGCATCCGATACAGACTCGCCTGTGTGAAGAGAGGTGAGATCCCACGAGCTATGCAATATCCCTTGACATCGGTGTATGGTAGGGTGTCCTCAAACAAGACTTCCCACGTGATCACCCCGGGCGGGATACGGAGATATGGTGCCGCATCCTCTTTAGAGGGTACTGGGTACTCTCCGGTCTCCCTTACATACTGCTCGCACGCATAGGTCAGATCCTCATCTGTAAAATAGGGGTACTGTGTCAGGTCTTCCACCATCGTAGCAAGCGAGCGATATGCTGTATCCTCTGGGTAAGAGACGATGTCCAGACCGTAGTCCTTGCAGCGGGTCTCCATGTAGCGCCACGTCATCTTCCAGTCAGGGTCAGGGTCACAACGGAGGTAGAGGTCAGCATCTCCATCAGCAGGGGTAGGGTACCTCCCATGTGCTTTTTGATAGGCTACCATCGCACTCACGATGAAGCTTGGCGTGATTTCATGTGAGGGGGACAGTGCGAGACCGCTGGAACGTAGACGTGATTCCCGCTCCCGATTGAGAAACTCGTCAGTAAACACATGCGCGATATACACATCGCGCCATACCACTCCCTCAGGGAGAAACTCTGTCTCGGACATGAGAGGGTATGTGTTGTACTTCTCGCGGTACAGGTAGAGTGCGTGCTGGACTTCCTCAAAGGTCATGTCGATTCTCCCATGTGGTGTAGGAATACGGGATATCCCGAGACATCCGGATACAGAGTCTCAGTTAGATACTGAGCGGCATCTCTCCAGGAGACCCTGTAACGTGTGGGCATGAAAGACGCAAGGCTGGTACCTTCCCACGTATCCGATCGCTATAGCTCCCCGTAATAGGGACTGGCGTTCTTTTTCCACTGGTCTGCGGTGATCCAGACCCGTTCTTTACTGGTGAAGGAGTACACTTTTACGTAGTACTCCGTGTAGGGTGTGAATTTGGTTCCTGGTTGAACATTTACCACGCGCACATGGCCCAGCCCCGCGATATCCCAGTCTGACCCCAGCATCGCATCTGAGATCAGTTTGCGACTGCGACGCTTCGCGAGATAGTCTGGATATGAAGCCTAAAGTAAACACGACAATCCCCAAAAAAATCATGACCCCTACTCCCATACAGACACCTCCTATGACCGGACAGCGATTCCCAGGGCCTCCAAAGACTGAGACTGGGGAGGGCCCTGCCAGCATGTATCGGATTGGATGATATCCTCAACATCCGCCCATGTCAAGGAGTTTGCGGAGCCCCCGAAGAAATCCGCAACAGACCCCTGTGTCTCACGGGTCGGGGTTTCGCCATGGATCTGGTAATACGTGTACATCGCTTCATACACCGAGGGGTAGGAGATGGGGCAGACTTCTCCCAGGAGGGTGTACTTGATGTGCGCGAGAGTGTAGGGCGTCGGGCCGTCCCACTCCCACAGACCCAGATACATGGCTTTGTTGACACCACGCCATGTGATACGTCCGGTCGCCTTCCACCCGAACCACCATGAGACATTCCCCGGAGAAGTCACGTGAGGATACTCCCCGTAGTGGTCATAGAATTTCTGCATCGCAGCTTGCACACGGTCCCGTGTAAACTGTCCGGCGGGAGGTACAGGCATGAAGGTCTCCTTTGGTGGTGAGCACTATCCTCTGGAATAGGATATGAGTATGAGACTGGAGGAATCCCGTGACAGAGACGTTTGGAAGAGCCGAAAGTCAGAGAGTTTCCGGAATAGAACGCCCCTTTGCTTAAAACCCATAGCTCAGCGCTAACCACGCCATCGGTGTTCGCTTCGATGTATACACGTGCAGCGCAGAGCGGGGTATAGAGGTACCATAGGCTTTTGACACGATATTTAGGTACCGTGTGTAATACTGTGCCTTGTTCCGTGACCGGAAGTCTACCACCACGTTCAGGATCAGTAGAAACTCCCTCAGCCTCTCAAACTGTGCTGCCGCAAATGACAGGGCCATCTCAATGTCTCGCAGGCTACTGCGGTGCATCGCAGTATGGGAGTCGTACACCAACACGCCGACCCTGTCTCTCAGGGAGGCATATCGACTCAGCCCCAACACCGATTCCATCATCGCACATTCCCAGTGGGCTTGGGGGGTGTTCGGGTATTGCCTGCGACACCCCGAGATGACCTGTGCATTACGGTCGACCCCGATAAACCGAGTATCCCCCAGAGCGGATTCGTCTAAGAGGTACTGGAGCGTAGGAGCCTTATGCCCCGCTAACTCCATCCAATCATACCGGAGCTGGCCTTTTTTCTCATCCCACAGCAAAGTGCTACGATCTCGAACCATGTCCAGTACACACTGACGAGTACCCTGCTTCGCAGCATGGTTGCGGACGGCGGATTTGGTGTAGTCTCCGTAAGTCATGTCCACTTGAGTCCGAGATGCTTGTTCAGTTTGGCGATGGATTTTAGCTCAGTGCTGTCGTAGCCTCGGTATCCCTTGCGCATTGCGCTGTCGATAGTCCCCCATGTCCCCATAGATTCGGGAGGACGGCCAAAGTAACATGACGCATCTTCACTAAAGTTTCTAACGGTGGCACACTGACCATGTTTCTCATAGAACGCGCGGAGTGCTCCACTCACACTTTTCTTGGAAATAGGAGAAGAGGATGCACCCTTCTTCAATCCCAGATGAGCATTGAGCTTGGCGATTGATTTCAGTTTACTATTACTGTACCCTCGACGTCCACAGCGCATTGCATTGCAGACGACTCTCCATGTACCCGTAGAGCCGGGAGCCATGCCGAAGTAAAGGGATGCATCTTCACTGAAGTCTCGCTCAGAGACGAACCGGCCATGCTTCTTGTGGAACACCAGAAGCGCACCACTCACACTCTCCACCGAAATAGAGGTAAGGGAGTGTGCCAGACCCAGATGAGCATTGAGCTTGGGGATTGAGTTCAGCTTACTCTTGCCGTAGCCTCGGTATCCCTTACGCATTCCTTTGTTGATAGCCCCCCATGTCCCCATAGATTCGGGAGGGCGGCCAAAGTAACGTGACGCATCTTCACTAAAGTTTTCAAAGGTGATGCACTGACCATGTTCATTATAGAACGCGCGGAGTGCTTCGCTCACGCTCTCTACCGAAATAGAGGGGGAGTGTGCCAGACCCAGATGAGCATTGAGCTTGGGGATTGAGTTCAGTTCGGAACAGTCGTATCCTCGATGTCCACAGCGCATTGCTCCGGTGATGGAGTGCCATGTACCCATAGATTCGGGAGGACGGCCAAAGTAACATGACGCATCTTCACCCTGGTCTCTACCCGAAGAGACGCACCGACCATGAAACTCATAGAACGCACGAAGTGCTTCACTCACACTTTTCTTGGAAATAGGAGAAGAGGGTGCGGAACCCTCTCTCAGGCCCAAATGAGTATTGAGCTTGGCGATGGTGTTTAGCTCAGGATTATCGTAGCCCCGATTACCTTGATACATCGCCTGATTAATGCTATTCCAGTTACCCGTCGTGCTCGGCGGACGGTCGAAATACATAGACGCATCTTCCTTCCCATCTTGGCACGTAGAGGCACACCGACCATGCTCCTCAAAAAACTTCTGGAGAGCCTCACTCACACTCTCCACAGAGATGTTCCAGGTACTCATCCCCTCTCGCAGCTTCCGCGCCACTTCCTGAGCATCGTTACCCGTGAAGTTCGTCACGTTCGCGAACACCTCATCATCCACGCACAGAGTGTGGTCCTTGTATTCGTCAATCACTCGACGGAAGGTTTTCGCCAGCTCCTTACGGATGTAGGAAGACTCTTCCACCCACTCCTTCTGGGAGGTCTTCGTCTTCTTCATCTTCTTGGTGATCTTCTTCACCAGCTTCACAAGGTGCTTTTCCAGGGTCGCCCTGACCTTGGTCTCTTCCGGAGTCGGCTCGTCTTCATCCTCCCCACACATGCGCTCGCAGATGATCTGCAACACACCTGCCATCACTTCCTCAGAGATGGCGCCGCCCATGTGCAGGCTATCCAAGTCACTCAGGACACTTTCCGCAGTCGACGGGGGAGCATCCTCGCCCCCCTGCCACACGACACACTGCTCCACAAGCTTCCGCGCTTCGAGACGCACATTCTCGGGCAGCACGATAGACTGCCAGATCTCGGTCTGGTCATCACCATCGTCATCCGATTTCTTGGCCTTCTTGTAGGCACGGTCAAATCGAATGCGGAGAGAATGACGATATGCCACCCCCGTCTCCCAGTCCGCCAGTAGTGTACCCAGGAGCCACGCATACTCCTCATGCTTCGCGGAAAAACTGGCCTCCGACCCCTCCTTGATCTTGTGCACAAAGAACGTGATCTTCGCCGTGTTCCGAAACTCATCTGGGTAGTCCGGGATGTGACCCTTGAACCGCATCGCACGGCCCCACTTCTGAATCACAGAAGACAGAGAGTAAGGCACTCCCCAACAGTAGACGTGAGAGCAAAACTGCCAGTCCGTGCCCTCGTCAAACCGACGGCACGCAATGAAGATCTGCACCTTGGATTCCTCGTAGGTCCGTGCCGTCTTCTCAGATGCAATCGCTGCATTGAAGCGCTGCTTCGTGCGCTTGTCCTTACCCACCGCATTGACCACCTGAGACGGCTCCAGACCCTCTTCCAAGAGTGCGCGGTAGAGTGCGCGAGCCCACGTTTTGGAGTTAAAGGTAGGGACCATGAACACTGCCTTAGGGCACCCATCTTCCAGCCACTGTTCCACCATGACGCGGTATCCATCCCGCATCTCCTCACCAGAGGGCAACGCATCTCCGTCGTATTCCTTCAGAGTCGTCACTTCCATGTCCGTAGCAACCGTAGAGGCTACGAAGTGTTCAGGAGCGTAGAGACCTCCCTGAGCGTGTTCCGCGATAGTCCACATGAACCCCTGGGAATCCTCAGGCAGCACACTCTTTCCGTCGTAACGGAAAGGGGTAGCCGTCACGTAGAGCACTGCCCCACCGCGCTCGGACCACTCCCGGGCAAAATCCCCCAGCTTGGTGCCGTTTTCCTGCGTCACGTGGTGGCCCTCGTCCACCACCAGCAGACGGTCTGTCATGTCATCGAGAAGGATGTCTGTGCCCCACGAATGCAGCTGGGCATGCGTAGTGAGACCCGCCCGAAACTCCGATAGCCCCTGAAGGATGTCTGTCGCACTGGCTCCCTTGTCATGTTCCTTACGCAGTGGCAGGTAGATGTTCCCGCTGCCTACCTCAGTCGTACCGAGATGGTTTTGGACCTTGATGGTAATGTCTTCATCAAAGCCCGTCTCAATGGCTTCCATTGGAGTAACGACCAGAGCCCCCTTTAGCTCATTGGAGAGTGTGTGTAGGACACTGGTAATGATCTTGGTCTTACCCGCACCCGTAGGTGCCACCAGATGAAGGTTGTAGCACTTGCCCGTGTACTTACGGACGATCTCCTTTCGTGCTGCAGCCTGATAAGGACGCAGGATGATCTCAGGAGCAATCGTAACCGAATGGGACATGTCACCAGACATTTCAGTCTCCGTCAGTAAGAGGGGTCGTAGGAGGATTCGTCTTCATCATCGAAGTAGCCACCATGCTCATGGTAACCCCTTCTGTCGCACTCGTCACATGCGACTCTCCCATGACCCTCACAGTGAGCACATTCCACAGGCTCGCCATACTCGATGGTAGAACCGTCACCCTCACAGATGGGGCAGAGGTAGACTCCTCGCCCGCTACATTCACTACAGGTCTCGTACATGTCGAACCTCCGTTTCAATAGACAGACGTTTGAGAGAGGCAGTCAGAGACTTTCGGCAGTTTCTGCCGCAACCCCTGGGACGGGACTCTCCGTGTCGACCACTTCTCCCCGCAGAGTAATGTAGTCGTCAGCGTACACCACGCGCCCATTGGGAGCATACATAATCTCAGCGGGGCCGTCTTCTCGGTGCCTCCGGTCATTCTGGAGATAGGCTTCACTACGCACAGTCCCATCCTTGTAGTAGGTCACGAAGGCAGGGCCGTCTTCCCGATGCACCTGACCGTCCCGATAGTAGCGCTCCTCATTCCAGTCTCGATACAGGTAGACAGCGGGCCCTTCTTCACGGTGAAGGGTTCCGTGGTGGAAGTATTTCTTCGCAGTCACGTAGCCGTCAGGTGAGAAGGAAGTCGAGGCGGGACCATCTTCCCGATGCAGGATACTGTGTCGGTAGTATCCCTCATGCTTTATCTGACCATTCGGGTAGTACGTCACCACAGCGGGTCCGTCTTCTCGATGCGTTTGACCGTCCCCGTCTCGATAACGAATCTCCCGAAGCTCGCCACCTCGATAGCGGGTCACACGAACGTTGTCAGGAAGATTCTCGGATGGGTCAGTTGCGGTGTTCTCAGAGATCTCGGTGTTCATGGTTTTTCCCCTCTCAGGTAGTGGGTTTCCTCAAGCACTTCGCCGTCGGTGCCATACTCGGTAACAGCTGGACCACCTTCGCGGTGCAGTCTACCGTGGCTGTGGTACTCCTCATACCTTACCTTGCCCTCAGGGTAGTATCCGATGATCGCAGGGCCTGCTTCTCCCCTATGCCACTTTCCGTACTGGTAATAGTACTCTACGTAGAGCTTACCATTCGCGTCGTATTTGAACACAGCGGGCCCATCATCGCGGTGACGCCGTCCTTCCCAATAGTAGACCTCTTGGAGTACCTTACCATCTTCGGTATACTCGATGAGAGCAGGTCCGTCCACACGATGACGTTGTCCATTCTCATTCAGGTACTCTACCCGCTTGAGGATGTCGTCCGGGTAGTAGGTCATCACGATTTCAGACATTTTGGTCCTCCAGTGTCAGAGCCTATCACCCCAGAACGAGTTTGACTACCGCTTCATGGTATTCTTCTGAGGTCCATCCGTAACGAGACAGCACCTCGGTACCGCGGGGGACCGCAATGTCCATCGCCTCCTTTACTGTATGTTCCGGACGAACGCAGGACCACGCCTTGCGCATCTCGGCTTCGTAAGCAGCGTGAACTTCTTCAAAGGTGGCCTTCATTTCGTTTCTCCGTAGTGGATACAGGTGAGAGACGCACGGAAGAGTCAAAAGTCAGAGATTTTCTCCCTCAATCACCCAAGGCTGGAGAGGAATGGTATGTGCCGCAATCTCAGCAGGAGACAGCCCCGGAATGCCATCCGTCAAGCCCGCATGCAGGAACTGTGCACTCTCCTCACTATCGCGAAAGAGCTTGAGCATACACAGACGCTGCTGAGAATCCCGCGCCAGAATGCGGACAGAGACTCCGTCCCGAGTCACCCGCTCCATGTTGGACAGTCGATATAGATGCTCTGCCCTCAGGGAGGCTCGCTCAGCTTTCCAGGCATCAGTGACAATCCGGAACGCTTCGTCTCGAATCTCCACACCACCCTCCCCCGTATATGGGATAGGGACATTCGTCAGAGCCGCCGCAACGCTATACCAAGGTGCCTCAGGAGGGAACCCCCTCTTTTCGATCTCAGCCATGAAGGTGCGGACAGTGCGGCGAAGTTGCTCCAGCCGTACCTCCCGTGCAGACAGATCCTCATTAATCATATCGCGATAGGACATAGTGCCTCCAGGTTTACAGGTCTTCCATCATAGCCCATTCGGCTTCAGCCCTATCCTCCAGACTCATCCAGAGGTAGTCCATCAACTCCTTCTCCAGGATATCGTCCAGCCCCTCTTCGGGGTCGCGACCTTCCCAGGACAGATCCTCAAAGTCTACCTCTGCAGGCTCAGCGGGGTCTGTCCGAGTCGCGGCACTACCCGCGTAGACAGTGTAGGTTCCGGTAACCACCTTCCCCTTGTACAGAAACTCGTCAGCTGGGGTCAGAGTCATGCTAAACAGGTCAAAACAGCCAGACATGGGGTACTCCTATCGATCAGTAAAGATCGGTGATTTCGTACTCTTCACCCTCGTACATTTCGCTCAGGACGGACAACCAGCCATCGTAGTCACGGTCAGGCTCCTGACTCCAGTAGCCCTTGCTCATGTCGATCGTAGCATGGAAGGCACGATCGTTGGGGTCGGTGATGTGGATTTCCACCACGATTCGGTCCGAGTAGACCGTGAAATCATGCGGAAACATGCTCGACAGGTCGTCACAGAGGCCCTCCAACTGGAGGAGGGGGAGGGCCGGCTGGGTACGGGGGACAGAGCGGAACATTTCGTTTCTCCGTAGTGGTTTCAGGTAGGAGACGGATGGGAGAGTCAAAAGTCAGATATTTTTCTGCTATTTAAGCTGTCTCTATGACACCCGAGAATAGACCTGAGTCTTATCGTGCAGCCACTTTCCGTTTTCGCAGTACTCCTCCGAATAGATAGACTCATCAGAGTGGTACATGATGACCGCAGGTCCTGTACTCCGATGGAGCTTTCCGTCGCGGTAATATGCCCGCTTGAAAACCTTCCCGTCAGGGTAGTACCAAATCTGAGCAGGGCCATCTTCACGATGGATTTCCCCCTCATGATAGTACGTCTCATACACCTGACCATGTGGGAGGTAGTCCGTGGCCGCAGGTCCGTCAGTGCGGTGCAGCTTTCCCTCGGCGTTTCGGTATTCTTCACTACGCAGCTTTCCATTGGGGTAGTAGGACTTCGTCGGCTCAGGCATTTCATTTCTCCGTTTGGGGTACATGTAGGAGACGGATGAGAGGGCCAAAAGTCAGAGACTTTCTGGTGCCCTCGTCCAAATAACCTCTGAGGAACGCTTGCCCCCATGTTTTGCGGGAGAGGCTTTAATCGAGCGGAAATCACGGAAGGGGAGCCACGTGGCACCAGAGTTTTCACACACAATAACCTGACCCTTTCGAGACTGACACCACTCCCCCAGAGAGGTAAAGTCCACTAAGTTTGACCCGAATCGGTAATGCTTACCAGCGTCTTGATAGGGGGGGTCTATAAACCATGTAGCGTCTATATCAGGGGCCTCCTCATACCCTCCATGTATTATACGCCAATGCCGGATTGCCCCCAATTGAGACGCAATCCGATTACGTACCGCAGGCCCCCAGTACGAGTTAGGGCGAATACCTGACCGCATCCATGACGATGGCGTTTGGCCGGGACGTGTCGTACCTTTATTGAGCCACCAACCAATTAGATAACGCGCCCCCTCTGGATACCCTGTTAGGGAAGCGAGTCGCTGACCGGGCTCTATATCGGGTAGGCTTCGAATGTCATCCGCAGTAGCCGTAAGCAAAAAGCGCCACGTCGCTACAATAGCAGGATCCAGGTCAATCAGAATCACATCATTTTCAGGATACCTGAGAGAGTATCCTGCTGAACCTGCAAAGGGCTCTATGATGTCATTCCGTTCTGGCGGCGGGTAATGAGGAGCTGCTCGGTACTTGCCTCCGTAAAATGTGAAAAAGGGCTTTAGAGCTTTGTGTCTCATACGGGGGCCTTGGGGGGCTTCGGAGGTGGAGGAGGTCTCTCAGATACCAACTGCCCGCGATAACTGGAGGAGGTGGTAGGGACATGCGCCTGACACAGCCGTCCCACCACATACCCAAACACCAGACCCTGTAGGAAAGCGAGCGCCATCATTCGCGGGGCCGCATGTAGGAAGCGCGTCGGGGCTGTGGAGGAGTGGCACTGATGAGATCAGCCGCCCATAGCATCTCACACACGTCCTTCCAGACATCATCACACAGTTCACAGGGAACGACACCCGCCTGCTGAGACAGCACCAGCTGCCAGCTCATGGCAAGGTCCAGCATCGTAAACGACTCAATCGAGTTTGGATGGGCGCGGTGGTAGGCATCTACCACGTGACCCAACTGTTCGGCCACAACACTTAGGAAATCCTCTGCGGCACTCGTACAGTGCATTCCCAGAGAGGTGTTTGGGGGACAGTCCTTCAGCACCTGTCGAATGAACGACAGACGACCCTCCGTCGTGCTAAGGTCACGGTAGACCCGCTTCGCAGGGTACGGAACCGTCAGGGCGGGCTCGTCCAGGATATCCCGTACCCACACCATGTCTCCGTAGGCATAGACCACCTCTCCGACAGATGCCTGTGACTGAGTGTCACATACACAGACGCCCTTCTCGGGAGGCTTGAGGTAGATGTTGTGGGTTTCTGCTACTTCGAGAGGGGTCATGTTACTTTCTCCTTAAAGAGAGACCTTACGGGATTCAGGAGTAGGCGTATGCTCATATGCAGGACATCCGGTCCGTTCCTGGGAGGGGTAGGAGGCGGTACCGACATACCCTTGACACCGGACAGTGTGGCGGGCACGGGGCGCGGCCAAAACCACGCTTCTGCCTCAGGACTCCCTGAGGTACAGACTTCTTCGATGGGTCGATCGTGGACACATGTCCAACAGTTGGCTTTACACTGCACGGGTCACCTCTCCTTTCTGGGGTCGGTTAGTAGACGTTCCAGGGGAGCAAAAGTCAGAGAGTTTCTGAAAGTTGTAGGACGTCAAATTTCCCACCATGCTCTGGGATCTTTGCACCGGAGTGACCATTTACCACTGCTCGTAGTCGTGGCACTGTCACTTTTTGTACCGTATCAGGGTCTGTCTCAATCAGAATACATGATCGCTGAGACCCTTTCCTCATGTTCAGGGACATGACAGCATGTCCTGTAGTCCCGCTCCCCGCGAAGGCATCCAAAATCAGATCGCTGGGACCTGAGAAGGCTTCCAAAAGATAGGACACCAACTTGAGAGGCTTCGCATAGCTAAACTCTGCTCCCAAAGAACGAAGTAGCGAGGTAGATTTCTGAGTGGTGCCCATATTCCTGAGTACTGACAATACATAGCTGGGGTTATCCGGACGAGGCTTCCGATACATGAGCGCTCCTGTAGAGGAGATCTCAAACCTTGTTAGATTACCGCGAGAATCTGGAACGGGTTGACACTCGGATTGTATGAAGCGTTCTAAGATCTTCCGAGAAGACCATCCTGATACGGCACGTACCTCATGCGTCAGGGCATGGCCAGACACGTGAAGGTCATCACTGTACTGTGGCCATTTCACCTCACTCCTATTAATGCTCCCTTCTCGAAAGGAGCACGGAAACCCCTTCGGTAAGAACACCTCTATAGGAGGGTTCTTGGGGCCGTTCTTGGTGGTAGAGTTAACTATCTCCCTTCGAAAGAGCTTACTGTTCGGTCCTATATTCGGGTCAATTACACAGGGAGGGTCGATATTCCCCGTAGTCGAGTACACCAAAATATGCTCATGGTTCCGGATAACAGCACTCTGATTGGTATTGGTGCCGTCATACTCCCACACCAGAGACGTGACAAATTTATCACGTCCAAAAAGACGGTCACACAACACCTTTAGGTAGTGGCACTCAACGTCATTTATGCTGATTAGGAGTACGCCATTGTCTTTGGTTAGTAGTTGCCACAATAAAGAAGGTGTTCCCCGTGTTATAGGGAGGGTCAATGTAGACACACTTCACCTTTCCCTCGTACTTAGGTAGCAACTCCTTCAACACTCGAAGGTTGTCGCCCCGGATTAGAATGTTATCGGTCGTGTTTGAGGGCGGACATAGTGTGTCAGTATCGTGGGTAATCGTTAGGGTAGGGGTAAGCACGAAGACCTCCTTTCGGAGGTCCTACAACATCTTTCACTCAGATGTTTACTTCTGAGTGACTTCCGCCACAATCTGACACACGCTCTCCCAGACATCCGCCAGAATCGGATTCGGGACTGAGGTAGAAGACCACCCATTCAGAGCACCATAGTAGGCTCGCCAGTTCTTGGAACGGTTCAGAGCTGCCTTGAGGTCAGCTGCGGAGAAGGCAGGAGTCCCCGACTCAAAGCGCTCCAGTACCATCGACTGGTATACATCAGAGGCAGTTTCATTCTGGATCCGAATCCGGTCCATGATCTCCTCACGCTGTCGCGCGTACACGCGACCCCCCCGCAGACTTGAGGGCTGCGGCAAACTGCAACGCCCAGAGCTTGCCCATGAACGTCTCTGTATTCACTGTCAGGCGAGAGGTCTTGCAGGGAACGGACTGGCCAGACTCTTCCCAGGAGACATCTACAGTGTCAGCGTCACCATATGCGTGCTCAGTAGCGACTGTGCCGATGACACCGTCATCACGACGGACATACAGACCACGAAAGAAGTAGTTTGGGCGAATAGAGTTGAGGTCCATGGTAGGGCTCCTGTTAGGGGTGCTGTTATGAGTGGGGAGTGAAGAAAACATCGAAGGTGCGGGTCTGCCAAGTCGACCACCGGATCACGATATCCGTTCCGTCCGTGGGACGAAAGGTCACCTGAAAATGTGGAGTGATGACGTAGCCAAAATCGCGTCCTTCATCCAGGTGGGTCGCACGAGCAACCGTAAAGGTGGACCATGTAATCCGATTGTGGAGGCTTTTTCCTGTCGGTAGAGAGGACCATTCCCCTGATCTGGACCGCGGTACGATTTCCACGATACCCTTATCGGTGCAGATACGAGCCACCTGTAGATACCCGTAAAGGGCGAACTCAATATCAGTGATGGTATGACCCTTCAAATCAGAGAGATAAATAGACTGCTCCATGTAGTTACTCCCGGGCCTTTGCGAGGGCGCGAAGATCAGACCACGCCGAAGTCATCGCTTCGGCAGCACGGTAAGCGCCACACTGCTGTGCGGTCACCACATGGATGCGAAGCTCATCAGCGTGCTCCTTGAGAGCGGCCGCAGAAGTGCGGATGTTGCTCTTCATACGATCACTCTCGGCAGTGTGGTCCTGGAGCAGGCTCAGAAAGTAGGTCTCGTAGTCCATGTGATTTCCTCCTTTCGGTGTAGAGACGCAGGAGGAGACCAAAAGTCAGAGAATCTTTTTATAGCTCACATCAAGTGCACAGGAGATTACTCAATGCTGTCTCATACAATTCGTTCCTTTTCCCGACGCCTTGCCAGTTTCTCTAAGTGGGCGGGTCCTTTAACCGATGTTTCTAAGCTGCGCTACCAAGCCGTATTCATTATCGGGGCGGGGGGTAGCGGTAAGAGCTACGTCAGCCATAAGTGGCTCAAGTACATGCCTGGAGGCGGGTCTGGGGGTGTCTCTAACCGAGGTGATTTTGAGGAAAAGATTCAGCAAGAGATGTCAGAACAAGAGCGTTCCCTGTCGAACCTCCAGTTTCAAAAATCCGTAGACCGTATCAAAGCGATGGGCTTTAAGGTCGAGCTGCATACCAACCGCAGTCTCAGGATGCCGTTTCGTCTCTACGAATACGACCACCGAGGACAAGAGCACCTTATACCCCCAGAGGAATGGAAAGAGGAGCTACCTCCTAAGGTGTTCAGGGAGGTAGAAGGTCTTAGGGAGGTCATATTTGGTACTCCGGTTCATGAGATGCCTACCTATTGGCGTGTAGTGAACCCTGACCTTTACAAAGAAGAGTTGGCGGGCTACCTGGAGACCCAGCCTGGATATGTGCACGAGATGTCATCGGAGATGTCCAAGGCTTACTTTGAGGCTGCCTTGGACTCTGGAGACCCCGTTATTATCGACGGTACAGGTAAAAACTTAGGTAAGATGGTCGCACAGATCCAGAAGGCTAAAGCTAAGGGCTACAAAACCTCTGTCGTCATGGTTTGGGTACCACTAACAGTAAACCATATTCGTAACGCTACACGCGCCCGAAATGTTGACCCAAACATGGTGACACGTCAGTGGAAGGTCATTAGCTCCAATTACGCCAAGCTTCGGTCCTTGGCCGATAAGGCACACTTCATTGACAATAGATTTGATAAGGGAGACTTTTCACTCTATGCCAAAGAGGCAGAGAAGGTAAACAACTTCATCCAGCGTAAAACTTCGTATGATTCCCTATACGACCTCATCGCAGCGGAGTCCCCCTCAGAACTTCGGAAGTATGGGAAAATGTTGAGTCAAAACTGACCTCCTTCTCTGACCATGTATTCCGTAGTACAGCCATGAAACATTAACAGCCGTTCGTACACCTCCTGTATGAACGGCTCGGGATTATGGAGGTAGGGAGGCTCTGTACCCTGCTTCCGGGCATAAGGAGCTATCAGCAATGGCAGATCGCACTCTTTGAGATACGTAACTACCATAGACTGATGGTCAGCAGGAGAAAAGTCTCCGAGCTTCCGCAGGTTCAAAAGGTCTACCAAAATGTCTGATAGCATCATCGTAGCATCTACGCCCATCACACCTCCACATCTGAAAGGTACACGATCTCACCCGCTCGCACACTTCGGGACAGCTGTACATACTGTAGCACAGGCATGCCCCATGAGAAGTCCCACGTATAACAGTATTCCGCACCCCCCGGAGAGAAAGTGGTGTAGTAGGAGCAGTGAGCACTTTTCTCATAAATGTAGAGACACTTCAACAGCGTATGCCTCCGGGGTACGATACAAATCCCCAAGGTGCGTCCCCCTTGAGACAGGAGAAAACGCACCTTGGGGAGACATTTCCGAGGGTCACAAGGAGAGATACGCATCACACGAAGTGTTAGGGATCTCCACCGTCTCAACCGCGACACCATCCGCAAGGACCTCGGATCCCACGATCACACAGGTAGGCTGTTCCTCAGAGTCTGGTAGAGTCACATACACTCCCAGGAGAGTTTCCTGTACCGAGGTGGACGAGATTAGGTCCCCATCACCCTCAGGGTCGGCATCTTCATCGATTCCGTCATCTTCACCACCGTCCCCGTCATCATCCGGATAATCTTCAGCCCCGCCTTCCTCGGTAAACCACCCATCGTCAGCAAGGTCATCTGACTGAGTTTCAGACCCGTACTCGCCCGTTCGGCCATCCGTACCCCCTTCCCCATAAGGAGGGCCCTCATCATTCTCGTCCGGGTCATCGTTGTTCTGGCCTGTCGAGTTATCCATAACACCATCCGAACTCCCGTCTGAGTCATACTCGTCCGCGTCAGACCCCCACTCATCCGCAGAGCGATCAGTACTGGAATCGGGAATATCGGTAAAATCGGGCTCCTTCGCATGCTCGGGATGCATGAGGTCCTGCATAAACTGGTGGAGCCCTCCCTCATAGCCCACAAAGGGACCCACAATGAGGAGACCCCCCATACTACCTCCATTACCGATACCTTCCCCCGCTTCGCCGATCATCTGCCAGACTGCCCGCATGGCCTCGGAGAGCTTTACGCCATTTTTGTCAGCCCATGACTCCAACATTTCGTAGTAGTGCTGCATCCCCCCGTGGTCGCCCGAGTTCAGCATTCCCTGTAGATACCCCCGCAAGGAGTCGAGAGCGGCCATAGCTTCGGGAGACAAAGCCACTCCACCGACCGAAGAGGGAGCCGCATGTACGGTAGTAGGCACGGTAAGGCCCATGGACAGGCCCATGGCCATAAGAAGTGTGGGTAAAATTCGGTTAGACATATGTGTTAACTCCTATTGAGCGGTGTGTCGAGTGCTTGCGAGATGCAGACTCGGTCTGAGACAGAGTATTTACTTGGATTAGAAAGTAAAAGTACTCACAGATAACCCTGCGGGTGCCCGCGAAGACACCTCTGCGGGAAGTGACAATACGTAGTCATTTGACTGAGGTGCGTATTTCCTAAGTGCCTTCGCGACATCCTCATAGGTATACGCCCCCACATCGAAATGCGTAGGTTGACCGGGGTGCATAACTGCATGGGGGTCCCCCTTGGGATAGAGGACCCGAACCCGGTACACCTTAGAAAGGGGGTAGCAGTATTGGTACATGTGGAACCTCCCAGGAAGTCTTACCACGGAAGCCGATGAGTGTCAAGAAGAGATATCTACATGGGCATAATGTCCGTAAAACAGATTCAGACGCCTGTCGGGGGTGTCGGGATCCAGCACCAGAAGGTCATCGTCATACTCCGTGGCGTACAGCGATACCATATACTGCTCTGCCTCTGTATACTTGACCAGATCCGTGACAATCACTCGACGGAAATCAGGACGGCCCGAGACCTGGAGAACGGCGATTGGGAGGTCGTCAAACCATACGGAGTCCACACAATGGCATCGCGAGCCATGGTATGCGGACACTACCCGAGTAGCCAGACGGGTATTTGCGCCATCAGGAATTCGAGAGTCGTCTACTCGACCCCCAAAGAGAGTGTAAATGTCGATGTACTCGAAATCTGGCGCATTGTCACGGGAATGCTCATACATCTGATTTGCAGTCAGAAGAGGAGGCCGCTCCGGCGCCACCTGCGTATACAGAACATGAGGATTCTTAGAGGCTTCCATGGTGACTTCGTGCCGAATTTCTACGTCCCACTCTACCTCAGCATACTCGGGGTGCAGAGCAGTTAGGAGCTGTGTAGCAAGCTCTGGAGAGGTGTGAATCACAGCCGCTTTCTCAGGCATGCCTGCGGGCATCTCATTGGGAGCCAGACCGGGATGCTGACAGCGAGCGCGGAACACATAAGCGTAGTAGGTGCGAGTAGTCATAGAGACCTCCAGGGAGTAGGTTATCCGGGATCGACACCTACGATATAATCGAGCCGATGCTGACGCAATGTGTATATCATGTGCTCGTCATGTTTGAGTGACGAGCCCGTGACACCTCGAACAGAATCATACCCTCTCAGGTCTCGACATCCATAGCGGAGATGCGTCTGGGCTCGGGTATATTCACGGACACGTCCCTGTGCAATGTTGCAGTAGAACAAATAGCAGTTTTTACGACGATTTTGCACCCCACCCCACCCGCCCATCGCATACTGGAGACTCTTTGAGGAGCATGCACCCCGGCCCTCAGCAGGCGCGAAGTAGAGAGCATTGCCAAACATCGAGCCGGTCACTACAGCTCCCGGAGGGCGTAGCAGCAAGCCCTTGGAGGTGATGCCCAGCATGTTGGCATTCCGTGACCCATGCCACATCATCGCGTGATTTCCCACATTATTGGGGTCAAACCACTTAGGGTCTTTTTGTGCCCCGACACGTAGCGTGAAGATCCCTCTCACACGCGCACGCGCGAACCTGCGTCGGTGTGCTGTGGAGATAGTACCTGTCAAGCTCTTTTCGATCTTTTTGTACATCGGGTCAGACTTCGGCAGCACCTCAATGTCGGCTCCAATAGCATTGTAGCGATCCATATCCGAAGAAGTCCCGCCGTAAGAAGTCTGAACCCCCTTGACATCTCCCAGCAGGTCCAATAGGTCGATTGCTTGACTCACCTGCCCCAAGTCTCGTATACAGAGCTTTTCCCAGTCAGGGTACATTCCGATGTTCTGGGGGATTGCATTGTAGAAGCCGCCCGTCAGCTTCATGAGATACTGGCGCGAGCTATTCCCTTTCAGCAGATATTGACGAATGTCGTCAATAATCTCTCGGCCCGTATCAATCTGACTCTGTGATAGAGTCCCCAGAGGGTTATCGGCAC
>CESG01139538.1_pt1 | contig 17861 bp, 18 predicted proteins | sample 531121 | NCBI WGS metagenome assembly CESG01 (sample SAMEA2621287, study PRJEB7988) | marine metagenome | biome: marine biome (ENVO:00000447); feature: mesopelagic zone (ENVO:00000213); material: "saline water (ENVO:00002010), including plankton (ENVO:xxxxxxxx)" | depth 800 m
TCCGAATTCGAGGTTTGTAGCAGAGCACCTGAGAGAGCACCGTGCGCGCCAGGACACGGACATCATCATCGGCCCCCATAACATTGAGTCAGGGTCGCAACCTATCTGGCCTCTCATGTCTTCCTATGAAGATTCTCCGGAGAAAGTTAGGCAAGACATGCGGTTACAGTACCAGGATGACCCCTCGTCTTACCTGAACTTCATCACGCGAAACATTTCATTCAAGAAGGGGCGTATCCCCCTACCACTGTTTGACCCTGAGTTTTCCTACATAGGAACGAACCTCCAGAGCGGTTTTGGGTGGGAGGATATCGAGGCAGGCTACAGACTCTTTGCTCAGGGGTTTCAGTTTGCTTTTACATACCATGCATTTACGGTCCACCTTTCGCACCCTTCTACCACTGACGTAAGGTTGAAACCTCTTAGGTCAATGCGCAACTTTCGGAAGTTGCTTACGAAGCACCCACACATGCTCTACTCAGAAGCGGGTCAATGGATTGCGGATACCTACAAAGCGATCCAGGCATGGGGTACGGGTATTCAGAAGGGAGAGACAGTATTCCAGACATCGGCTCGAAGGTCCACACGAAACATTGTAGTGAAGCTCTCCGAGGCAAATGCGTCTCTGCACCCGTTTGTGATAGAGAAGCTATTGAGCCAGTGGTCAGAAGGTACCCATATCTATCTGGTCGCCCCACGCAAGCTGCACTCCTCTCTTTCGTATTACGCGAACCTACACGACTATGTACATCTCTCCACATCTGTACCGCTCGTAGGCTCTATCATTGAAATCCAGGGTGATGTATGCTTAGACATGTTGGGTACGTTTCGAGAAACGCAGACACAATCCAACCTTGCTAAGCTTCAGCGGATAGGGGGATTGCAGAGTGAAACAGCCATCACACGGGGCCGTCTTCGGGCTTTACTGAACCCATCCCCTCGCATCCTCCCCCGACTCAAGATCTTGACATACCGATGGCACGTAGGGCACCAGTATGAGTTATGGAAGTTGCCACATGACTTCTATGTGGTCGAGTCTGATTACTCAATGAAATGGGACTACAGGATTCGACCTCTCCCCTCTAACACACACTTCATTGACATCACACAGGTAGACCCCTCCGAGTACGACCTTGCAATTCTCCATTTTGACGAAAACTGTCTCAATCCTCGCATCTCCGCTGGCACTCTTCCGGACACTTGGGGAGGCATCTTTCGGCAAATGCTGGATTTCACCCAGTCAATGCCTCGCGTAGCAATTTGCCACGGCACCCCACCCTTTCACGGCATGTTTCAGGTAGATTACTCCAAGCCCAACTTAGGAGATGTCTGGACAGAGGAGTACAACAGAATCCGTAGGGTAGTGGGAGATATGCCTATCGTCTGTAACTCATACAAAGCCTGGGAACAATGGAGTTTTCCCAATAGCCGGGTCATTTGGCAAGGGTTTGACAGTAGAGAATACCCACTGGCCCCACAGGGGGACGGGGTTTTGTTCGCCGCGAATGCCATACGTTACCGTCCGTGGTATCGAGGGTACTATGAGTTTAAGGAGATCGCACAGCAAGTAGCGTGCACATACATGGGACGTGATGACCTATCCGAGTTTCACACTGTAGAAGTACCTGACCCCCGACCCAAGGCATCCCTGAATCTCTATGCCGAGGCACGGTTTGCGTCTTACCAAAGTACACTGGCCCGATTCCAGATATTCCTGGACACTACACTGCGCAGCCCTATGCCACGCACCCGCGCGGAGGCGATGTTGAAGGGTTTGGTGTGTGTAACGACAGACCACCATGATGAGTCAATGTTCATTGAAAATGGAGTGAATGGATTTGTATCTAACGACACAGCGGAGCTAATGGAGTATCTCCGTTGGAACCTCAGCAACCCCGAACAGTCGCGTCAGATTGCCCTTAGAGGGCGGCGCACAGTCGAACGAGTCCTATCCTCCTCTCGATACCTGGAGGAGTGGGCAGAAATAATACAGGAGCTTCTATGACGAAGGACTTCACTGTAATCGTAGGGACCCAGAGGTCAGGCACTACAGTGACACGATCTATACTCGGGTCACACCCGAAGGTCACCACCTTCGGGGAAGTGTTCCTGCCCCGAGACTACCACCTCCGGGAGAACTACTATCGTTATTTGCGAGATAGGTGTGCAGAGCGGCCTTTCTATGCTATCCCAATTGAGTCTAATCAGCAAGACCTATTTGAGGGGTATCTGAAACGGCTGTCTCATCTATCAGGTAAGGCAGCCGACCATATCGTCATGGACTGCAAGACCCAGTTTCTAAGAGGAGGGCTAAACTTGGGAGGGCTGTTCGGAGAACATCCCTATCTACTGACTCTCATGAAGTCTCACGGATTCAAGTTTATCGGAGTACGGCGGGAGAACAAACTGGGGATGTACGTGTCTCAGATCCTTTCCGCACGTACACGGGTCTGGGCTACTTCCGACCCGGAGGGTTTAGAAGACAGGACCGTTTACGTACCTACTACGCGACTGCGTCAACGCTTGGAGGAGATGGTAGAAGAGGATCGAGATATTGAGGATCTTCTACACCGCAGTCAGTGCTATGAGATGGTAATCTATGAAGAGATGTACCAGGACCCCTCCCGAGTCAGTACAGAGACCTTAACACGTATCGCCAATCTAATGGAAGTGTCTGACGAGTTTGATCCGGTGCCTCGATACCGTAAGATTGGCCTGCCATTAGACCAAGCGATCCGCAATTTTGACGACGTAGTTTCTGCTTTAGGGCCAGAGGGTGCTAAACGGTTTGTGGATCCTTACGTGTAAATGGAGTACGTATGTGCGGAATCTATGGCCAAGTAGGAGCGAATACTGTTGATGTAACCCGAACGCTACTGGCGATGTCTACGGCCATGAAACATCGAGGGCCAGACGACTCGGGATTCGACACGCATATGTATACGGATCGTCATGTGGGTTTGGGCATGAATCGACTGGCGATTATTGACATAGGGAGTGGACAACAACCAATACACTCTCCTGACAAACAAGTCACCATCGTATTCAATGGAGAGATTTACAACTACATAGCACTCCGCAAACAGCTACATGACTACCCGTTCCAGACCCAGTCGGACACGGAGACCATCTTAGCTCTGTACCTCAAGCATGGAACACAGTGTGTAGACTTGTTGCGCGGCATGTTCGCTTTCTGTATATATGATCGCCGTACACACCAAGTACACCTTTTTCGGGATCATGTGGGCATCAAGCCACTCTACTGGTACCATGCCAATGGGCGATTTCTGTTTTCGAGCGAGATCACTGGCATTACGTCAGTCACCAGTAACTACCAACTCAACACACGTGCTGTGTTGAAGTATCTGACGTTTCGATATGTCACAGGGCCTGACACCATATGGACAACGATCCATAGCCTGCCTCCAGGACATTTCCTAACCTATGACATCCATCGACACAGTACCTCTCTCACACGTTGGTGGAACCTCCCGACGAGTCCTCTGCATATCTCGTACACAGACGCAAAGACACGTCTGGCAGAGTTGCTCGTCGGATCTGTCCGGGACAGGCTACAGAGTGAGGTGCCCCTGGGAGCATACCTCAGCGGGGGTGTAGACAGCTCACTTCTATCGGTGATTGCTCAGCGTAATTTGGACACACCTCTGAATGTCTACAATATTGGGTACCCTGACGCGAACGAGTTTGAGTATGCATTGACATTGGCAAAACAACACCGCCTCAACTACCATCAGTACCAGATGCGAGAGGCAGATGTTGTAGACATGATACCCTACTGGATTCGACACATGGATCAGCCTATGTGCGACCCTGCGTCCATTCCCACCCTCTATTTAAGCCGCTATGTGACCAAGAGGTTGACAGTGATGCTGAGCGGGGAAGGTGCCGACGAGTTGTTTGCGGGGTATTGGCAATACGAGCGTGAGCTGAGCAAGCCAGAGACATCATACCTCTCTCACTTGAAAGGTTCCAGCTACTTTGTAGAGCTACAGGGGTTGGTGAACTCCCGACATCTCACACAGTACAACCCGGTAGCGGACCATACGTCGTTATGGGACTCCAGACTCTCCCCCGTTCAGCGTATAACCAAGTTTGACATGGATACGTGGCTGTGTGATAATCTACTCCAAAAGGTTGACCGCATGACGATGGGGGCCAGTATAGAGGCGCGTGTGCCGTTCCTGGATCGAGACCTGTTAGAGTTTGGGTTTCGGTTACCCGACCAATTTAAGTGGGGGCAAGGTAACACCAAGCGTATTCTCAAGGATGTCGCGGAGGAGTTGGGAGTACCACGAAGTATCACACAGAGACCTAAGATGGGGTTCACGGTTCCAGTCAGAGACCTGCTCCGTGGAGTATTGCGAGACGATTTTGACAGGGCACGAGAGTGTGTACGTCAGCTCCCCTATATCCATGCACCTGTGCTGGAAGATAAGGTGGCTCGATTCTATGAAGGCGATGACTCTCAAGGACTATTTGCCTGGAACATATTCGTTTTGTCACTGTGGTTAGAGTATAACCCTTAAGGGGAGAAGTCTATGTCAGTTATTCGAGTTGCACGGAACCTACGTAAGCTTGCAGAAGACGCAGAATCTAATGTCAGTGGGGAAGGGGCCTTTAGCGACTTCATGAAAGAAGTCGGGGACCAAAAGGTCAAGAACCCTGACACAGGTAACATGGTTAAGGTGAAGTCCTTGAAAGGCCCTAAGGGTAAGGCTTTGGTCCAGAAGGAGTTTGAGAAGTGGAAGGGGGACTCAAATAAAAAGGAGACAGGAGACGCAGGAAAGGAGGAAGAGCCCTCACTTGATGATTTGATAATCGACATCAATGACCCTGAGGCGGTGGAGGAAGTTAAGAGAGACTATGATGAGGTGGTGAAAGAAAGGAAAGACGACCTCAAAATTCGTTTTCGGAAGATGAGGTTCGTCAATCGTGCCGAGGAACAGAGAGATACCTTGTCAGATACTGCTAAGAGGGCTCTGGATAAGATAAAGCAGGGTGACAATGACTTTGAAGCCGAAAAAGAACTCGATGACTTCTTTAAGGGGTTGTACGAGATGTCTCGAAAGTGGCCGGGCAAAGAAAACCTCAAATCTACTCGCCGGTCTATGGGAATACGCCTGGAAACTTACATGGATTCCCGAGATGCTCTCAAAGCAGCTAAGGTGATTTGAGGTACGGAATACTCCCTGAGAAATTCCTCAGGGAGTAAGGGATTTAGGTGTCCCTATAGTGAGGGAAGGGTCCTATGGTACGATACGCAAACATACCTAAAAAATACGAACACATCGACTTCGTACCTCCGCAAGACGTAGCGGACACCGCAGCGAAGGGGTTGGGGTACCGTAGCAAAGCACCCCCGTCCCAGCGTGGGGGCCTTACCAATGAAGAGGCCGCGAAGGAAGGGATAGGTTCGGGTGTCCAGCGTGCTGTCAACTTAAAGAACCGTAATCGCATCTCTCCTAAGGTGATCCGTCAGATGCATGCGTTCTTTTCGCGCCACCAAAAGAACAAAGCGATCTCTCCTGAGTATCGTTCGACCCCTTGGAAGGATCGTGGGTATGTTGCGTGGCTTATCTGGGGTGGCGATGCGGGGTGGCGATGGGCCAAGAAGGTGATTAAGCAGATGGACACAGCTGACCAAAAGCTCAAGGCAGCTCACCAGCTGACCCTGAACCACATCTACAATGTCTCAACTCGACTACGCATTGCTCTGTCAACAGCAAACGCCCGCATCGCCTCCGAAGGCGATGTCAAGGAGATGCCTCACAGGTTCCACCCCGTTAAGCTTGCCCCTCCGCGCACTAAGAAGTTTGTAGGCTTCGTGGACTTCCAGGGCCTTGAGGTAGACATCGAAGTTAAGGCAGGTACGTACCGTCGAAAAACTGACTCGTCGGGCAAGGAATGGAAGAGGTATATGCACGCGCACTACGGCGAAATTCGCAACACGCGCGGTTCAGACGGAGACAATCTGGACGTGTATGTCGGCGTGAATCATGACAGCTCACTGGTAGTCGTGATCCACCAGCATGTTCCTGACACGGGAGCGTATGACGAAGACAAGATCATGCTGGGTTATGACTCTGTCGAGGAAGCGGTAGGAGCTTACAAGAAGCATTACCACAAGCCCGGCTTTTATGTAGACGGTCAGTACACTGCGATGCCGATCGGGTCATTCTGGCGTTGGTGTAAAGACTCCCGCAACAAAGGTAAGCGTGTCTCCTGACTGAGGAAACTCGAAAACATTGTCTGCGATTTCTGAGACATACTCCGACATCTCTGAGAAATCTACACCACTCTGACATAGTAGGTCAAGCACACGTACTACAGGGTCGTATTCTGACATGATACCTCCAAGGTAAAGGGATTACCCCTTAGACGTATCTGTCCCCAAAAAGTCAGAGAGTATTTTCAGAGGGTCTACTGGACGCATACTCCCCTCCGGGTTATGACTTATTCTACCGTCTATAGGAAAGTGAGTAGGTGGCTGGATATGGAAGAGGCATCCTTCAGGTAGTAGGAGATGGTCATCCTCCCCAATGATGGCCAGGAAAGCTTGCCCCTCATGAAAGATTCGTAGGGACACCTCCCCTAATGCTAAGATCAGCACATGGTCGGACCCGGACACATGTAGAAAGCGAGACCACTGACTCCGCTGGTACACATGAGTAGAAGTGAGTAGGCACTCCCGCAGCTCTCCGAAGAAGTGTTCAGCCCGAAAGGGAGATGCGTCAACCTCTACACCTAAGGAAGACTTGCCCAAACTGGCCTGCATCTTGAATACTCTCATGACTGGCCTACAAAAGCTTGCCAGAGGTCCCGTATAGCCAAAGGAAGCTTATCGGGTGAACGGCGGTAGTCGGTAGAGCTTCCGGTGACAGGGGGAAACTGAGATTCAGAGAGCACCATATGAGGGTGACGGAGACGAGCCCAGTAGGGATTTCCATTGGGAACCACACCTCCACGAGGAACAATCAGTAGAGAGTGGCTTCCCATCAGCTCATCTACGTATCCCCACTTAGGGAATTCATTCACACAGTCAGACCCCAGTACCCAATAGAAGTGGTGCTGAGGATACTGCTCTTTAAGGGCATTGAGCGTTAGGTAAGTGTACGTAGGCTGTGGGAGGTCTTGTTCGATAGGTGTCACCTGCATACGAGTATCAGTGAAGAGTGCGTTCAGCATCTGAGTACGCAAGTTAAACGGCGCCAGCCGTCTCTTTGACTCCTGTACGTGAGCAAAGGGGTGGGTGCTGGAGGGCGCGAACCAAAACTCGTCAAAGAGGTTCTGGGACAGAACACGCTCTGCAATCAGTAAGTGATAGGGGGTGGGTGGGTTGAAAGACCCCCCCATTACCGCGATGATAGCCATGTCGATATCCCTTTTATGATGATGGTAAGGTGAGCTATCTGTTTCTCCGAGGTCTATAACATGGAAAACTTGCTTGTCAAGCTACAAAAAAGTATCGCTGATCGAAATCACCGTAAGCTTGCGTCTCTCTTTGACGAAGGTAGTATGGACTTCGCGATTATAGGAGAGGACTCCGAGCCGATTGACCTATTTGCGGGTGAGGATGATTCTGAGTGCGACTCTGTAGATCTACAGAGCGGAATGATTGAGCTACTGGCGGTACTCCGCGCCCTAAACTGGATGCTTCAGCACGCCCACTGGCAGTGCGCGGGGATCAACTTCTATGGGAACCATCTTCTATTCGAGAGACTCTATGAAGATGTGCAGGCCGAGGTAGATACTACAGCGGAAAAAACGATAGGGTATTTTGGTACGGACGTACTGGAGTCCCCTCAAATTATGAGTAGTGCCTTAGATTGGGTCGCTAAGTGGGAAGAAGAGTCTGACACGGTTCTGGACCGTGCTATACAAGCCTATCGTGATGTGCAGGAGTTTCTACAGGACTTGTACGAAGACTGTGATGACTTACCCCTTGGGTTGGATGACATGCTCCAGTCCGTTGCAAACAAGCATGACGAGCACATGTACTTGATACAGTCTGTCAAGCCGGAGAGCCAGCTTAAGTCCAAGGTTGCCTCCGCAACTCGTATCAAGTCAGCGGATCTCTGGTCTTTAGCGGGCCTAACCGTAGCCAACAACGCGGATAACACGTTGGTCAACATCGCAAACCAGGACTTCTGGGCTGTGAAGGTTGGAGAAGACGGGCAACCTTTCATTGAGCGACTGATCGACACTGACATCATTTGAGGAGCCTACCATGCCACACAAAATCAGTCAAACCATGATTGATCGGTTAGCGGCTGAGCACATTGGGTATACCACTGTAAAGTCGGCCCAGCTACGCACTGCGGGTGAGATTCGACACGTTAAGGATACGGGTCCGGTTGAGCGCAAAAATGTTGCGGAACATAACTACCGTGCATCCGACCTAAAAAAGCTGACGAAGATCCTTTGGCACCTCTCCGTCTGTCTGGGACACCTCGGAACAGGTACGAACCTATTTACCAGGGTCAAGTCTATCCACATCAGCCCCGATGGTAGACTGGGAGGTAGAGGGTATGACAAGGCCATTACTGACCTCCGAAAAGAACTCTATGATGCCATCGAAAAGGTCAGTGCCGCACAGGACACCCTCTACGACGAAATATCAGCCCCCCACTGGAAGCCGAAGATCAAAGACCTTTCGAAGGAAGATCAAGAGGACGTGGAAGAGATGATCGGTGATGTCAAAGAAATCCGAGACGACCCTGAGGCATACAGTGATGCTGCCTATGAAGAGGAAGTCGAGGAAGATGCACGCAAAAAGAAAAAGAAGCAACCTCTACCCGACCCTGTAGAGAGCATCCTACCTGAGTAGGACATATTCTATCAGTAACCCAACGTAGTAGAGATCTGTCTTTTTGAGTTGGAGACGCTGATGTCAGACTTTACCGGTAAGTATGCGGATATCCTACGCCCTAATCTGGCTAAGCTGGATTGGCTGGTAGTTGACCGTGAAATGTATGAGATGTCCGAGAGACTGCCTCAGACGAATAACAACATCATCCCTGACTTGCAGGATGCATGGACGCATCGAGAGTTTAATCCCAATCCACGGGTTCCGGGACAAAACATTCATTCGTCATCTATCCGTGATACAGGACCCGACTACGAAGAGATGGGTTCCCGGGTAGTGGCCCATGTCCGCAAGCTTGCAATGCAGGGGTATACGACAGAGCAGGTACGGGACTGGGCTTCTCAGAACATTCCAGCACAGCATGTTGCTCACTTGACTCCCTACCTCGCATCAGTGGTACCTGAGATTGAGGTACTGGGTAATGTCTATGTGGACGTGCGTGATTGGTCACTGTGCCACCAGGGTGAAGGGAAAGGTACCGTCGCCCGTTCGAAGACCGCCAAGTTTGCTCTGGCGAACGAATCTAAGTGTTCAGACTGTGTGAACAACACCGCAGGAAAGTGCTCAGTCTTTCAGAAGCAGCTTGTATTTGATGCGGTTCCCCTGACCGAAGAGTTGGTGGAAGAGTACGCAGACGAAATGTTTGTTGACGCCTCTCAGATTGAGGGTGAGACTCCCCGAGACCGGATTGCCAGTGTCTTTGAGCTTGCTCGTACTGCTACCACTCGTGTGAGTGAGCGTACTGTTCTGAATCCCGATGCAGAAGCCGATCGTGACCTATCGACCCGAAACGCCAGTTTGGAGAAGGAGTCTAAATACTCCAAGGCAGTAGAGACCTTGCGCGAGAGTCAGCTGGCTATCGTGGACCAATATGTCCAAACCAATAAAGTGACCGACGAGATTGCTAAACATGTCAAGGCTTCAGTTGAGTCCGAGATCCTCTCACGCAAATACGTGGTCCAGACGTTAGACCGTTACGCAGCTGAGATTCGAGAGCACCGGAAGGCGCTGAGGGAACAGGAGTATATTCAATCGGTCACCTCAGCCGACGGTACGGGTATGGACATGCTCAAGGGGGATATGCCGATCGATGTCTTTGACAACCCTCCGGTCGAAAAGGTGGCGCGGGTTACGGAGACACAGCGCACCGCATTCCGAACCAAAGTAGCCCAATTCCTTAACCAAGGCAAGTCTTTATCCAAGTTTCGGAAATGGCTCAAAAACTCTTACCCCACGATGCTCCTTCGGGACCAGAAGGATTACCTGAGTGAGAAGGTAGGAGAAGCCGAGGCACTGGGCAACCACTACATCGACCCCCGGCCCTACGTCTCATGTACGGACGGAGCACAGGCAACCCGTAAGGCTTCCGCGAAGTATGTCCAGGAAATGGACAAGTGTGCCTCGTGTAAGTGGCGTACCGTAGAAAACGACTGCTCTGTTTACAAACGACCTGTCGTATCCGCCAGTGAGATGCCCGCTTACGAAGCGCCACAACCCATTAAGGTTGCGTCAAACACCCACGTAGAAGTAGACCCCTCTCTCAAGTTTGACCTGCAAGCTAAGGTAGAGGTAGAGATCTCAGAGCCCATACAAGTAGAAAAGGCCACGATTTTGTTTGACCCGCAAATGCCCTAAGGAGGAGACATGGCAGCCCCTCGTAAAGATAGAGGCGAGTTTTCAGATGATCAGTTCGATGAGTTGGTAGAGGGCTTGAAAGAGGTAAAGACTAAAACCAATGTCAAGCGCCCTACCTATGTCAAGGTAGTGGAAGAGCCCGTCGTTGCGATTGACGAAGACACTCTTCGCAAGCTCGAAAAAGAGGAAGACCGCTCTAAGGATTCTATCATCCGGACGATGCGAGGCAATCCCAGTGACCCGAAAATCCTTGCTGCAGCCGCCGAAGAGCTGGCAGATGAAATCCACTCCCTCAAGTGGGAGCGCAAGCGCTTGGAGCAAAAGGGGCGAGACATTGCCAACACGTCAGGGCGCCGTGTCACGGCACTCAAGGCTTTGATTGACACCTCTATCAAGCTCAAGGAGCTGTCCACGGATGCTCCGGTAGACTTTGCTTCGCCACAACTCAAGATCATCATTAATCTACTGTTCGGGAAAGTCAAGAGTAGTTTGGAAGAGGCAGGATACACCACTCAGGATGTCAACTCCTTTTTCCAGGTACTCCAGACCAACATGCAGAGCTTCGAGGTAGAGGCTCAGCGACTCATTGACCAGCAGCTCAAAGATAAGTAGAGGCTCCACATGAACAGACTTGCAACATTGGTAGAAGAAGTACGGAAAGTAGCGCAGTCGTTGGAAGAATTTCCAGCAAAGGTAGCACTCTCTCCTCTCCAAGAAGAGTACCGTAAGTACTTCATGGAGAAGATGGACGAACATGGCGTCAACTCACCTTCTGCGTTTGATTCCGAAGAGGACATGAAGAAGTTTTTCACCGAGGTCACACAGGGCTGGGAGAAGGGTCAGGGGCGCAAGTAGGATTTCGAATGAGCACTGTTGCCAACATACTGGCCGACTTCACCAAGCCAGACAAGACCGCATCAGAAGATCACGTAGACATTGTCACCTTTGTGGAGTCTACGTGGGGTCTTAATGTCAAGATGTGGCCTGCGCAGAAGTGGATCCTAAAGATGCTCTACGGTATCCCACTGTCACCTAAACGTCAGAGAGTGACGATTGACGGGAAAACCTATAGAGGTATACCTGTACACGACAGGTTCATGATGGACCTCAAGTACGAGCTGTCTGAGGTTGAGTTTCTGGAGTACCTCTATAACGAGGGCCGCTGTAATGTCAAGGAACAAGACCTAAACCACAACTTTACAGAGATGCTGCTGTGTGTCGGCCGACGTGGTTCGAAGTCTGCGATGACAGCGATGATTGTAACGTATGAGATCTACAAGATGCTCAACCGTTACAATCCCCATGAGTACTTCCAGATGCTCAACGCGGGCATGATATCGCTCTCTATCGTAGCTACCAGCTCCAAACAGGCTGCGGGTCTGTACAAAACTGTTCGCCAGTTCATCAGTAACTCTCGATTCTTCGATAAGTACATTGCCCGAGATACCGAGGAGGTAATGTCGTTCCGTACCCAGGCGAATATTGACAAGGACGGCCCCTTGTGCGGTGGGACGGTAGAAATGCTGTTCCGGCCTGCTATTGGACGTGGTTTGCGTGGTCCCGCCAACCTGATGTGTATCTTTGACGAGTTCGCTCACTTTGTTGAGGAAGGGCAGCAGTCAGCCTACGAGTGTTATGAGGCGGCTACTCCGTCTACTGCGACATTCAAGAACCCTACCACGAAAGAGCCCGAGGGGAAGGTTGTCGAGATCTCGTCTCCACTCAATAAGGCGGGTGAGTTCTACAAGCACTTTCGAGACGGAATGGAGGGAAAGGCCCCCCAAAGGTTGGTTATTCAGGCACCGTCGTGGGAAATCAACCCTACGATCCCCTCTAAGTATCTGCACCAAAAGTACCAAGCCAACCCTCCTATGTTTATGGTGGAGTTTGGTGCACAGTTTTCAGATCGTCTTACAGGTTGGATTCGCAGAGATGAGCACCATCTACAGTGTATCGACCCTACGCTCAAACCCAAAACCGCGGATTTCACACGCACTCCCCACTTTATGGGGATCGATATTGGTTTGGTACGAAACGCAACCGCTATCGCCATATGCCATCTCGAAGGTGACAAAATCGTACTGGACTACATCGAGGCACGTCAGGCGCGCGTGTACCCATATGAACATCTGGAAGAGCTGGATTTTGAGGAAATCGCAGACTGGATACACGAGCTTTCAAAGAAGTTCTACATCTGGAGAGGGTCTTTCGACCAGCGTGAAGGTCTACCCCTCAAGCAGAACCTTGAAAAGAGGGGCCTCAAGCAAATCTCAATGGAGTACTCCACCCGGGACAGCAAGTCAAGAATGTTCCAGGCTTTCAAGCTGCTAATGTTGGACAAAAAGCTGGTGTTCTTTGATCACCCCATACCTGAGGGAGAGGAGCACTGTGAGTATATCACGGAGCTTCTGGAGCTGCAAGAAAAGCGTGTCTCGAAATATCAGATTGAGGTAGAGGCGCCCAACATCCCCGGAAAGATGGACGACCGATCCGATGCCCTGGCACGTGCGATTTGGCAGGCACAGGAAAACATCGGTAACGCGAAGCTATCCAAAGTGAGCAAAAAGTCCAAAAGAAGTAAGCGTACCTCCTATCAATATAGTGAGCTGGCCAAGAGGCGCCGTGCGATGCGAAACCCTGCCTACCGTACGGAGCGCATGAAGTAGCAAGTTTTACTTAGGTATGTACTTGTGCGTATTAATAGTAGGGAGGTAGCATGGACTTAGAAGAGGCTATCGCTAAAGAGAAGGCGCTACGGCAGAAGTTGCTTACTGATCTACACCGATGGGGACAGCTGCACGAGTACATACAACGTGAGGCGCGCAAAGAACATTCGGAGAGACTAACACAGAACGATGCCGCTAAGGAGGGCGAGCCTCTCAAGCCTCTTCTCACGCGGTTTATCCACCAACATAGACAACTTATGCGTCAGGTAAGCGGGGTTGTTGGAATGTTGTCCAATATCCGAATACCACGTAGAGGAGACTGAGCATGGCAGACACACCTCAGAAGCCAAAGATGTTCCGAAAAGCATCCGTGGTTATGAATAGAGATCGACGCTCTAAGGTTGCTACGTTTGGTGCAGATATCTCAATGGGGAACGCAGCGGGATTTTACTCACTACAGTTAAGTACCGATTTCCTGGAGTTGCCTCAGACAGCGTCTGAAAAGCGTAAAGCGTACTGGCACTACTGGAAGCATGACCCGTTCGTAGGACAGAGCATTGACATCCTAACAGAGATCCCTATCACGAAGATGCGGCTTTCCAAGCCCAAATGTAAGGATAAGGAGAAGGCGAAGCGAATCCTCTCCTACTACAACCACATGATTGAGGAAATGGAGTTAATGGAACGGATCTACGAGATCACCTTCCGTTACTGGCTGGAGGGCGAGGTCTTCATCTTTGCGCAGGATGACACTGAGGGGACGGGAGATAAGTACCGTGGATGGAAATCTCTTCGCATCTTTGAGCCCGATCAAGTCAAAGTAACGGGGACAGGGTACACGGGTGAAACCTTCATGGAATTCATTCCGTCGGAAGAGGACCGCAATGCTGTCCAGAATGCCGACTTTGATGAGTTTGCTAAGATGCGGACTGAAATGATGTCAGAGGAGATGGTGAAGTACATCCAAGAGGGGCAAAACCTACCGATGGACACGGACCCTATGGAAGGTTCCTTCTGCTATCGACTGGCACGTAGACCTCGCGGAGGTGGTCCCGGACACTCAATTCTGGAGAGGTGTCTGCAGACTCTACTCTACCGGGACAAGTTGCGTCAGGCACAGACCAGTATCGCATCCCGTAACATGACGCCTAAACGGGTGGTGTGGGGCGAAGACTTGGATGAAGTGCAGTTGGATAATCTTCAGGAGATGGTTGACATCTCAATGTTGTCACCCGACTTCTCGATTGTCACCAACTATCAAGTCAACTGGGAAGAATATGGGGTGAACGATCGCCTTCTGGACCTCTCTAATGAGTACGATGTCACAGATCGTCAGCTCATGATTGGGTTAGGGGTGACTATGGAGCTATTGACAGGTGAGTCAACCTACTCAGGTAGCCGACTCACCCTACATGTAATGAACGAACGTTTTCTACGGTTCCGCGACACGATCCGAAACTATGTAGAAAAGCAGCTGTTCAAGCCTGTAGCATTGAAGATGGGGTTCGTGGAGGAGGATGAGTGGGGTAACAAAATCCCTATCTACCCACAGCTCCGGTTTAATCGTCAGGCTCTCATGGACAACCAGGATGCCTTCTCAGCACTATTTGACCTCTACAATAAGGGGTCACTGCCGGTTGAGTTCATCCTGGACCTATTCAACATTGACGCGGACGAGGTAGAGGAGAAGATTCTCCGTGACTTTGGTACCGTCAATGACCCGAACATGAACGAAGCGCTGCGAAGCGCTTTTGGAGACGCGGGCAGACAGCTGGCTGAACAAACTGACCTGATTCCGCACTTGGCATCGTACTTTGGGTTGAATTACCAAGAGAAGAAGGAAGACAGTCGCTTCTGATACTCCATCTATAGAGACACACTGGTAGCTATCTACCGATGGAGTGTTTCGTGCGTATTTCTACTCTCACTCAAAGTGAAAAGTTTGATCGCGAATCCGAAGCACGTGCCACAAAGAGAATGCCGAAGCAGAAGCCTCCTCGCCGTGACCGTAGGAAAAACAAGCTCCGTAACACTGATCCGGATCTAACGATGGAAGCAGATAAGAAGGATCTCAAGCGCAGCTCCGTGGAGCGTCTGGTGTTACGTGTGGCACATGACTACTACAATACTCACATGTCCTATGTAGATGTAGATGACATTGTGACCCGTGTTGCGGCCGAGTCTGACCCCGTTCGTTTGGCTACTAAGGTGCACGCAGCGGTCAGAAATAAGACCGCTTCTGCGATGCGCATCCACCGTGACCCCGCATCTAACAGATTCGTCCATGTGCCCGCCAAGCCAGAGCGCGTAGCGCGCGGAGACGAGCCGATGAAGGTGCAGCGGAATGTCATCACAAACGAGGATGCATCTACAATCGTATCATTTGCAAAAGAGAACGTCAACTCTCGTCTCTTAGAGACAGACCCCCGATTGGCCTTTGACGATGCGTTGGATACGGCGCTAAGCACTTTCGATGAGGGACGGTACCAAGGTAAGGTGGACGCGCCTACCTACTTAGCATTGCTGAACCTTCTATCAAACTCCCAGTAAGTTGTGTGATAAAACTTTCATAGTACTGTACAGTACAAACCCACTTAGATTTGGAGTCTAACCATGCGTACTCTAACTGCCCGCGAAGCTGGGCGTGCTGTTGCCCGCCTTGAGAGAGTAGCCTCAGAGCTTGAAAGCAACTACGAAGAGCTGAACCTTACCCGTGAAGCCGCTATGAGCTTTGCTTACGAGATTGACACGATCTGTGACCAGATCGACAAGCAGGCCAAGCTTCTTGCAGGTGATCCCGCAGGCATCTATGACGCCTTCGATGATAGTCCGGGCTGGATTGAGGGACGTGAAGCGAATCCGGACCAGACCTACCTGGAGTCCTTTAACTATCAGGGAGGTGGTGTACATCCTACCCAGGGTAGTGGTACATCTGTATCCGAAAACTTCCCCCAGTACATGGACGGATTCAAGCGCTCTGCTTCGCAGAGCCTCTTCCGTGGTGGTCGGTACGTCCGTCAGACTCGTTAGTCCTTCACTATCTGTATAGTGTTAGCGCACGCCCAATCCCTCAATAGGGAAGAGGACGTGCGCTTTTCTTTTAGTAGAACCTCTTAGGTAGTTGGAGTAGATATGCAGAAACTCTCTTTTGTCGATGTCTGGAAGCGGATCAAAGACTTTGAGCCTGGAGACTTGGTCAGCTTGCTTAGCGACCGGAACGGAGATGTATTGGGTGCGGTAGGGCAGGTTACGTCTGTGATGGATGGAATCGCGTTTATGGACGTAGAGTTTCCATGGGGAAACCGTCGGGTATCGCCAGAGGAAGTGGTCAAGGTTAACCCCAATACGGCCAAGTACCTACCTCCTACCACAGACAGTAGCTATAGCTCGTATGACAAGACTGCTCGTATGGTACACCGTCTGGCGGGTGATTACATGCACACCCAAGACCAACTTACCCAGGCTGCGGACACCTATAAGTACAATGGATTCACGACAACGGAAACCCTACACGCCCTGGCTGCGGCTCAGGCTCCTAAGCACATGATCAATGCTGCGGTTAAGACAGCGCTATATTGGCACGGAGAGGGCCGGCAGTACCGCATGAACAAGGGTGAGATTGATGATGGTCTCCCCAACTGTCCGACATGCAAGTGTAACATGCAGAAAACCACCTACAAGAAATACACCAAGCTGTTTGTCTGCCCCGAGTGCCTATTTTGCATCAAGCCCGGCGACATTGAGGGGTTGCCTACCTCTATCTCTGAGTCGGATTTTGGGCCTGGAGCGAGAGTTGCATCGGATACGCCCGTTATGGCGTTGGTACAGTCAGGATGTAAAGGTAGTGAATCGATCCGAGAACAGTTTGCGTCTGACTTGGGTGAGTATGGCTTGAGTGACGCGGTTATGTTGCTCAGCTCTCATGCCGTAGAGGGCAACTTTGACGCGGATATCTATAATGATTTGGTAGCGTTGGTTACTGAGTAGGAGATTACCATGGCATTCATGAAAACTGCAAGGGCTCGGGTCGCGCGTACCTCTATGGACGTAAATGACTGGAACACTGTAGTTCGGCGCTCTGTTCCTCAGAAAGAGGCGAACATTCGAGTAGCCAGTAACTCTAACCTCATGAAAAAGTTTGCCCCCGACAAGTACCTCCTTACACACTGTACCATCATTGCCTCTGTGGACGTTGACAAGTCGGGGCCCGCCAACGATCGTGGCTGGCACTACCGAGTTACGCCCGATACCCAACAGTACATTAACAACAACTTTGACTGTTGGGAACGTGACCTCCTCCTACAGACATTCCATACCTTTAAGTCTGCGGAAAACTACTTAGAGCATATCCAGATTCCGGAGCTGTCTAAGGGGAAGATTCTGGACGCAGTGGCACGTGACTTGGGTGATACGGTCTACGTGGATATCTTAGTAGCCACAGATCGTAAGCACACAGAGCTGGTCGCGGATATCGAGTCCGGAAAGATGTCGACCCTCTCTATGGGTTGCAGTGTGTCATATTGCACATGTACATACTGCGGTAACGTAGCACACGATGATACCGATACCTGTGCTCACATTAAGTACCAGAAGGGGAACACCTTCTATGACGAAAAGGGGAACAAACAGGTCACGGCAGAACTTTGTGGCCATAAGGATGACCCCAACTCTGT
>CESG01136659.1_pt1 | contig 17841 bp, 15 predicted proteins | sample 531121 | NCBI WGS metagenome assembly CESG01 (sample SAMEA2621287, study PRJEB7988) | marine metagenome | biome: marine biome (ENVO:00000447); feature: mesopelagic zone (ENVO:00000213); material: "saline water (ENVO:00002010), including plankton (ENVO:xxxxxxxx)" | depth 800 m
TGAGCAGCTGGTACGCCATCCTGTCGAGGCCCAGTTGATGCGCCTTTTGGGTGTACAAATTGAAGCGCAGCCGCGCCCCGTTGGCCTGTGGGGTCAACCGTTTGGCGAGTTGACCATCACTGCCGATCCGCAATTGGTGCTGGCCAAATTCTGGAATACGCTGCGCGACTTGCTGTTGCTGAGCACCTTGATTGTGGCCAGCCTTGCCGCATTGACTTACGTGGTAATTGGCCGTGCCCTGCAGCCTGCCGCAACTTTGGTTGAAAAAATTGATTCAATTGCCATCTCCGAGGACAGCCCGCCGCCTGCGCAACTTCCCGATGTTCAGCCACGGGAGTTTGGCCGTATTGCACAAGGGGTAAACCGCTTGAACGAGCGTTTGTGGCGGCTTACCCAAACCCGCAGAAACCTGATGATGAAGCTGCTGAATGTGCAGGAAGATGAACGGCGGGAGTTGGCCCATTTGGTGCACGCAGATTTGGGCCAGTCCCTGAGCCTGATCGCGGTGAATTGTGCCCAGCTGCGCGCGCAACTGAAAGGTGGCGATACGGAGGTGCAAGAAAAGCTGGAGGAAATCGAGCTGCAAATTGAGGGCGCGTTCGAGCGCATGCGGGCGGTGTTGGTGAACAAGTGCCCGCCTGTGTTGGAAGGGGCTGATCTTGGCATGGCCATTCAAGACCTGTGTACCCGCTGGGAAATTAATGCGGGCAGCGGCTGGACGGTGAACCTGAATCTGGAACCTGCTGCCTTGAACAGTTTGGACCAAGACCGCGCCCTGTGTGTTTACCGTACCGTGGAAGAGTGCCTGGCCAATGTGCGGCGGCACGCAGCGCCGGGGGCGCCCGTGAATGTGGGCTTGGCATTGCAGGCCGGTGTGCTTGAACTGTGTGTGGAAAATTGCTTGCCCCAACCGGTTGAAACGCAGGTGCCATCGGGCGGCATGGGCTTGAACTTGCTGGCTGAAAGGGTGAGGGTGCATGGTGGTGTATTCAAAGCCCAGGTTGAAGAAAACCGGTTTGTGGTGTCTGCCCGTTTTCAACAAAAAGGTACTTCATGAACAACGCTGATCTCCGTATTTTGCTGGTGGATGACCACGCCGTGGTGCGTGCCGGTTATCGGCATTTGTTGGAAACACAAGGTGGTTTCAAGCAGGTGCGTGAGGCTGAAAACGCGCAGGAGGCCTATGCCGCTTGCCAGAAAGACTTGCCTGCGCTGGTGATTTGCGACATCAGCATGCCAGAGCCGGTGGGCTTGAACCTTGTTCAGCGGGTGTTGGGGCGTTGGCCTGAGGTGAAATTTCTGATGTTCACCATGCACAATTCAATCGAACTGGCGCGTGCGTGTATGGACGCTGGCGCAAAAGGTTATGTCACCAAAAGCAGCCGGCCCGAAGTGCTGTTGCGCGCCATCGGTGAGGTGTTGGCTGGCCGTACTTTCATAAGCGCCGACTTGTCACGTTTGATGGCGCTCTCGCGTCTGCGCGACAACCGGGGCGGGCTTGATGAATTAAGCAGCCGCGAGTTCGAAGTGCTGTGTTTGCTGGTTGCCGGGCAGTCGGCTGAGCAAATTGGCGAGTTGCTTTTTTTGAGTGCAAAAACCATTCACAACATTCATTACCAAATCAAAAAGAAATTACAGGTTAGTAATGATATTGAACTGACCAAACTTGCGATTGCCTGGGGATTGACCAGCCCTTCAATCACGCAGTAAAGTCGGGCAATATTCCTGAGCAGGTCTCAGTACACTTCTTAAATGGCAAGTTTGCTTGCCAGTACTCAACAACGATGGAGAAGTAGACATGAGCTGGACCACACCACAATTCGTAGACATGCGTTTCGGTTTTGAAATTACCATGTACATTGCCAACCGTTAATTGTTTTTCGGTTGTTGCAGTATCAAGAAAGGAAGGCCAAGCAGAGTTGGCTTTCCTTTTTTTATGCGCGGCGCAGTTGCTCGGCTGAGCTCAGGGTCAGTTTCAAACCCTGTTCAAGCAGGGACCTGGCAATGTTTTCATCGCCAAAGCCATAAGGTGAAGCGGGGGCGTGATCGTACAGAAGGCCAAGGTAAAGGTAGGCGGCCCCGTCATTGGGTGCCAGTGCAATGGCACGTTCCAGGGAAGCTTTGGCGTGGGCTTGAAACTGCAGCGCACACAGGCCTCCCAATGATTTCGCGTAACCTGTCAGCACAATACCGTTCCAAAGTAGAACCTTTGAATCATTTGGGTATTGGTGTGCCAATTCTTGTGTGGTTTCAGCCAAGTGGCACAACATGGCGTCGCGGGTGCGGCCAAAGTCGCAGCGAAGTGCTTGGGCCCAAGCAGCCTGGACCGCCTCAATACTATTGCCCGGTGCGGTCTCGGCATTCGTTGGGCTGCTTGCAATGCCCCTGTCGATGACATTAAATACGCGTCTCATAGGTGACTCCTAAACGACGTTAATCACATAAAGGTGTTGCATAGTGGCAACCGTTTCATTGATTAACGCGGAAAATTCGTTTAGGAGTACAAAGGATTGAGTTTTTGTAGCTTTAGTTGATCTTGACGGTTCCTTTCATGCCTGCTTCTGCCTCAGACTGTCTGGAAAACAGGTCGTTGAAGTTGCCTGTCCTTATCGGAACAAACCACCACTGAACGGTCTGCCCCGGATACACTTCGACCCGCCGTACCGGACCGTAAATTTCGGCCAACGGTGTTTCACTGGCAGATCCGAGTACAACAACCTTGCGCGTGTATACCGAATCTGCAAGGCCATTGGAACCAAAGTAATAGGACTTTTCGCCTTTGTTGTGAATGTTTAAAACTGTCAGGGTGCCCGTTTCAAACTGCAGGGTGGATGGTGAAAATTTTTTCTCACCAGCCTGGTTGCTCAACTCTACAGTGAAGTACACAGGCTCCTGTTTGGTCAAATCTCCCGCAGCAAAAGCAATATGGCTCGCGCTGTTGAACAGTAAACCAGTGACCAGAATCGAGCCTGCAACAATCAACGAGCGTTTCATCGCTTACCCCGGTATATCCAGCGATCCCACCGATTTCGGCGACACCATCACACCCCAAGGCATGTTGCCTTCGGGAATGTCTTTGATCACATTGCCGGTGGCATAGTCCAACACCAAAATGTTGTTGCTGCGGCCGCAGGCCACAATCAGCTGCTTGTCATCGGGTGTAAAGCTGAAGTGCCAGCAACGCTCGCCCACCGGCATTTCACGTTTTAGCTCAAGCGTTTTTGCATCGAACACTTGAATCGCTTTACCACGTGCCAGGGCCACCACAATCTCGGAACCATCGCGGGTGTAAGTGACGCCATAGGGTACCTCGCCCGTGGCCGCTTCATTGATCACATTGTAGTCTTTGTCCAGAATCAACATTTTGTTGCCGTATTCCAGGGTGACTACAAACTGCTCGCCATCGGGTGAACGCTTCACGCCGCGTGGGCGAATACCGTAGCTTTCGGTGTCGATCTGCTTGATCTTCTCACCGGTTTCAATGCTGTGTACAGACACGTTTTCATCGGCCTCATTGGTCACGATGATGTGTTTCCCATCGGCTGAAAACTCAATGCCTTCGGTCTCGAAGCCAGCCGTGATTTCCTTGATTTTCTCGCCTTTTACCAGGTCGATGATTGCAACTTGGGCAGGCAGTTCATCACCTTCCTCGCGTTCTTTTTCAATGGCTTTGGCTTCTTCCGATCCTGGTTTTGGAGGTGGCCCGCCTTTGGACGCTGGCTCGTAAGCCACAAAGGCCATGTTGCCCAATACGCGGACAAATTCAGGGTTGATGCCCACGGGCACCCGGCGCACCACTTGCCCGGTGGCTGTGTCAACGATCGCAAGGTCCTTCGTTTCCTTGACGGCCACAACCAGCAGTTTTCCGTCGTCGGTCAGGCCCACACCACGGCCGCCTTCACCCACATTGATCTCGCCCACTTTGGAATAATCTGCCAGCGAATAAACGGTCACAGGACCATCCTGGTGGGTCACATAGGCCACCGCTTGGGGCGCAGCCTGTTCAATCGGTGCTGCAGCTTCCGGGGCAACTGTTTCTTCTTTTTTGGAGCAGGCCGCCAATGCCACGGCCAACCCTAGCGCAATCGCGCTTGTTTTGAATTTCATGTTCTTGTCCTCTTCCTGCTAATCGGTTCAACGCTACGGAAGTTTCCCTGTTTTGTCCCGGGAAGATTTCCTGAAATATGACCTGTCATTGTGACAGGTCATGTGGGCAATTCCTTCCAAACGTTGATTTAACGCCATTTCTGCAAGCACTTTGAACCTTTGTGACAGTTTGGTTTCAATACACTGTGTAGTGTGACCAGTAACCATTTTGTAAAGAAGTGCAGCCATGAAGTATGTTCAAGAAAAACAAGCCCGTTTAGGCGAGTCGCGTTTGGTGCCACGTGTGGCGCTGTCTGCCTCCATGGGTTTTGCGGCGTATTGGACCTACCTCTACTTCAGTCAAACCAAACACATTTTCAGCCCGGCTTTAAAGCACCACGATGTGCTGACTCACCATGCGCACGAGTTCACCGAATTGCGTCTGCACGTGGCGCCCGGCGTTGAGCTGGAAGGTTGGGTACGCATGCCTGCAGGCATGGGCGGTGCGGGCAGCAAGGCACCTTGTGCCGTTTACTTTGGTGGCCGTAGCGAAGACGTTCGCTGGCTGTTGAACGAAGCGCAAGGTTTCAAGAATTTACCCCTGGTATTTTTCAATTACCGCGGCTATGGCAATTCCCAAGGTACGCCAATGGAAAAGAATTTGGTGGCCGATGCACGGGTTATTTACAAATGGGTGGCCGAGCAACCCTGGTGTGATCGCAATCAGATTTCCGTGATCGGGCGTAGCCTTGGCACAGGGGTTGCCATGCAACTGGCTGCCAGTACGCCGGTGCATAAGCTGGTCTTGTTTACCCCATACGACAGCTTGATCAGCATTGCCAAAAAGAAAGTGCCTTTGGCGCCAGTGTCACTGTTGTTGCGCAGCAAATTCAAATCGAATGAATGCGCTGCGAATGTGCGCAACCCCACCTTTGTGTTGCTGGCTGAAAATGATGAAGTGGTACCTCATGATTCGTCATTGCGCCTGATGCAGCATTTCGCTGTAAAACCTTTGGTGGCCACCGTGAAAGGCACTGACCATGTCAGCTTGCCGCATGATATCGATGCGCAAGGCTTGGTCAGTCATTTCTTGACGACGTAGTTCACCCACTCCCGGTATTCACTCGGAGTTTTGCCAGTCAGTTTTTTGAATGCCCGGGTGAAATTGGCACGGTCTTGGTAGCCCACACGTTGTGCAATTTCATCCACATTCAATTTGCTGGTTTCAAGCAGCAGACAAGCATCACGTTGAATCACCTCGCCCAGCAAATCAGTGAAGTTGCACCCTTCATTTTGTAGCTTGCGCTTGAGTGTGCGCACCGACATGTGCAGTGTCTCGGCCATGTCTTCAAGCTGCGGGTAGCGGCCCTCCCGGCAAATCAGCAGGTTCTTCACGCGACCGCTTAAGTTGTCACCCAGGCCCAGCGCAATCAATTCCTGCTCGCATTGCTGAATCACCATTTGCGCCGTGCTGGCATTGGCTGTGGGCAGGGGCAGGTCGAGCCACTTGGCGGGTATTCGAATTTGATTGCCCGCAGCATTGAAACGGCACTTGGGCAGGCTGCTGGCATAACTGGCGTAGTAAGGTGGCTCGGGCCAATCAAACCAAAGCTCAATGCCGCTTGCTTCACGTGCGCTGCCCATCGGGTTGAACAGGCTTTCAAACAGCCGCCACACTTCAACCACAAAATTTTCAATTGCGAATTTGCGCACGGGTTCAAGGGGCATGGCTTCGCGCACGTGGCACGTTAGGGTGCGTTCGTCTTCACTGGTGTCTATGGTGTAGAAGGGCACTTTGGTGGGCAAAAAGCGAATACCCAGTTCAATGGCCTCACGCAGGGTTGCACAACTCATCAAACCAAAACCGATCATGCCCGCTTTGGTCAGGCTGCTTTGCAAGCCCATGTCGATGGCAATGTGTTCGCTTTGAAACAGCGCCAGCAAATTCATCACGATGATGCCATGCTGGGCAGCGGCGATGCGGCTGTTGGGCACTTGTAACTGGGCCAGTGTCAGCCCGCTGTGTTGCAGAATTTGCTCGGCCGCAAAGCCGCGTTGCACTGCATAGTTCACGAAAAACAGCGGGTAGGCTTGTGCCACTGTGGTTTGTTCCAGCAGCCGAAGCTGCGGAAGGTCTTTCAGTTCCATGCCCAGTAAACCAGGGTGGCTGCAGCCACCAGCAATTGCACACTGTTGATGATCACGCTAAGCCGGTGCTTGCGATTGAATTCAGCACCGGCTGCTGTGTCCCCAGCCAGTTCCCGGTCGCGAAGTTCATTGATTTGGAGCATCAGAATTTGCCGTGTGTACACGCTGGCCAAGCCGACCAACGCCGATGGAAACAACACCCAAAAGCCGCCACCGGAAAGCCCTGCAAAAATGGCACTGAGAAAGCCAAACACGATCACGTACAGGTAGTACCAGGGAAACACGGCTCGAATGAACGGTCCCGCCTGTTCCATGGGCAGCTTGGTGAACACCAGTGGCGCGAACAAAGCCGAGAAGGCCAGAATACCGCCGAACAAACCACCCAGGGCCAAGGTTGTTAGTGCTTGAAACCATTCCATGTTGTACTCCTTTGCTGCTAATTTGATGTGTGGTCAGTGCATGGCTTGTGCCACGAGTTTGACTCCAAATGCAGAGCATACTTTGGCCACAGTCTCGAATCGTGGGGACGCATTATTTCTAAGCGCTTTGTAAAGTGCTTCTCGGGTGATTCCCGTGCATTTGGCGACATCGCTCATACCTTTGGCACGAGCGATATCGCCCAAAGCAGCGGCAAGCAACGCAGGGTCGTTGCTTTCCAGAATGTCCGTTAAATAGGCTGCAATAGTTTCTGGGCTGTCCAAATGCTCGGAAATTGAAAAGTTTTCAATCTCATTCAGTTCCAATTTTTCGGTTCTCATTGGTTCGACTCTCTATTTAATTGCTGAGGAAAGATCTTTCGCTCTCTTTATGCCTTTGGTCTGGGTACGTTTGTTTCCACCGCACAACAGCACAATTAGATCTCCATTGCGTTCAGTGAAATACACTCTCCAACCTGCTCCAAGGTGAATGCGAAGTTCATACACCCTCTCGCCGACAGTTTTTACATCGCCTTTCAGGCCTAACTCTATTCGTCGAAGTCGGCCAAGAATTGCACCCTTCAGCAGTTTGTCATCAAGCGATTCGAGCCATTGGCTGAATTCTGGCAGGCTTTTTATTTTGTACATCAACAATTAATTGTAATCGATCGATTACAAATTTAATAGAGTATATGGAGGCATTCAAGTAACCTGCCAGATTCATCAGTTCAGTCTTTGTGGCCCAAATTGACTCCAAAGTAGTCACTTTTCACACTCACGCCTGTTGCACCCAAGCCCCTACACTGCACTTCATCGAAAACCAACACAACACGAGACACACCACATGGCCAGCTCAAAGAAAGAAGCACAAAACATTCTCGAAGTAGCAATCGTCGGCGCAGGCGTTTCCGGCCTGGGCATGGGTATTCAATTGCTGAAAGCAGGAGAAACCAATTTCAAGATTTTCGACAAGGGCCACGATGTGGGCGGCACCTGGCGCGATAACACTTACCCAGGTTGCGGTTGCGACGTCAAAAGCAGCCTGTACAGCTACTCCTTCGAGCCATGGGCCGAGTGGAGCAACAGCTACGCCAAACAGGGCGAAATTTACAAATACCTGCGCCACTGCGCCACCAAGTACGGCGTGTATCCCTACATTCAATTCAACACCAGCATTACTGGTTCTGTGTTCGATGAACAAGCCGGCTTGTGGAACATCACCACAGCCGATGGCAAAACCATTCAGGCCCGCAATGTGGTCACAGCGGTGGGCCCGTTCAGTGCACCCAAGGTTGCAGAATTCAAAGGCGCCGAAAAGTTCAAAGGCAAAACCGTGCACACAGCGGCGTGGGATCATTCCGTAGAGCTCGAAGGCAAGCGTGTCGGCCTGATTGGTACTGGCGCCACTGCCGTTCAGGTTGGTCCTGCCATTGCTGACAAGGTGAAAAACCTGGTGGTGTTTCAGCGCACGGCCAACTGGATCATGCCGCGCCCCGACCGCAACATTGAAGAAGCCGAAAAAGCACTGAACCGCAAAACCCCGCTGAACATGAAAATGAACCGTTTGGGTGTTTACTGGTTCAATGAATTGACCGCGCCATTTTTGATTTTGAAGTACGACATGTTCAAGGCTCAACCCGAGAAAATGGCCAGCAGCTACCTGGCTCGCAAGGTGAAAGACCCTGAACTGCGCAAGAAGCTGACCCCCACGTTTAAGTTCGGGTGCAAGCGCGTTCTGGTCAGTTCAGACTGGTACCCCACCATGCAAAAAGAGCATGTGCACCTGGAAACCAATGCCATTGATTGCATCACCGAAAAAGGCATTCGCACCGCCGATGGTGTGGAGCATGAACTGGATGTGATCATTTACGCCACCGGCTACGAAGTGCGCCACACAGGTTCGCCAATCGATGCCAAAGGCATTGGTGGCGCAAGCTTGAATGACAAGTGGAAAGACGGCTCGGAAGCCTACCAAGGCATTTCAACGGCCGGTTTCCCCAACCTGTATTTCCTGGTGGGCCCGTTCACAGGCCCGGGCCACACCTCGGTGATTGCCTATGCAGAGGCGCAAATTGGCTATGTGATTCAAGCGATCAAACTGCGCCAAAAGCGCAAGCTGAAAGCAATCTCGGTGAAGCCCGAAGTAGAGCAGAAGTTCGTGAACACCATGGACTTCCGCAGCGAACACACCGTGTGGAAAAGCGGTTGCGCCAGTTGGTACCTAAGCCCCAATGGCCGCAACAACACTTTGTACCCCGGCTTGAACGCTGAATACCGCATGCGCATTGCACGCTTTAACCCGGCTGAATATGTGCTGACCGGCCCCAACGGAAAAACCGTAAAGCCCAAGGTAAGCGACCACATCAGTACGGGCTTGATGGCACTGAAGGCTGCCTGATTGGGTGTGTAGGCAAGTTACTACCCAGAATGGATAAAGGTATTGATATTGAAATCTAAGAGGAAGACACTGGTCGTTCACTATTCAGGAGAACGACCATGTCGACCCAAGGCACCAAAGCATCCGACCTATTTGTTCAAGCCCTGGAAGCAGAAGGCGTAAAACACATATTCGCAGTGCCGGGCGAAGAAAACCTCGACATGGTAGAAAGCCTGCGCAACAGCAGTATCAAGCTGGTGCTGACCCGCCACGAACAAGGGGCCGGTTTTATGGCTGCTACCTATGGTCGCCTCACTGGCCGCGCCGGCGTGTGCATGGCCACCCTTGGCCCAGGTGCAACCAACTTCACCACCCCCGCTGCTTATGCGCACCTGGGTGCATTTCCGCTCATCATGATCACCGGGCAAAAGCCCATCAAGAAGTCCAAACAAGGCCAGTTTCAAATTATCGATGTGGTCAATCTGTTTGCGCCAATTTGTAAAATGAGCAAGCAAATTGTTCATGGCAACAACATTCCTGCTCTGGTTCGCGAAGCATTTCGTATCGCCGAAGAAGAACGCCCCGGTGCCGTGTTACTCGAGTTGCCCGAAGACATTGCCGCCGAGCCGACCACCGCATCGATTATTCCCCGCAGCGAGCGCCACTATGCCGTGGCCGACGAAACAGTGCTGAACGAAGCCGTTTCAATGATCCGCTCGGCCCGCATGCCCTTGGTGTTGCTGGGTGCCGGTGCAAACCGCAAACAGGCCAGGCTGGCTTTGCAAGAATTCATTGAAACCACAGGCATTCCGTTTTTCAGCACGCAAATGGGCAAGGGTGTCGTGGATGAAGGCTCGCCCCATTTTCTGGGCACCGCCGCTTTGTCTGATGGCGACTACCTGCACTGCGCCATTGAGCGGGCCGACCTCATTGTCAATGTGGGTCACGATGTCGTTGAAAAGCCGCCGTTTTTCATGGCCCATGGCGGCAAGAAAGTAATTCACGTGAATTACCGTTCGGCCAAAGTAGACCAGGTGTATTTTCCGCAATGCGAAGTGGTGGGCGATGTGGCCCGCTCTGTGCAAAAGCTGACCCAGAAAATTGGCGGCAAAGTGGTGTGCGACCTGGCCTACTTCAACCGCATTCGGGACGAAGTCGAGCTGCACATCAAAGAGGGTGCAGACGACGACCGCTTCCCAATCATTCCCCAACGCTTGGTTGCCGAAACCCGCCGCGCCATGGGCGCCAAAGACATCATTGCGCTGGACAACGGCATTTACAAACTGTGGTACGCCCGCAATTACAAAGCTTACGAGCCCAACACCGTGCTGCTTGACAACGCTTTGGCCACCATGGGTGCCGGTTTGCCCTCGGCCATGATGGCTGCCATGTTGTACCCCGACCGCCGGGTGATGGCCATTTGTGGCGACGGCGGCTTCATGATGAACTCGCAAGAAATTGAAACCGCTGTGCGCCTGAAGATGAACCTGGTCGTTACCATTTTGAATGACAGTTCTTACGGCATGATCCGCTGGAAGCAAGAGCACGCAGGCTTTGCCGATTGGGGGCTTGAGTTTGGCAACCCCGACTTCGTGAAGTACGCCGAAGCCTATGGTGCAACCGGTCACCGCGTTTGCAGCGCCGCAGAGCTGGTGCCCACCTTTGACCGGGCTTTCAAAGCCGGGGGTGTGCACATCGTAGACGTGCCGGTGGACTATTCTGAAAACAAACGTGTGCTGATCGACGAATTGGCCGCAAAGGTGTGTTTGATATGAGCAACTCGGTAAACAGCGCCACTCTTGAAGTCGTCAACCCCTTCGATCTGAAGCCCATTGGCGAAGTGGGTTTGGTCGACTGGCCCACCATCGATGGTTGGTTGAATACCGCCAGCCAACTCCACAAAACCCGCGCCAACTGGTTGCCCATGCACCAGCGCATCGCCATTCTGAAAAAAACCGCGCAGTTGATGCAGGGCCGGTTCGATGAGCTCGCCTTTCAAATTGCCAACGAGGGCGGCAAACCGCTGATGGACGCCAAGGTCGAGGTAACGCGGGCCATCGACGGTGTTGAGTTGTGCATCAAAGAATTGGGCCACCTTACTGGCACGGAAATTCCAATGGACCTGACCGCGGCGGGCTCAGGCCGCATGGCATTCACCACCCGCGAGCCCATTGGCCCCGTGGTGGCGGTGTCCGCCTTTAACCACCCTTTGAATTTGATTGTGCACCAGGTGGGGCCGGCCATTGCCACGGGTTGCCCGGTGCTGGTAAAGCCAGCCAGTGCCACCCCCCTAAGTTGCCAGGCCTTTGTGAACATGCTCTACGAGGCAGGCCTGCCTGAAGAATGGTGCCGCTTCGCACCTTGTAAAAGTGACGTGGCCGAGCAAATGGTGACCGACCCCCGAGTGGCATTTTTCAGCTTCATCGGCTCGGGTGCAGTGGGCTGGCGGCTAAAAAGCAAATTGGCACCTGGCACACGCTGTGCGCTTGAGCATGGCGGTGTGGCCCCGGTTATAGTCGACGACTGTGCCGATTTTGAAGCCATGATCCCGGCCTTGGTCAAGGGCGGTTTTTATCATTCCGGGCAGGTTTGTGTCAGTGTGCAGCGGGTTTACGTGCCCGAGGACATGGCCACTGCCTTGGCGCAAGCCATTGCCGACAAGGCCTCGAAGCTCAAAGTAGGCAACGCCATTCTGGCCGATACGGAATGCGGCCCACTCGTCAACCCGAATGAAGTCAAGCGCGTTGAGCACTGGGTTAATGAAGCTGTAGCAGCCGGTGCGCAGGTGTTGTGTGGTGGCCAGCGGTTGGGCGACACAAGTTACTCGCCCACCGTGCTTTTAAATCCACCCCGCGATGCCAAGGTCAGTACCCAAGAAGTGTTTGGCCCCGTGGTGTGTGTTTACGGTACCGAATCGCTGACCGATGCAATTGCGCAGGCCAACAGCCTGCCGGTGGCGTTCCAGGCTGCGGTGTTTACCCAAAAGTTAAAAGTGGCCATGCGTTGTGTGCGCGAAATCGACGCTACTGCAGTCATGGTCAATGATCACACTGCGTTTCGTGTTGATTGGATGCCATTTGCAGGTCGTCGGCAGTCGGGTTACGGGGTTGGCGGTATTGGCCATACCATGCACGACATGACGCAAGAAAAAATGGCGGTCATCAAGTTGTAATTACCGAGTAAATTCAAAACACTATGGCACTGAAAAAAGTAAATCTGAGTGACGTCACCGTGCTGATCCGCACGCGCAGGCGAGAATTGGGGCTCACCCAAAAACAATTGGGCGAGAGGCTTGGTATTGATCAGCGCACCGTGTCTTCTCTGGAGAAGAATCCGGGGTCGATCAGCGTGAACCGCCTGTTCGCTGTGCTGGATGCCTTGCAGGTCAGCCTGTATTCCTCCACCGATCCCCGCGATGAAAGCAGCCTGGCCCGCCTAACTGTCGACCAGCTTTTCCGAAACGCAAAAATAGTCTGAACCTCACTTTTTGAAGGCCGGGTGCTCACCCCATCACCCGGTAGTCATCACCCAAACTGATTCAATTCGCCGAAATCCAGGCTGGCAAGTAACTTCGCACGGTTATTCGCCCGCGCTGCTTTCATGGATTTCGTTCAAATTCCCGTTTTTGGTCAATCGGTAAAGCCTGGTTTGGGGCTGCGTTTTCGTGGCAACTATTGGGCGTTCTTCGAAAAACGCACCGAACTGTCACCCTGGTTGGCCTTGCACCGCGAGTCGATCAATGACACTGAACTCGATGAACTAATGCTGCATGGGTTTCCGCGCACGCGCACCGGCGAAACCGTCGATTGCAAAGTGCTGACCCACTTTGGCCTGGTGCAGGGCGACTTGTATGCCGATGGTTTTTTCGTGGGCCGTAGCGAAAGGCAGCGTACAGCAGCATTCACGGGCGATTTGCTGGTGGTGAAAATACCGCTGACAGCCAACCCGCAAAAAGACCTGCTCAACCCCAACAGCATTTACTGGACAGGCGAAGCGAAACTGCGGGCCCACGCCGCTGGCAGCACTGAATACGAACGCGGAAAAGCACTGGTTGAAATGGCCACTATTTTGCTGGCCCGCTGGCGCGAGCATGACGCACAAAACCTTGAGTTCAAAACGAAAAACCGTATTCATGAACTGTGGGAAGAAGGCAAAGCCGTAGGGCAGGGCGCTGGCGCCGCTGCCATGGGTTTTATCGAAGGTTTGTGGAGCTTGATCAAGATCAGTGTTGAGTTCACTGTGAATGCGGTAAAAGCCACCTGCAATGGGCTTGAAACCCTGATCAATTCCAACTTTGCGCAAATTCAGCAAATGTTGGTGGGTGCGGGCATGGCGACCTACAACACCGCGCAAGAAATGATCGCTGCCCTGAAAGAAGGCATGCGCCTGTTCAACCTGATTGGCTCCGATCGCCTGTTGCGCACAGGTCTGTGTGAATTTCTGGACGGCTATTCCGAAAGCGTGCCCCACCTGCGGCGATTGCGCAACGCAGCCACCGTGGTGGTAGCCATTGGTATTGAAGTGTTGTTGGCCTTGGCTACTTTCGGCGGAAGCCTTGCCGTGGGCTTAGCGCGAGTGGGTGCAAGGGTTGCAAACGGTGCCAGCAAAGTGGGGCCATTCACAGTGGCGGCAATTCGCCACCTGGCCAACTACGCCAAAGCAGTTGAAAAGGCGCAGGCCTCCAAACTGCGTGCAGTCGATAGTGCGCCCCCCAGCAACCGATCTTCAAAAAACAGCACCACCACCGCGGCGGCAAAGCCAGCTGAGCCCGGCAAACCGGCAGCGAGCAATACACAGGGTGCAAACACACCCAAGGTGGCCGACACCAAAACAGCTGGCGAGCCCATCAGCATGGTCAATGGTGAAGAATTGCTTCAACTGCTCGATTGTTCCATGCCCGGCCTGGTGGGCTTGAATTGGCAGCGTACTTACCGCAGTAGCCTGGCCGAGCAGGGCTTCAATGTGGGGCTGGGAGTGGGTTGGGCGCACCCCTTAAGCCAGCACCTGCTAGCCCAGGCGGGTGCACTGGAAAGCAGCCTGAACTACATCGATGAAGAAGGCCGCACCGTTTACTTCAAGCCTTTGAATGTGGGCCAAAGCTGCACCAACACCAGTGAATTTTTAAGCCTGACCCGCACTGCAGAAAAAGCCTACCGCCTGCAAGCCAGCAACGGTCTGGGTTTGGCCTGGCACTTTGAACAACTTGAAATGGCGCAGGGCAGCGAACCCACGCAAAACGAAATACAGCGCTTCTCGCTGATTCGCATTGAAGACGCTTTTGGCAATGCACTTGCAATCGACTACACGCACGGCATGCCCACCCACCTGCACAGCAGCCAAAGCAGTTGGGTATTGGGTTACAACGAACAAGGCTTGCTTGCACAAATTGCCCAACTGGCCAAAGTTTATTCAGCAGACGAAACCGACACCGCCCTTGAACAAAACCAATCGGGTTTGAATCAACTGGTGCTGGTGCAATACCGCTACAACCCACAGGGCCAGCTTGCGGCCGTAACCGATGCCGCAGGCTTTGAAGAACAGTACGCCTACAACAAACGCAATGTGCTGGTTCAGCGCACGCTAAAAAGCGGCTACAACATTTACTTTGAATGGGAGCAGGCGGGCGAACACTCCCGCTGTGTTCGCCAGTGGGGTGACCCCATTGAAGGCAAGCCCACCTACCACTACCGGTTTGAATGGGATATTCATGGCACGGCCACCAACGTTGCCATGGATAACTACTTTTAAACCCGCACAGGGAACATGGATAACTGAGGGGATTGCTTCGCCTCAAACCGGTGTGACCGGTGAGTTTAGGCCTGGTGGTGCTTATCAAGGACTTATTGATGTCAAGAACCTTCCGAATGCATCGGTCGTGAGAACAGATTTATTGCCTAAAGGTTGGTGACTGTGGATACAGCGCAATTAGAGTCTCTCGTGCTTAGCTTGATTGAGTTTTCGGAGATGCGATCCGATAATCAAGGGTTGGTTGTATATAGAAATATCCTGACGAGGATAGACCAATGTGGAGATGGTAACGAGCTAAGTGGAGTCATCGAACTTCTCAAGAAAGCATTGGCAGGAATGGAGGCGCACGGATATTTTTCTGATAAAGAGTTGGTAATTGTGGATCAAATAAAAAAAATCAATGAATAGGCGTTGGGAGACCATTGCTGATCTTGATGGTTTAGACCACAGACCTTCGTGAAGGTCGTCCACGCTGGGGGCCCTGCTGAAAGCCGAGCACAGCGACGGAGAAGAAGCTACATACGCCCACAACCCGCAAGGTAGGTTAGTGGGGCAAGTCAACCGCCGAGCCAACGCAGTTGAGATTGCACCCACAGTTTCCAGAAGGCGCTACCGCTGCAACGCCCAAAACCAGCTTGTTGAAGTGAACGTGGCGGGGGTTGTAACCCGCTACACCTACGACGCACTGGGCAGGCGGATTAGTAAAACCACCGAACCCGGTGCACAGCAAAGCACCATCAGCACAACTACGTTTTACTGGAATGGTGATGTGCTGCTGGGTGAAATCAATGAGGGCGTGAGCAGCACCAGCCGCACTTATTTGTTTGAACCTTTCGGCTTCAAACCGCTGGCCTTGGTGCAACACGGGCAGGTTTACCACTACCACACCGACCACATCGGCACTCCGCGAGAAATTACCAACGCCCGCGCAGAAGTGGTGTGGTCCGGCACCTTCAAAACCTACGGTGCGCTGGCCCTGGCCCACGTGAACGAAGTGGACAATCCACTGCGGTTTCAAGGTCAGTATTACGACGAAGAAACGGGGCTACACTACAACAGGCACCGATACTTCGACCCCAAATGCGGGCAGTTCACCACGCAAGACCCCATTGGTTTGCTGGGTGGAATGAACGCCTACCAGTACGCACCGAACCCGATGACGTGGGTGGATCCGTGGGGGTTGTTATGCAAGGAAGGATCAGATAGGGTTAAACGAAATGTCGACGAGAGCAGACGTGCAAGAGAGTCGTCTAGATTTAATGAATATTCTGATCGCGAGTGGCCACCCAACCGAGGTTTTGAATCTACGCCTGAACCTAAAGTGTTGATGCCCGGAGAAAGAATTGACCGGTATGGCTCACCTTACGGTACATATACCTCCCCTGAGGGGACTCCGTATAGGGCTAGGGCACCAAAGCCAGGAACCGATTTAAAGCCCTACTCAGTGTATGAAGTCACTCAACCGATTGAAGTCAGGTCTGGTTCGGCTAAACCTTGGTTTGGTTACGAGGGGGGAGGTATGCAATATGAAATGTCTCAAAGCATGAAAGATCTTGAGGCGGCGGGGAAAATAAAAAGGGTCAATTAACATGAATTTGGAAAGTCTACGTCTTCATCTGAAGAATCTTGGGATTTCTAAAAGTCGGTACAGTCTTGATGGCGGAGTTCCAAATGAGAAATTATGTTTGGAGGTATCTGAAGATGGTACTTGGCACATTTATTACTCAGAGAGAGGAGGCAAAACCACAATGTCCTACTGGCGAGAGGAGGCTGCAGCATGCCAAGAATTTTTGAAGCTTCTGCTGGGAGAGTGAATGAACTTTAATCGCCCCAACTGCAATCAGAATATCAATGATAGCGCTCTACTCCGACCGTCCTAGTTCATACCCGCAGGACGATCTGTTCGGTCACGCCCCGTTTGCCGAAAGCCTTGCCAATAGCATTTGTCGTTACCCAGGCGATGATGGCTTGGTACTAGCTCTCTATGGCCAGCGGGGCTCTGGAAAGTCTACGGTCCTGAGTTATGTACGGCATTTCCTGGAACAGCGCTCAGAAGCTGAACAGCCTGTCATCGTGACTTTCAATCCGTGGTGGTTTTCTGGCCAGGAAAATCTTGCACGCGCTTTTCTTGGGCAGTTGCATGCCATGTTGCCCACTAAGAGCGAGAAGTTCAAGAAGCTCGGCGATCTGTTGGGTGATTTTGCCGGAGGCGTTGGTGGACTCATCGACCTGAGTGGAATGACCGGCGTTGCGGGCAGCCTTGTTCAAGCGCCTCGACGAGATTCTTTGTGACACCCCAGACGGCTTGTTCGATCAATCCTATTGGACACTACCATCCACGCTGGGCGCGTGGCTTCGCAGGGTGGGCACTATGTGGGAGGTACCCAGAAAATCGTAATTTAGAAGCCTTGGTTGATTGATGGAGTTGAAGTTTTGGAAAGTTGGCCTTTAAAGTAATTGAGATAAAAATGAAAAGTACAGAATTGATCTTGCAACAGCTTATAACTCTGCTCGAGAAGTCAGAGGAAACCAATTGGTCAGCATCCTTGCGATCTTTGATGTTGGCTTTGAGTCAGTGTGCAAACGATTCTGAAAGAAACTACGTTAGAAGCCAACTCAAAAGTATTTTTGGAGGAATGGGCTCATTTTCAGATCTCGTTCTTTATAAAAATGCCAAGGTTTTGGTTGTCGAGAATAACCAGTTAGAAACATTAAGACGGGCATTATTCGAATCTTTGAAATGAAAAAATCTGATTGATGCGTGTCAATATTGCTTGAGTTGCTTAAGCAATCCGTGCTTTGCCAGAACCTACAGCCCCAATGCCCGCAGGCCACAATAAACCCCGGGTAACAGGTTAAAGCGCCAAGGCAATAGGCGCTTTAATTACGACGCGCGCGGCAACCGCATTGGAGAAATGATCGAGCGCGGCCTGCGCCAAGGGCATGTGTACCACTACCACACCGACCACATCGGCACCCCGCGAGAAATCACCAACGCCCGCGCAGAAGTGGTGTGGTCCAGCACCTTCAAAACCTACGGTGCGCTGGCCCTGGCCCACGTGAACG
>CESG01020875.1_pt1 | contig 17808 bp, 17 predicted proteins | sample 531121 | NCBI WGS metagenome assembly CESG01 (sample SAMEA2621287, study PRJEB7988) | marine metagenome | biome: marine biome (ENVO:00000447); feature: mesopelagic zone (ENVO:00000213); material: "saline water (ENVO:00002010), including plankton (ENVO:xxxxxxxx)" | depth 800 m
GGCCTGGGGAACCGATATCGGAATCGAAGTGGCAAGCCTGGGTGTCCAGGTCCATGGCGGCATGGGCTTCATCGAGGAAACTGGGGCCGCGCAACACTGGCGCGATTCGCGCATTGCGCCGATTTACGAAGGTACAAACGGTATCCAGGCCGCCGATCTCGTCACCCGCAAGCTCGCGCTCGACGATGGTGCTGCCTTGGCGACGCTGACGGCCGACATTGCCCGAGATGCGCAGGACGAACCGACGCTTGCTGCGCTTGCTGCCGATTGCAACACAGTGGCGAAATGGATGCGCGCTGATGCCAGCGTGGACGATAGCCTTGCCGGGTCGGTTCCCTTCTGCACCATGCTCGCGGTGGCCGTTGCCGGGTGGCAATTGCTGCGCCAGCTGCGGGCGATACAGGACGGTGCTGCGCCGGAGTTGGCGGCCACCAAGGCCGCTAGCGTTCGGTTCTTTCTCGACCGAATTGTGCCCGAGGCACGCGGCCTGACCGCGGCAGCGACCGCAGGAGCCGAACCGCTTTACACGCTGACCGCCGAGCAATTGGCAGGGTAGGCTATTCCGCCGTCACCCGGCGCGCGTAATCGTCTGCACCGAAGGTAGCTTCCTGTCCCCGCAGTTCGCGCTGCGGGGGCAAACGGTCACCGGTGATCCGGCCGATTGCGCCCTGCCCCTGTGCACCGGGGGCGAAGACACGCCAGATGATTCCGGCGGTGTCGTCGGACACGAGCAGAGACCCATCGCCCGCCCATTCGACCCAGGTCGGACGACCACGCGTCGTCCCATCGTCTTTGAGGAAGCCGGTCAGCACGGGCACGGGCTTACCGGTAGGGTTCCCGCGCTCGTCGAATGCAACATAGACGACGTCATAACCCGACGGCGGCTTGCGGTTCCAGGATCCATGCTGGGCGACGAATGCCCCGCTGCCGAACCTGTCGCCCATCTTTGCGCCTTCTTTACTGAAGACAAAACCGAGGGCAGCCACGTGCGGTCCCAGGGCATATTCGGGGGTACGTACGTAATTGATATATTCAGGGATCGGATATTTCACGCGGCGATCGAAGTTGTTGCCGTAATAGACCCACGGCCAACCATAATTCGCGCCGATCGGCACATTGGTCAGATAATCCGGCACCAGGTCAGAACCGAGCATGTCGCGTTCGTTGACGGTGGTCCATAATTCTCCGGACCATGGGCTGAAATCGAGTCCATTGGCATTTCGCAAGCCGCCTGCGAACATGCGCTGACGGCCAGTCTCAAGGTCGATTTCCCAGATCAACGCACGGCCTTCTTCGGCTTCGAGACCCTTGTCGGCAATGTTCGTATCCGACCCGACAGCCGCGTAGAGGCGGTTGCCGTCGGGATGCAGCGCCAGGTTGCGCATCCAGTGTCCGCCCCCAGGCGCAAGATCGGCAATCTTGCGTGGTTGGCCCGATACACGAGTGGCCCCCAGCTCGTAAGGATAGGCAAGCACAGCGTCGTTGTTCGCGACGTAGAGCGTGCCATCGCCCCAGGCCAGACCGGATGGAGAGTTGAGGCCATCCAGCAGTACCTGGCGAATCTCGGCTTTGCCATCGCCGTCTGCATCGCGAAGCAGAACGACCTGGTTCGGCGATTCTCCGGTGGCACCTGCGCGCGACATCAGCAGATTGGCAATCCATCCGGTGATACCGCCACTCTCTTCGCTCTTCGGGGCGCGCGTCAGCGAAACGAGGATGTCGCCATTTGGCAGTGCCTGCAGGGTACGCGGATGATCCAGCCCTTCCGCAAACCGGTTGACTGCAAGCCCTTCTGCAGCGGCGGGAACTTCGTTGGCAGCCCATCCCACCGGCTTGGCGACCGCGACAGTGGGAATGCTTTCCGCATTCGCTTCCTGCAATGTCGGGTCGGTCCCGACAACATCATCGAACGGAACATCGGCCGTATCGCCGCGTGTGAGGAAATAACCCGCGACGGCAACGACCAGCAGGATGACAACGAGCGCGATGCCCAGTTTCTTGAGAATACTCATGCGCACCGGATAAGCGACCACGCGCCGCGGAGCAATGGGGCTTGCGAGCCGCCAGTTCGCCGCTACATCGCTCGGCATGTATGATTTTCGCCCTGCTCCCGATACGCCCAAGCCCGAAACCTACCGCCAGCTGCTCGATGCAGCCGATGCGCTGACCGCGGGCGAACCGGACGGGGTGGCCAATATGGCGAATATCGCGGCCTTGTTGTGGGATTTCCTGCCGGATCTGAACTGGTCGGGCTTTTACAGGGTCGTGGACGGGCAATTGGTGCTTGGCCCCTTCATGGGTCGGCCGGCCTGTATCCGCATTCCGCTCGGTCAGGGTGTCTGCGGCTTAGCTGCGAGCGAAGGCAAGACTCAGCTCGTAGAAGATGTGCACGCCTTCCCCGGCCACATCGCCTGCGATGCGGTAACCAATTCCGAGCTCGTTGTGCCCGTTGCGCGCGATCGCCATGTCATTGCGGTGATCGATCTCGACAGTCCGAAACCGGCCCGCTTCGACTCTGAAGACGCCGCGGGCATCGAGGCCGTCGCAGCCATGTTATCTACGCGGATCTGACAACCCCTGCCCCATCACGGCACACCCGCGAGCGCGCTTTTGCGCGCGGGTTGGCGGCTGCTAACGAATGGCGATCACGAACGGGCTTGAGCCGAGTCGCCCGAAGGAGCACGCATCATGAACGCCCGCGCCGCCATTGTTCTTACTGTCTCCAGTCTGGCGTTGATTCCGTTCGGCGCCTTGGCACAGAGCACCATACCCTATGAGGTCGGGCAGTATGAATTCGCACAGCCCTTGCCGGAACTCGATGATGATGTCGTCACGGAAACGGTGACAGAGGACGCAGCGGAAGCCGAACAAGCTGTGCAGAGCAACGCAGCCCCCGTCTTCGTGAGCAATCCGACGATCCAGACGATCGATCCGTCGGATTTAGCACATGCTGGTAATGAAACCGTGCCGGCGGCTCGCTCCATCCCTGCCCGCGCAGGTGCCGATTTCGTTACCACGCCAACACCGGCAGCAGGGCCCGCTCCCGTGATCTATCGCGATGCGTCCCGTAGTGCGCCGACGCTTGGTACCAGTCGGACGGAAAATGTCCCGGGGACGACCACTTACAATGCCGCGACCTATCTGCCGGCGGGTGGTCAGGTTGTTGCCTTCGATCGGTTAGCCTGGCTGGATGAATGCCGCGCTCGCCTGGACACGTATGACAATGAAAGCGAGCGCGGAAAGGTTATGGGTGCCTTGATCGGGGGTGTCGCCGGAGGCGTTCTGGGCAACCGCATCGCCGGCGCGGGCAATCGCACCCCAGGTACGCTCATCGGTGCAGGCGCAGGCGTTGCCGCAGGCATGGCCGTTGGCGATGCCATCGACGATCGCAACCGATCGCGCAGCGACAGCTACGGGCAATGTGAAGCCTATCTCGACGATTACATGCGCAGTGTAACCGCCGAAGCGGGAAGCGTTCAGTACGTTCAGCCCGGGCAGTACATGCTGGTGCCGGTTACCGTTTCGGTGCCTCAACGAGTAATTTACCGCGAGCGTACATCGGGCAACTAATCCTTGAGCGCGATGGCGCGTGATGTGCAATGCGCCACAAGTTCGGGCATTTCAAAGCTGTCGGGATCGAATTTCGGCAAGCCAGTCCGGCAATTGTCGCGCACATCTGCCCCAGGGGCGATCCAGTCATCGGTGGACAGGCCGTTAAAATCCACCAGGCCATCAAACGCGACCATGTATTCACGGCCCGATGGCAAGGCCACGATGGTGCTGCCGACCGGTAACGGTTCGCCGTGTTCATCGATTACTCGCAGCAGCACGGACCGATACGCCTCTATGTCCATATCGACCAGAACCACGCCACCGCGCGATGCCTGCATCCTGCGGAATGTGGACCTTGCTACGGCGGCCGAAGGAAGCTTGTCGGGGGCGATATCGAACTGCATCGGTACGAGAGGGGTGATGCGCGTAACGAGCAGCCGCCCGCTGTCGTCCGAACGGCCGACTTCCCGATGCTCATGGGTCACCGTAACGCCCCCCACGTTGCCGGTGCGCACCAGCGCATAGGCATCAGATGCCCTGTCCCTGGCAAAGATCCGCTTGTCGGCGATGACCAGCGATCCTTCCGCTCGCACGCGCGCGGCAACATTCCCCGCCGCATATTCGGCATCCGCTGCCACGCGCGCAAACGGCGCGCGATAGGCAACCGTCCCCGCATACCGCGAACGCTCGCCGACCCTTGCATGTGCGGCATAGCCGAACTCGCCGATTTCGGTATCTGGCCGGAAATAGCTGAGCTGTGCGGCCACAGTCTCCGCCGCCGTGTGCTGCAACGATGCGCTGGCGCTCGTGCGCGGCCCGAACCTCATGTTGAGATTGAGCCCCGCCACAAGTTCACTACGGCCCGCGGACTTGCGAAAGCTGACATCGGCTGCGAGCGTCATCCGGTCGGTCAGTTCATGACGCGCCGCCGCGCGCAGAACGGTTGTTTTCTCCGCCGAAATCAGTTGCGACGGATCGAAAGGCCTCGACAGGCGAGCTACAGAGAACTGAAATCGCGTTGAATCGGCAAGATCGAAATCCAGAGACCCTATGAATTGTGTGGGGACCGGGCCGTCGCCGGACTGGGCCGCAATGTCGCGATATCCTTTTGTCGGCAGCACTGCCTCTACACGGCCGGAGACCCCCCTCCCGACCGATTCGGCAGCGAGCTTCAACAGAGCTCCCATTTCACGAGAAGTGCGGCTGTACCGCGCCTCGCCGTGAAGCATGGCCACCGCGCCAATTGTGCCTTGCGCCTGAGCGCCCACATTCCACAGTCCGACGCCCGCTTCGCCGGACATGCCGACGGTGAGTGACCTTGTCAGTCCTCTTCGGACGTAGAACGTTCCGACAAGGTCTCGATAGTCATTGCTTCTTGTACCGAACCTCCGTCGGATCCAGCCTGTGGCCGCCCCCCACTGGTTTAGGCCTTTGTCCAGCATTTCCGGGGCGGTATATATTCGCGCTGTCTGGACCGTCTCCTGCCCAAGTTCATCGCGCAAGACGACGGATACTTCGCCACGCCCCGCGGCCATCGGGATGTTGTGTACGCGAAACTCGCCCGCCTCGATCTCCGAAGACTGGAAGCGGCGGTCGTTGACGATTAGATCGACGGATGTCGGTACTGCCACCTGCCCTTGGAATTGTGGCAGCGGATTGGTGATGAGATCGGGCCTGAGCGCGAAATCTGAGCCGATCTGTATGCCGCCAACCCGGAGCGGGCGCTGCACTTCGCTACCCAGGGTGATCACGTCGCCAGCGCTGATCAGAAGAGCCTTTTCGGGTAGGGCAAGTGTCGCCGTTGTGTTGAGGCGAACCAATTTGTCCTCCGAAGCGTCTACGTTCGTGCGATAGGTGAAGGCACTGCCAAGGATGAGATTTCCGTAAGTCACCCGTGGCGCGACATATGCGCCCAAATCGCTTTTGCCACCGGATCGGGTGGCGGTCAGGCTGTAATCGACGATCCCGGCGAGGAGAGGCGACATCTCTCCGGGGTCATAGTTGCGCCGCGCAACATTTACGTCGTTGGGCCCATCGCCTTTTCGATATCTCTTTACCGTGAGCTGCTGGGTAATCCGGTCGAATTCGAACCGGGCTATCTGCATTGTCTTGAGTTTGAGATATCCGCTACTTTCCTCTTCTATAGGTAGGCCAGCAGCCACCGCGGATTCGGCCAGAATGGCAAGCTCACCATCGATCCACTTGAGGTCGACCATGCGTTTTTGCTCAACGCCGTCGACGAAGATCGCACTCAGCCCGGGCCCATCTTTTTCGGCCTCCACGGCACTCTTGAGAGTGAGATCCCTTTCGATCGCAAACGGATCGTTCGCTTGGGCGAACAGGCTGACGGGCGCCATGAAGACGCCCGTCGCAACCAGCCAAGCCGCAGCGAATGATTTAGCTGCAGATAACAGGGACCTGGACACGCTGCGTGTCGCCCTCGATACGCGCCTGAAGGGTTAGCGGTCCTGCGGGACACCCCGCTGGCAGCTTCCATTCGAGCCAAGAGCCGCCGTGGACATAATGGAGCGATGCTCCATCGATTTCGACCGGTGAATTAACCGTGTTGGTAAGGGCCAAACTAACCATACGAGCGGATTGTTGACCGCGATTTGCGACGCGCAACGTATCGCCATTAACGGTCCATGCTAGATCGGCGGGGCTTGCCGCCGCTCGGTCCACGAACATCGGAATAGTAAAACGGATACGCGTCATCGCGGTACCGCTTTGCGCCTGCTCGGGATCAGGTAGCTGATCAATCGCCACTCGATAACGGCGTTCACCCTCAGGCGGGAGCGCGCGGCGTTGTACGCGAAAGAACTGCGTATCGCCGGGCTGAATAACCACAATCGCCGGTGAAACGAGTACATCCGTCGTAGGAGCATAGACATCTTCGCCATCGGATTGTGTCCAGTCGAATGCTCTGACCTGGATACCGATCGGTCGATCCGAAGGATTGATAACCCGGAGCGTCTCCTGCATTTTCTCACCATCCATCTCGAGACGGAGCGGCGCTACCGTTACGCGCGCCGACGGAGCCGATGAGGCAGCGTTGGCTGGCGCCTCTTGGGCAAGCACTCCGCTAGACGGTATGAGGGAAGCAGTAGCCAGTATGGCTGCGAGACATGGTTTCATGATTGGCTATCCGGAGTGGCGACCGGCGGGTCGAAACCCGCCGGACGAGGATCAGAAGGTAACCGTGACGGCAACCGAGTCCGAATAGGTGTCGGCCGCTACGTTGCCTGCAGTCGAAGGAATGCGTCCGCCAATGGTGAGCGTCTGCGCGCTGCCAGTCCCGGTTCCAGCGGCGATTGCAGTGTTGACCGCGAGAAGCGTGCCCGAAGCTGGAACACCGAGATAGAGGCTGTACGGGATCTTGTCCGTGCCCGAGCCAGCCATGTAGCGCTGGCCCGCATTTGCGTTTCCGCCGGCCCCCATAGTTACGTTGAAGTCGGAACCGTCGGTGCATGTGAGTGACATCGAGGTGCTGGTGTCGTGGTTGGCGCCGTTGAGCACGCCAAGTCCAGTCCAAGCCAGTGTAGCGTCGCTTACCTCGCATGATTCGAGGACTTCGGCGGTGACGGTCATAGTGGCCGAGTTGGTACCGGCAACGGCGGGCGTTGCAGTGACCACACCGGCAGCACTGGCGGCGACCAGAATAATCTTACGCATTTGTTGATCTCCTAAACCCTGTTCCAAGCGGGTGATTCGGAAAATACTTACCGGCGGTATAGATTCCGTTAAGCAGCCCGCGGGGGATCGGAATGACAGCGCTTCCGAGCGCATCTCTCCACTAACGTATTCATTCTACGAGTGGAGAAAGGTTCGGCGTAAGAGATGCGCTAGAATTCGACGGTTACTGTGATGCTGTCTTCATAGCGTCCGGTCACAGCAGACCCGTCGAAGGTCAGTTCGCCATAGACGGGAAAAGCGATCGATCCGGTCGCGCCTGAATTTCCGCGAACCTGCCCTGCACGTTGATCGGTCCAGCGGCGGGAATAGGCTGGATCGGAGTAGAGATTGTACCGCATGTACGCACCGCTCGCCGCATTGCGCATTCGGCGGTTGATGCCTTGGCTGTGCTGGCCACGATCCATGGAAATCGCAAAATCGAGATTGGCGGTACACTGAACATCGACCGCACCTGTGGAGCGCAGGGTTCCTCTCGTTCCGATGATCAAGCCAAATGCGACGTCTGTGGTCGTGACGGTGCACCCGTCGACGATTGCCACATTGACCTGGAGATCGGCCGCATTTCCCCGCGCCTCAGCGGGAGTGTGAGCAGCGCCGAGAGCTGCCGCGCCGATCAATATCGGACAAAGGCGAATGGGAAGTGCCATAGCAGGTCAGTAGTGACCCGTATTGCACCATTAGGGTAAACAAAGGGTTTGAGGGCACGTTGGCGCGCAGGCCTGCTAAATGTCTCCGCCCGTAAGTCTCTGACAGATAAGATCTAATTGATCTAGCGTGCGATACCGGATTGTCACGCTTCCAGTGTTCGGTGTGGCATCCGTGGTAATCTTTACCGGCATGCCGAGGAATTCTTCAAGATGCCCCTGCACGGCCGAGATATCCGCATTTCCCTCCGTTGTCTGCTCTGGTCGCGCCTTTTCGCCACTGCCACTCTTACGCGGTTTTCGCGTCAGGGCTTCCATCTGACGGACGGACAGGCCTTCGGAGACAGCCTTTTGAGCCATCTCCGGCGCATCGTCACGTCCGATAAGCGCGCGCGCGTGGCCCATGGAGAGCGAACCTTCTGCCAGAAAGGTAAGCACGGATTCCGGGAGCGCCAAGAGACGTCGAAAGTTGGCGACGTGGCTACGTGACTTGTCGACCAGCTTGGCAATTTCAGCCTGGGTCATGCCCTCGTCGTCCGCGAGCTTCTGATAGGCCCGCGCTTCTTCGACAGGGTTGAGGTCTTCGCGCTGAAGGTTCTCGATGAGGGCAAGAGCCATGACTTCGCGCTGGTCGAGTTCTCGGACAAGTGCCGGGATCTGATGCAACCGCGCTCTCTGCGCAGCGCGCCAGCGGCGTTCGCCGGCGACGATGCGATAACGCCCCCTGCCCAACGGCGATACGATGATCGGCTGGATGACACCGCGCTCGGCGATGGACGACGCGAGCGAATCTAGCGCTTCTTCATCGAAGCGGGTTCTTGGCTGTCCGGGTAGCGGTTCGATGTCGGCCACCGGGATCGAAGCCAGGCCTTCCGACATGGTTGCGCGCCCGGAATTTTGCGGCGTTGACGACTGATTACTGCCGTTACTTGATTCCCGCGCCACCAGCGGTTCCTCGCGACGCGTTTCCCCGAGCAGGGCGCCAAGACCTTTGCCGAGCTTCTTCTTGCGGTCGATGGGATGCGCTCCTCGTTCAGCGTGTGTCTGGCTCATGCGGCTTTCCGGTTTTCAGGCAACCGCCCGATAAGCTCACGAGCGAGACCGATGTAAGCACGGCTGCCCGGGCAGTTGTGGTCGTAGACGAGAGCTGGCATGCCGTGGCTCGGCGCTTCCGACAGGCGGACATTGCGCGGGATTACACTCTCGAAAACGAGATTGCCGAGACAATCGCGAACATCGTCGGCAACCTGGTCAGTCAGGCGATTGCGTCGATCGAACATTGTCAGAACGACACCGACGATGCCCAGCGAGGAGTTGAAACCCTGCTGAACCCGCTCAACGGTCTGAAGGAGCTGGCTGAGCCCTTCCAAGGCAAAGAATTCGCACTGCAGGGGTACGAGCAGGGTATCGGCTGCACACAGGGCGTTGAGTGTCAAAAGCCCTAGAGACGGTGGGCAATCGATGAAACACACGTCGTAACCGGTGCAACCACCGGGAGTTTGTTGATGAAGTGCATGCGTAAGACGAGCGGTTCGATCGTCGACGGAGACCAGTTCGACTTCAGCGCCAGAAAGGTCCTGCGTAGCTGGAACGATGTCCAAACCGGGAATTTCGGTCGGTTGGGCGCATTCGGACAATGTCGCCTGCTGAAGGAGGAGATCGTAGCTGGTGTTTTCACGTGCGGAACTGGCAACCCCGAGGCCCGTCGAAGCATTGCCCTGAGGATCGAGATCGATCAGCAGCGTTTTCCACCCCGTTGCCGCCATCGCTGTGGCGATATTGATCGCGGTGGTCGTCTTGCCCACCCCGCCCTTTTGGTTGGCTATGGCGATGGTGATCATTGGTTCTTGCTCCATTGTCCGCGGCCGACGACAACTCCTGCGTCCTGATCGGTGAGAGATTGTTCCACGTGAAACATCTTACCGTGATTCTTCGGCAGGTCCTGTACTTCTTGCGATGCTGACCGCCCCTTGGGCAACACCCAAAAGGTATCCTTTGTGGAGAAGCGTGCGGATAACGCGAGCAACCGATCCAAAGGCGCAAAAGCGCGCGCAGAGATTGTGCCGGCAGGAAAGGCCTTAATACTCTCGAGACGAGCGCCTTCTACACGACAGTTCTGCAGGTCGAGTTCGGCAATCATGCGCTCAAGCCATTCCACCCTTCGCTTCCGCGATTCGACGAGTACGACCGACAGTTGAGGGCGCATGACGGCGATGACGAGACCGGGGAACCCCGCGCCACTGCCGAGATCGAGCCATGATGAGCCCTCCCCGCCCCATTCCAGGAGTTGGGCCGAGTCCGCAATATGCCGCTGCCACACCGTTTCGAGTGTTGCACGTGCAACAAGATTCTGACGCTCGTTCTCCCGTGCCAGTTCAGCCGTGAGTGTTTCGAGCTTATCCATAGCAGCGGCGTCACACAGATCGGACACGTAGTGCTTTGCCTGATCTTCGTCGGTGATCATGCCGCTCTGCTTTCCAGCTTGCGCGCATGAACGAGCAAAGCCGCGATGGCTGCGGGCGTTACGCCGCGAATCCTACCGGCTGCTGCCAGCGATTCCGGCTTCGCCCGTGAGAGCCGCTCTATCATTTCATTCGACAGGCCAGGCACCTGATGGAAGGGAAAGTCGCTGGCCAGAAATTGCGCTTCGTTCGCGCGCAAATCGGCCAACTCTGCATCCTGTCGCGAAAGGTACGGGGCATAGAAGGCGTCTTCCGCCATCTCGACGGCTAGGGGATCCGACGCATCAACCTCGCCGGTCCATGGGCGCAGTTCTTCCAGAGTAGCATGACCGCCGCCGATCCATTCCGAAACTGGACGGGGACCCACATCACGTTTCACGTGAAACCCCGCATCTGCCAGAGTTTTCGAATGGAGGGGAGCCTCAAACTGCCGGGAATAGCGCACCCTGCGCTCTTCGCGTCGTTCATACCATTCCGCCCGTTCTGCGCCAACGATCCCACTGGCGATACCCAAAGAGGTCAGCCGCGTATCCGCATTACTCGCACGGAGCCGCAAGCGATATTCCGCCCTCGACGTCAGCATACGATATGGCTCGGTAATGCCCTGCAGGGTCAGATCATCCAGCATAACCGCGATGTAAGAATTGGACCGATCCATCTGGACGGCTTCGCCGTTAGTGACACACGCGGCGGCGTGCATTCCGGCGACCAGACCCTGCGCGGCCGCCTCTTCATAACCGGTCGTCCCGTTAATCTGGCCCGCACAATACAAGCCGGGGATCGCGTGTAACTCAAGGGATGACGAGAGAGCGCGCGGATCGATGTGATCGTATTCGACGGCGTAACCTGGAACCGCCATCTCAACCCTTCCCAGACCATCCATCTCCCGCAGCATAGCTAGCTGCACGTCCGCGGGCAGCGAGGTAGAGATGCCGTTGGGATAAACGAGGCTGGTATGCAGCCCCTCCGGTTCGAGGAAAACCTGGTGACCATCCCGATCGGCAAAGCGGTGAATCTTGTCTTCGATCGATGGACAATAGCGGGGGCCCGCAGCGCCGATAGCCCCAGAGAAAAGCGGCGACCGATCGAGATTGGCGCGAATAATCTCATGAGCGCGTTCGTTGGTGCGCGTGATAGCGCAGAAAATCTGCGGATTGACGCGCCGGGTAGAAAGCGCACTCATCGTCCAGACTTCCTCGTCCGAAGCTTGCTCTTCCAGACGCGCCCAGTCGATGGTCCGACCATCCAGCCGGGGCGGTGTGCCAGTCTTTAGCCGGCCCATGGGAAGCGCTGCATCCCGCATCTGTGAAGCGAGCCGGTGCGCTGCGCCCTCCCCGATACGGCCGCCTTCGAACCGCTCTTCCCCTCGATAAAGAACGCCGCCGAGGAACGTGCCCGTGCACAATATTACCGCAGAAGCATTGAGCCTGTCGCCACTCGCCAGATCAATTCCGGCAACACGATCTCCCTCCAACCGGAGTGCGGCTACCTCTCCCTCTACCAGTTCGAGCAAGGGGTCCTTGCGAACCACCTGCTGGACGGCCTGGTGAAACAGATGCCGGTCCGCCTGTACACGGGGGCCCCATACCGCGCTGCCCTTGGACCGATTGAGCATGCGATAATGAATCGCCGCAGCATCCGCGGCCCGTCCGATGACTCCGTCAAGAGCATCCACCTCCCGAACCAGATGACCTTTGCCCAAGCCGCCGATAGCCGGGTTACAACTCATCGATCCGACCTTGTCGATATCAAGCGAGACAAGCGCAACGCGCGCACCCATGCGCGTAGCAGCGCAGGCTGCTTCGACGCCGGCGTGACCGCCACCGACTACAATTACATCGAACTGGTGCATGCAGGCGCTTTAATGAAGGCACGCTTGCGCGTCAAAGGCCCATGTTTCACGTGAAACACTATTTACCGATGCAAAACCGACCAAACAACGCGTCGAGCATCTCTTCCGTGGAATCCCGACCGACCAGACGATCAAGCGCCCTACGCGCGGCCCTAAGATTCTCGGCAGCGATCAACAAATCCGAATGTGTATTTACATCAACTAGACTCTGCGCCGCGGTCTGGGCCCATTCCCGCTGCCTGCGATTGAAGGCGATCTGATCGACCGGAGGTAAAATCTCCCGCGCCTTCTCAACCAACATGTCCGTCAATTCAGACAAGCCAAATCCGGTTACAGCCGAAACTTCCAAGCCTTCCGATTGCACTGCCCCAAGGTCGGACTTCGCGCTGATCTGGATCGCGCCAACGGGCAACTCATCCGGAGCGCCGAGCCACAGAACAATGTGCCCACTCGCAACCTCCTTGCGCGCGCGTTCGATGCCCATCTCTTCGATCGCACCTGCGCCGCTATCGCGCATACCGGCTGTATCGACCAAAACGAGGGGTACGCCGCCGATAGAAACCGGGCGTTCAAGGACATCCCTCGTGGTCCCGGCCTCACTCGTCACGATGGCCGCATCGTCGGACAGCAATGCGTTGAATAGCGAAGATTTTCCGGCGTTTGGCGGGCCCGCAAGCACGACGCGAATGCCGCCCCTCAACCTATCGGTCGCCGGTCGCTGCGATGTCGCCCGGATTTCGCCAATTAGTTCGTCGAGTTCACGTGAAAAGGATGCAGGAAGCGATACATCATCCTCATCCGCGAAATCGATCACCGCTTCGATTGACGCGGCGAGGCCAAGTACGCGGTTGCGCCATCCTTCAATCTGGCGGGACAAATCTCCCCCAGCTGCGAGCAGCGCACCGCGGCGCTGCAATTCGGTTTCAGCTGAAAGTAAATCGGCCAGACCCTCGGCTTCAGCCAGATCGATACGGCCATTGCTGAAGGCGCGGCGGGTGAATTCACCCGGTTCCGCTTCCCGTAACCCGTCGATACTGGACAATGCCGCAAGAAGGGCCGCAACCACCGCCCGCCCCCCGTGGCAATGAATTTCCGCAAGATCCTCACCCGTGGCCGTGTTCGGTCCCGCGAACCACATCACCAGCGCCTGATCCAGCGCATCACCCTCGCCATTCCGCAATATCCTCAACCGCGGCGAGCGGGGCGGCGGAAGCCCGCCTGCCATCAGCGACAGAGCTTCCCCTGCCCGAGGACCGCTGATCCGTATAACGCCGATGCCTGCAGGTGGCGCGCCGCTGGACAGCGCGTAAATCGTGTCAGCCATCGGGCGAGTTTACCTCAGTCGCTATCTGAAGGCTTGCTCTGCGGCGAAGATCGACCGGCGTTGGCCCCTTCCATGAAACTCTGGAACAGTTTGAAGCCGGCCTGCCCCATCGGGGCGAGTTGCTTGGCATATTCCTGCAGCTGATCGGTGCTGCTCACGCCCTTCATCGCTTTCGACATCATGTCGACATAAACGGCGTTCGCCTTGCCCACATCGGGAAGACCCATGAAAGTCCGCGCCTCTTCAGGCGTGCAATCGATTTCGACATGGACCTTCATCGCGTTTCCTCCGTTATGGTATGCGAGATCCTATTTGGGTCCGCACACCGCGTCACGCAAGCACAGACACCAATCAAATCGAGGGAGCCCCCCGCCCATGAGCGAAACAGTCACCGTAACGAGCCTGACCGACAATGAAGAATTCGACGCCTATGTCGCGCGTCCTGCGGACACGCCGAAGGCGGCCATCGTCGTGATCCAGGAAATCTTTGGGGTGAACGCCGGCATCCGGCGCAAATGCGACAAGCTGGCAGAAGACGGCTATCTTGCCGTTGCGCCGGATTTGTTCTGGAGGCTGGAGCCGGGCATCGAACTCGACCCCGATGTCGAACCGGAATTTCAGCGCGCGCTCGACCTGATGGGCAAGTTCAACCAGGATCAGGGCATTCGCGATATAGAGGCGACCATTCATCACATCCGCGAACGCGAAGGTGTCAAGAAGGTCGGTGCCGTCGGCTACTGCCTTGGCGGCCGCCTGGCTTATATGACCGCAGCGCGAACCGATGCGGACGCCACGGTCGGCTATTACGGGGTTGGTATCGACGAATTGCTGCGCGAGAAGAATGCCATCGCCAATCCGCTGATGCTGCATATTCCGACCGAAGACGGCTTTGTCGACAAGGACACGCAGAAAGCGATGCATGACGGTCTGGACGATCATCCCAAGGTGACGCTCTACGACTATGAAGGGCTGGACCACGGCTTTGCCACCGAATTCGGCAAGCGGCGTAGCGAAGATGCCGCCCAGCTGGCCGACAAGCGTACGGCAGAGTTCTTCGCCGAACACCTCGCCTGATGCGCAATCTCGCGCATATGCGCGAATCGTCCGAACTGTTCATGCGGTTTGGCCCGACGTTGGTCGTCGTGCTGCTGACCGCCCTGTTCGGTATGGTCGGATCGCTGCGCTGGGGCCTGGTCTTCACGATCCCGTTACTGGTCGTGGCCGTGTATGACTTCTGTCAGCGCCGCCATACCTTGTGGCGGAATTATCCGCTGCTCGCCCATGTGCGCTGGATGATGGAAGACCTGCGCCCCTATGCGCGGGCCTATCTGGTAGAGGGTGACCTCGAAGGGCGGCCCTTCAACCACCAGCAGCGTGCGCTGGTCTATGCGCGATCGAAGGGCCAGCTCGACAGCCACCCGTTCGGCACGGAACTTGACGTATATTCGGACGAATACGAGTGGCTTGCCCATTCGATGACACCGAATGCCGATGTACCTGCGGAATGGCGGGTCGATGTGGGCAGCAGCCAGTGTGACAAACCCTACTCAGCGGCGCTGCTGAACATCTCGGCAATGAGTTTCGGATCGCTGTCCGCCAACGCGATCATGGCCCTGAACAAGGGCGCAGCGGCGGGCAATTTCTACCACGACACGGGCGAAGGCGGCATTTCGCGCTATCACCGTTCGCATGGCGGGGACCTCGTCTGGGAAATCGGCAGTGGCTATTTCGGATGCCGCAAGGACGACGGATCGTTCGACCCGGACCGGTTTGCCGACAATGCGCGCGACGACCAGGTCAAGATGATCGAAATCAAGATCAGCCAAGGAGCGAAGCCGGGTCACGGCGGTGTATTGCCCGGCACCAAGGTAACGGAAGAAATCGCCGAAGCGCGCGGCGTAACCGTGGGCACGGATTGCATCTCGCCCGCGGCGCATTCGACCTTTTCGACACCGATCGGCATGCTGGAATGGGCCGCAAAACTGCGTGACCTTTCCGGAGGCAAGCCGATCGGCATGAAACTGTGTGTCGGCAAGCCGCACGAAGTCTTTGCCGTGATCAAGGCGATGCGGGAAACCGGCATCGTGCTCGATTACATCGTCGTCGATGGCGCAGAAGGCGGCACGGGTGCGGCGCCGGTCGAGTTTTCGAACCGGGTGGGCATGCCTTTGCGCGAAGGGTTGATCCTGGTTCGCAATGCTCTGGTCGGGTCTGGGCTAAAGCCCGAAATAAAGCTGGCGGCGGCGGGAAAAGTGCATTCCGGCGCGGGCATGGCGATGAACTTCGGGCTCGGCGCGGATTTCTGCAATGCCGGCCGCGCCTTCATGTTCGCGCTTGGCTGCGTCCAGTCGCTCAAATGCCATACCGATGCCTGCCCTACCGGTGTCGCCACGCAGGATTCGACCCGGCAGCGCGGGCTCGTGCCCATGGAAAAGGCCGAACGCGTAACGCGCTTCCAGCGGCATACGCTGCATTCCTTCCGCGAAATGGTGATCGCCATGGGGCTCGATAATCCCTGGCAGATCGCGCCTCACCTGATGTCGGAGCGGATCAACGGGGTGCAGTCGGACAGTTTCGAGCATCTCTATCGCTTCCTCGAACCCGGCGAGCTGCTCGACTCTCCCGAATCCACCCCCTATGCCAAAGCCTGGGCAGCCGCGCGTGCGGACACGTTCAGGGAGGTAGCATGAGCGCAGAACTCGGCTTGCAGAAGTGGCACAAGGTCATCGAAGAAGGCAGCGCGCCGGACGCGCTGGCAGCGATCATTCGCGAAGACGCGGTATTCCATTCGCCGGTCGTGCATACGCCGCAGGAGGGTCGCCAGATCGTGGTCGCCTATCTATCGGCGGCCGGGCAGACGCTCGGCAACGACAGTTTCGAATATGTACGCGAGCTCGTCGATGGCGATAACGCGATGCTCGAATTCACGACCGAGATGGATGGCATCCACGTGAATGGCATCGACCTCATCCGCTTCGACGAGGATGGCATGATCGCCGACTTCAAGGTGATGGTGCGGCCCCTGAAGGCCGTCAACAAGGTCTGGGAACAGATGGCGGCGATGTTGGAGCGTCAGAAAGCCTGATTTATCAAGCTCTTACGCAGCCATGCGCGGCGTCATGATGGTTTCGACCAGACGCGCTATCGTCGCCTGCGAAATTTCGGTCTGCCGCAGTTTCTGCTCGAGTATCCGGGCGTCTCCGCCAGATACGGCCAGCCGCTCCATCCGCCAGTTCGGGAAACAGCGCCCGCGCCCTTCCCGGCGCTCCAGCACCTCGAGGCGTTCGTGCCTGCTGTCGGCCTTGAGATCGTCAAGCAAGGCGTCGAGCGACGCGGCAGGACCTTCGACGAACTGAACGAATGTGTCGTGGGCGTAGACCAGAAAACCGGTCACATCCCGCGTGGGATTGTTACGCGCGGACGTCTCGATAATCTTGAAAACATCGCCCGACTGGAAATCGTCGCTCGCGTATGAAACGTAAATCAGTTGCTGCATAAATCTTCCTTGCAGCAACTGATACGTCCGACGTGTCTAACAGGTCGTTAACCGCAAATGGTTGTATTTACTGGTTCATATTGGCGAAGAAATCTTCGTTGGTCTTGGAATCCTTCATCTTGTCGAGAAGGAATTCCATCGCGTCGATCGTGCCCATCTGCATGAGGATACGGCGCAGGACCCACATCTTGGAGAGCTTGTCCTTCTCGACCAGCAGTTCTTCCTTGCGCGTGCCGGACTTGCCGACGTCGAGAGCGGGGAAGATGCGCTTGTCAGCGACCTTGCGATCGAGCACGATTTCGGAGTTACCCGTGCCCTTGAATTCTTCGAAGATAACCTCGTCCATGCGGCTGCCGGTATCGATCAGCGCCGTGGCGATGATGGAAAGCGAACCGCCCTCCTCGATATTACGCGCCGCACCGAAGAAACGCTTGGGCCGCTGCAGGGCGTTCGCATCGACACCGCCGGTCAGCACCTTGCCCGAGCTGGGAACCACGGTGTTGTAGGCACGGCCGAGACGGGTAATCGAATCGAGCAGGATGACGACATCCTTCTTGTGTTCGACCAGGCGCTTGGCCTTTTCGATGACCATTTCCGCGACCTGGACGTGGCGATTGGCCGGTTCGTCGAAGGTCGAGGAGATGACCTCGCCGTTTACGCTGCGCTGCATGTCGGTGACTTCTTCCGGGCGCTCGTCGACGAGTAGCACCAGCAGGAAGACTTCCGGATGGTTGTCGGTAATCGCCTTGGCGATGTTCTGCAGCAGCACGGTCTTACCGGTACGC
>CESG01052967.1_pt1 | contig 17783 bp, 14 predicted proteins | sample 531121 | NCBI WGS metagenome assembly CESG01 (sample SAMEA2621287, study PRJEB7988) | marine metagenome | biome: marine biome (ENVO:00000447); feature: mesopelagic zone (ENVO:00000213); material: "saline water (ENVO:00002010), including plankton (ENVO:xxxxxxxx)" | depth 800 m
TAGAACTTACTGGGGCGGGGGATCAAAAAGTTCAGGTTATCAAGGCAATCAAGGAAGCACTCGGACTTGGTCTCAAAGAAGCAAAAGATTTAGCAGATGCAGCTCCTGCCCAACTTAAGGCGGGAATGGCAAAGGCAGATGCTGAAGCGCTTAAGAAAGCAATTGAGGAAGCAGGAGGTTCAGTTGAACTTAAATAATCCTTACTCTTTTTGACAAAAATACCCCCAGATGGGGGTATTTTTGTTGGCTTGAAAAAGGTGGGTATGGGCGCTACAATAGTCTCGTACTTGTCCTGTTAGAAATTCAGCAAAGGTTTTTAGTAAGAAATGGCATGGGTCGGAGTTACATTGTATCGATAATCACTTTTATTAGAGAGTAACAATTTTGTACGGGATGGAAATTCTGAATGAACTGTTTGGAGAGGCACGTGTAAAAACGATGAGGCTTTTCCTCTCAAATCCAGATATTGCGCTTCCTCAAAAAGATGTTGCAACCAAAACAAAAATTCCTGCAATCCAGGTCAAAAAAGAATTAAACACTCTTAAAAAAATTGGCTTTTTAAAACAAAAAAGTCTTGCCGTAAATAAAAAGAAGGTAAATGCCTACCAGCTTAATCCCGACTTTCCACTTTTAAACGGACTCAAAAACATTCTTTTAACTAAAAAAATCTTTACCAAGCAAACACTGGCTCGTCGTTTTAAAGATGCAGGACGCGTAAAGCTCGTTATTACTTCTGGTGCGTTTATTCACGAAGACGGATCAAGAGTAGACTTGTTTGTAGTAGGGGATGGGCTCCGTCCGTCTCGCATTGACTCGCTTGTAAAAAATCTTGAGGCAGAGCTTGGCCGTGAGCTTAAATACGCAATTTGTGACACCGGCGACTTTATGTACCGCCTGAATGCCTATGACCGCTTTATTCGGGATATTTTGGACTATCCGCACGAGGTAGTGCTTGATAAGGTAGGGCTCGACACGGTTTAGGCTCGTATAGAGCCCTCTGTAGGGGTCTTTATCCCCATAATTCGGGGCAAAAATACCATAAAAACCACCCCTTGCTACAATTAAAGAGTAGAGGATACGCGGCATATTGCGTGGTCCTTTGGTCGGTTACGACACTTTTATACACACACTACATACATATATGGCAGCACTTGATGAATTAGGCCAAGGTCTTCAACAATCATTTACCGATGTAACCGGAGGAGTAGTGGAATTTGTTCCAAAACTCTTTGTTGCATTGGTTGTCTTTATTGTTGGATGGATTTTTGGTGCGCTGATTGGGCGTTTTGTTGCCCAAATTATTAATGCACTCAAGGTAGACAAAGCCCTCGAGCGAGCTCGAGTGGATGAGGTAGTAGGCCGAGCAGGGTTCCAACTAAACACCGGAAAGTTTTTTGGAAAACTCGTTGAATGGTTTATTATCATCATCTTCTTGATTGTTGCATTTGATGTACTAGGACTCCCAGAGATTAATGTATTCTTGCGGGAGACAGTACTTGGATACTTGCCGGACGTATTTGTGGCAGCAATTATTTTGGTAATTGCAGCACTTATTGCGGACGCTGTTGGTAAGGTAGTGGTGGGATCTGCAAAGGCGGCTCAACTTCCTTCAGCTCACTTTTTGGGTGGAGTAAGCAAATGGGCAATTTGGGTATTTGCAATCATTGCCGCACTCGACCGACTAGGAATCGCATCGGAGCTTCTTTTGACACTCTTTACGGGACTCGTATACATGCTCGCAATTGCGGGTGGTATCGCGTTTGGATGGGGTGGAAAGGATGCGGCTCAGCGATTTATTGAACGCTTACGAGGAGACATCTCAGGAAAATAAAACTAAAAATTACGAATGCAAAAGCCCGCCGTACGGTGGGTTTTTGTTTTGGGTTATTTTTTAAGAAACCACATTTGGGCAGACGCTCGTCTGTTCCAGCGACAGACTCGCTCTATCCTCGGCAAATCTTTTAACCAAGCAGATTTGCCTGCGGACGCTCCCAAATGCGGTTTCTTGGTATATATAAAAAGTTCAGGCCCGGATTCCTGTGGGGGAATCCGGGCCTTGAGTTTGGACCCGAGTCTCAATTGAGTGAAGTTTCTGACCGGCCTCCCGGTCTGGTTTGCTGCCACCATAACGCGCTACAGCTTTCGCTCCACTATCCGAGGAGGGGCCCAAGTCCTCACGATGTTTGTATCTTAGCATATTGAAGATATTTGTCAAGTTTAAATAAGGCTCAAAATAAGGGTATTTGTCTCAGGTGTTTGACATTAAATATGGGTGATATATACTTCTAGTCGATGAGTATTAATGAAAAACGGTATGTGTAAGCGGTAGTCCGCCATTTTTGCGCAGACTAGGACCGCTTCGAGGCGGTTTTTTTCATCAAAAAAATGAACTTTGTGAATATTTTTTGATAGATCCAGCTCTACTTTTGCTTCGGATATATCTCAAGTGATGCGTGTGCGAATAGCACAACCCCGTTCTGGGCGAAGCGTCACTTTATTGTTTTGAAATGCATAATGCAGAGTAAAAATAAAATGTGAGAGTCGGTGGCAAAAGTAGGGCTTGGATAACTTCCAAGCCCTGGAGTACTTTGAAAATTTGGGTCAATAAATCTACTGTGGAAGTTAGACTGTACTTTCGTTGTCTAACTTCACAAAAGCATTAACCCGCCTAATTTTTTTGAAAATTCAGTCGGGTAAAACGAGAACAAAACAAATGTGGTTTTTAAATTTCCTAATGGGAAATTTAAGGGCGTATGGTGGATGCCTTGGCATGAAGTAGCGATGAAGGACGTGGCATGGCTGCGATAATTCTCGGGGAGGTGCCTAGCAACCTTCGATCCGGGAGTTTCCGAATGGGGGAACCCACCGTGTATTAACACGGTACTCTATTTATAGAGAGCGCACCTGGGGAAGTGAAACATCTCAGTACCCAGAGGAACAGAGACAATATTTGCATTCCCTAAGTAGCGGCGAGCGAAAAGGGAGGAGCCCAAACCATTCTGCTTGCAGAATGGGGTTGTAGGGTAATGACGTTGCATTTATGTAAGGAAAGTTACAAAGTTGTTTGTTAGCAGAAGCGTTTTGGAAAAGCGCACCAAAGACGGTAACAGTCCTGTATGCGAAAACAAGCAACCTTTCTTGTCATTATTCCTGAGTACTTCGGGACACGAATAGCCCGTGGGAACCCGCCGGAACTAACCGGCAAGGCTAAATATACTTCATGACCGATAGTGAACTAGTACCGTGAGGGAAAGGTGAAAAGCAGTCCGATGAGGACGTTGAAATAGTACCTGAAACCGTATGCCTACAAGGAGTCGGAGCCAATTTATTTGGTGACGGCGTGCCTATTGAAGAATGAGCCAACGAGTTTATGTATGTTGCAGGATAAGTCCGGAGACGGATGGATCCGTAGGGAAACCGAGTGTTAATAGCGCGTCTTTAACTTTTTCATTATTTGAGTTGTATAGTCGACTCAAGTAATGAGAAAGTCTTTAGTAGCATGCATAAGACCCGAAGCCAAGTGAGCTTGCCATGAGCAGGGTGAACTTTTCCGAAAGGAGAAGGGAGGCCCGAACCGGTTGGTCGTGCAACTCCATCGGATGACTTGTGGTAAGAAGTGAAAAGCTAATCGAACTTGGTAATAGCTGGTTCTCTCCGAAATAGCTTTAGGGTTAGCGTCATATGTTCCTTTTGGGGGTAGAGCACTGGAAGGTGAGAATAGGGAGAAATCTCGTCTCTCCTACCAAACTCCGAATACCAAAAGTTAAAGTATGGCAGTTAGACTGTGGGCGCTAAGGTCCATTGGTCAAAAGGGAAACAGCCCAGACCCACAATTAAGGTCCCTAAATTCATACTCAGTACACTTAAGGAGGTGAAGTTTCACTGACAATGAGGAGGTTGGCTTAGAAGCAGCCATCCTTAAAAGATAGCGTAACAGCTCACTCATCCAGAGACTTCGCGCCGCAGATTATCGGGGTTAAGTATGATACCGAAATTTGGGATGTTTGTAGATTTCATTGAGGGAATAGTTCTTTAGAAACGGAATATGTATCCGGGTAGCTCAGCTGGAAGAGCAGGTGGCTGTTAACCACTGAGTCGGAGGTTTGAGTCCTCCCCCGGATGCCAGCCGTTTGATATTCGCGTTTCGCGCGCGAGGGGAGATGTGTACGTCGAAGCCGACAGATGCGGGCCCTTAACCCGTAATCGGCGTGCGTGGGGGTCCAACCCTCTTCTCTCCAATCGGGCGAGGGGCTCATGGTGTCGGCCATAAGCTCCTCGCCCCCTCAATGAAATCTGCAAGCGTGGTAGGAGAGTATTCTCATCCGCACTGAAGCCGCACTGCGAGGTGTAGTGGAGCGTTGAGAAGTAAGAATGTTGGCACAAGTAACCGCAAGGCGTGTGAGATCCACGCCCGCCGAAAGACTAAGGTTTCCTTGGCAATGGTGATCATCCAAGGGTTAGTCGGGCCTAAGGGAATGACGAAAGTCGGACCCGATGGACACATGGTTAATATTCCATGACTTATATAAAGTTCGATGGGGTGACGGAGTGTAGTATATGGAGCGCATTATTGGATTTGCGTTCTTGTCGTAAGGGAGGTTTCTAGGTAAATCCGGGACCTGTTTTAAATAACGATTCCAAGCGAAGAGAAAATCTGGAGGTTCGCCAAAGGAAATTCTATAAAGCACGCTTCCAAGAAAACCCTCTAAGGTTAACTTTATGTAATCCGTACCGTAAACCGACACAGGTAGTCAGGTCGAGAAGACCAAGGCGAACGAGTGAGAGATCCTCAAGGAACTCGGCAAAAAAGCGGCCGTAACTTCGGAATAAGGCCTGCCCTTATGCCTTCGGGTATAAGGGCCGCAGCGAAAGTATCCCTGGCGACTGTTTATCAAAAACACAGCTCCCTGCGAACTCGCAAGAGGATGTATAGGGGGTGACGCCTGACCAATGCCAGAAGGTCAAGTACGGGGGGTCATGTTACTTCGGTAATATGGCTGGACTGTATAAGCCCTGGTGAATGTCGGCGATAACTATAATCGTCCTAAGGTAGCGCAATTCCTTGTCTGGTAAGTTCAGACGTGCACGAATGGCGTAACGACTGGGGAACTGTCTCGAGGATTCGCTCGGTGAAAATGCAATGGCGGTGAAGACGCCGCCTACCCACAGCTAGACGAAAAGACCCCGGGAGCTTTACTATAGCTTGATATTGAGCATATTCGCTTACTGCGTAGCATAGGTGGGAGACTTTGAAGGTGCTTTTTCGGAGGTACTGGAGTCGTCAGTGAAATACCACTCTGTAATTGGGTATGTTCTAACCAGCGCGGCAAAACCGTGCTGAGACAGTATCTGGCGGGTAGTTTAAGTGGGGCGCTTTCCTCCTAAAGAGTAACGGAGGAGCCTATTAAGGTCAGTTAGGCGCGAATGGAAACCGTGCCGATAGTGTAATGGCATAAACTGGCTTGACTGCAAGGCGTATGTGCCAAGCAGGGCAGAAATGCGAGCATAGTGAACCGATGATCCACGTTAGATGTGGTCAAAGATTATCAGATAAAAGCTACCCCGGGGATAACAGGCTGGTTCCGCCCGAGCGTCCATAGCGACGGCGGAGTTCGGCACCTCGATGTCGGCTCAACTTATCCTGGGGGTGGAGAAGCTCCCAAGGGTTTGGCTGTTCGCCAATTAAAAAGTTACGCGAGCTGGGTTCAGACCGTTCAGTGGTGAATCAATTGATTGACCATTGAACCATTCTGAATCCCTTCAAGGATTGTTAGAATCTTTTCGAATATTAAATGAGATAGAACCAATCACATCACGGCGGTTGTACATTTTACGTGTACAACAAAGCTAACTATATCGGTGAAACCCGACTTCAGTTTTTAAAACTGAAAGGGCAATACCGAGGGAAGTTTTACGACTATAGTAAAACCCCGTAGAGACTACACGTTAGCCACTCTTACAAGGGTGAAGGTATAGTCCAATGCACTTAGTAACAAGTGGTATCATGCGTGAGACAGGTTGGTCTCCTATCTGCTGTGGGCGTCGATCATTGAAAGAATTCGTTCCTAGTACGAGAGGACCGGAATGAACTGACCTCTGGTCTACCTGCTGTCATGCCAATGGCACCGCAGGGTAGCTATGTCGGGAATGGATAACCTCTGAAAGCATCTAAGAGGGAAGCCAATCTTAAGATGAGTGATCTAGACCCCTAGGAGATGACTAGGTTGATAGGCTCTATGTGTACGCGTAGTAATACGTTTAGCAGAGGAGTACTAATTCGTCATATCCTATTAGGAAATTTGAAAACCATTGTTTTTATAATTTATTGATTCAAATCGTTTGCGTTCTTTGTTCTGGTGATTTGTCGGTGGGGTAACACCTCTTACCATTCCGAACAGAGCAGTTAAGTCCACTTGAGGCGATGATACTCTTTATGGGGAAAGTAGCTTGTCGCCAGAACAAAGAACGCAAACAAACATAAAGACCACACATATTGTGTGGTCTTTATGTTTGGTGGATAAGTCTCATGTAATCTGCTTCAGGAGTGCTATTCTTAGGGTAAGTATGTATTAAGAAGATTTTCTTAACCTCTCAAAAGGGAACAGAGGAAAAACAATATGGAGGAACATTATCTTAAAAAAGAACTTTATGATTTGGTAAAAAAAGATTCACGTATCTTTGAATTTCTTCAGTCCGGCTCTCTTGATGGAATTTGGTATTGGGACTTAGAAAAACCAGAGCATGAATGGATGAGCCCTCGTTTTTGGGAGAACTTTGGATATGACCCAAAAGAGAAAAAACATTTGGCAAGCGAATGGCAAACCATGATTAACCAGGACGACTTAAAAATGTGCATTTCTAATTTTGAAAAACATAAAAAAGATCCAAACCGTCCGTATGATCAAATTGTTCGATATACTAAAAAAGATGGCTCTATTGCTTGGATCAGATGTCGAGGTCTTGCTATAAGAGACAAAAATGGAACACCAATAAGAATGCTTGGCGCTCATAACGATGTGACCACCCTAAAAGAGACAGAAGCAAGTTTACACCAAAAACTTAACGAACTTGAGCAGTTAAACAAACAAATGATAGGGAGAGAAGTGAAAATGGATCAACTCAAAAAAGAGGTTGATACTCTTTTGAAAGAACTAGGGAGAGACAAAAAATACACTTAGTGGATTATTATATAGAACAAACGCTATAGAGTTGTTACAATTTAAGAGTAAAAGCACCCTTTAATACTATGAAAAAGGTAGCTCTTTTAATTTCTTTATTGTTTTTTGTTGCCGCACTTGCTTGGTATTCTTTTGTGGCCCCAGAACTTTTACGGCTTCCACAAGGGTTTAACTATCAAACAGAAGTTCTCTCACTTGATAATTTTTATGACGAAGAAGAAGGAAGGTATTTAGGGGATCAACGTTCAGTAACTCGATTTAGTTATGACGTTATTGATGAAGTTGATGATGTTTATATTATTGACAATGTCTTTTCTGTTCAAACCCCAGAAGGAGACCCTATCTTCTCAACTTCACAGCAATATGGAATCAATCCGGTTACGCAAGAACATGTTCCTGGCTATGGTAACCGAGATAGAAAAGGATATTTATTTGCTCCTCGTAATCTAAAAGAAGGGGAACCCTTTACCTATTGGCATATTAATTATGATGGCCCTGCAGAACTTACCTATGTTGGTAAAGAAGTCCTCTCTGGTGTAGAAACCTATCACTATGAATCCTTTTATGAAGGAGTTCCCATTGATCAGACAGAAAACCTATCAGGATTGCCTGGTGTTCCAGAAGAACGAGGCATTATTGTAGAACCACATCTTGAACTATGGATAGAACCAATAACAGGGTATTTAGTTAAGTATCAAGATGATACGATTGCCTACTATTACGATCAAGAAACAAAAGAAAAGATTGCTCCTTGGAATCATTTTAAAAATAGTCTTTCCCGGTCAAGTATTGCTAATAATGCAGAAGCGGCTCTAAGTTTGCGGCAATACACTTTTAATGTTCAATATGTAATTCCATTCTTATTGTTTGTGATTGCACTTTCAATTCTTCTTTGGGGAAGACGTGAAGTAGCGCTTGGAGTGCTTGTATTTGGGATTATTATGTCTTTCATTGTTGGAATGTACTACAGTAGGGATTTGGGAGAAGAACAGACTACTTTTAAAATCGGAATTGCATGGTGGGTAGAAGGTTCACTTTTTGAAAGAAACTTAAAAGGATTTAAAGATGCGCTTACTCGGGCAGGATTTGTTGAGGGGCACAACATTGAATATGTTCAAGGGGCTCCTTCGGAAGCAAATAGTGACGTACACCGAGCGCTTATCCGGTCGTATATTGATGACGAAAAGGTAGATTTAATTTATTCGCTCACTACACCAGGGACTCTTATTGCAAAAGAGGAGACACAAACACTCCCAATCGTATTTTCGGTGGTCACGTATCCTCAAAAGGCGGGTATTGTTACATCACTTCAAAATTCCGGAAACAATTTGGTGGGTTCACGAAACTGGGTGGCATCAAGTGACCAACTTGCAACCTTCAGAACAATTGTTAACGACGTTGCGTCGATTGGATTTATTCATAGAAAAGATGAACCCAATTCAGAGATTCAATACGAAGAAATGCGGAGCCATGCAGAGACGCTTGGTATTGATGTAATAAAAATAGAGCCAGCTGTTCAGGAAGAAATTGTACCGCGTTTGTACGAGGCACGCTCACAAATCGACTCGCTCTATCTTTCATGTGACACTCTGGTGCAAACACCAAATAGTGAAGAAATAATTATTAACTTTGCGTTCGAGCACAACCTGCCATCGTTTACGTGTGGAGAGACAGGAGTAGAGAAGGGGCTTTTGGTAGGAACGGTTGCAGACTTTTTTGAGATCGGACGCCTTGCGGGAGAAAAGGCAGCACTTATTTTAGAGGGTGCATCGCCATCGTCACTTGAAACATCAGTGCTTTCTCGTCCTTTTGTCTACGTAAATCTTGATCGGGCGGAAGAACTCGGGCTTGTTGTTCCGCAAGATGTATTGACTCGCGCCAAAGGAATAATTCAAAAAGAGATTAATGAATAAAAGTATTACCATAACGTATTGGCTTGGGGGTTTTGTGAGCTGTGCTGGTCTTTTGGTTATGGTTGGTTGGTTTTTTGATATAGACATCTTAAAAAGTATTGTGCCTGGTTTTGTAACTATGAAGTTCACGACCGCACTTTCCTTTTTTGTTTCAGGAATATTGTTATGGTCACTTGCTCACTTTATTGCCCGCGAATCAGACATTGCTCAGTTTTTGATTGCGACTGGTATTATTATTGTTTTTTTGGTTATGTCGACGCTCCTGTTCTCGTACCTCCTTGACTTCAGGACGGGTCTTGAGGACTTGTTTGTGCAGGAGGAAGTGATAACGGAAGAGACCGTTGCTCCCGGGCTTCCGTCGCTTGGTACCATGGTTGCCTTTATTTTGGTTGTGGTACCTAGTACCAGTATTTTTTTGGCACGAAACGATGCTGCTAACATTATTTACTCAATCAATGGGATTCTCATTATTGTTTTGGGGGCAATCGCTCTTTTGGGGTATGCAATAAAAACTCCAGCGCTTTATTACTTTATTCCAGGAGTAAGTACGGGTATGGCGATTCATACAGCACTCTTGTTTGTGCTTCTAGGTATTGGATATCTCTATTTAGGAAACGCAGTAAAACACGCAAACGATTTGTATGCTCATTAGAGAACGACTATTCTTCTTCTTTATTATTGTGGGGCTTGTACCGCTTTTATTTGCAAGTACCATCGTTATTAGCTCGCAAGAACGAGCTATTACACGGCACATTGTTCAGCGGCTTGAAGCTATTGCTAGCATCCAAGAAGAACGACTTAATCAAATTATTGATCGGTATCTTGAACAAACAAAACTTATTACCTCACGAACACAATTACGTCGGAATGTAGAAGGATATGTACAAACAGGAGATGAAGATCTTTTGATTGCTTCACAAAGAATTTTAATTGATGCTATTCGTTCAGTTCCCGATATTAGTGAAATCAATCTTTACAGCACAGCTGGAGAATTTTTAATTTCTACTAATTCAAATAAAGAGGGGAACCCTCGTGAATTTTTAGAAAATGACTTGTTAATCCCACGACTCGAGGACCTTTTTAAGAATGATCAAAACATTGTTCGAGTCCACATGCTTGGGCCACTCCGTATTAACGGTGAGACGGTAGGGGTTCTTGAGGTAGTGATTAGTGCAGCACCCATTTTTGCCGTAACAGAAGATTATACAGGGCTTGGAGAAACAGGTGAAGTACTTATTGTAAAACGTAACAAAAGTGGAGATGCACTTTTTTTGACGCCACTTAGGTATGATGCGGGGGCAGCCCTTACCCGCGGAGTTCTCTCATCTCAAGTCAATGTTCCGGTTACTGAAGCAATACGAGGAATTGAACGTATTATTCTTGATGATAACACCCGGGATTATCGGGGAGAGTCTGTTGTTGCGGCAACACGATTTATTGAATCAACAGAATGGGGGATTGTGGTAAAAATTGATCAAGAAGAAGTATTTCAATCGGTAACACGCCTTAGAAAAACAGTAACCATTATTGCAATAGAAACCATTCTTGTGGTTGTTGGTATCTCTCTTTTAGTGTCACAAGTTATTGCGCGACCTCTTAAAGATCTTACAAAGTTTGTTGGTTCTATTAAAAAAGAAGGGTTTAAAAATAAATTCTTCTTTAAAAGAGAGGACGAAATTGGAATCTTGGCACGAGCCTTCAATAAAATGACTGACGAACTCGGTGCTCTTTATAAAGATCTTGAAAATAAGGTAAAACAAAGAACTAAAGAGCTTGAAAAAGCAAAAGGCGAACTGGAAGATAAGGTGACTGACCTTGAACGATTTAATCGCCTTACGGTAGACCGAGAAATGAAGATGGTTGATCTAAAAAAAGAACTCAAAGAACTTAAAGAAAAGGGTAAAAAGAGTGATTCATAATGACAGCAAAAGAGGCATTAAAAAACTTCATACACTCTGGTAGAGGAGAAAATAGTCCAGAAGCGCTCCGTAAACTTCGTCTTATCAATACCTTTTCTCTTGTGGGTGTTCTTTCACTCCTTATTTTTGGAGCGGTAAATACAGTGCAAGGAGACATTTTTCTCGGTATTTTTGAAGTGCTTGCCGGTATTGTAGGTATTGGAAACATTGTCTATTTGCGCAAAACTCATAACGTAAAGGTTGGAGGGCGGGTTATTTTGGCCCTTATGGTTGTTATTTTAACAATTCTTTTCTTTCGAGGGGGCTTGGCTGGCGGTGGACTCTTTTGGTTCTTTACCTTTCCTCTTCTAGCATTTCATCTTTCTAAAACAAAAGAAGGTTCTCGGTGGATTTTTCTTCTTGTGGGAATACTTCTTATTGGTTTTTTTGTCCTCCCGCTCCTTGGGGCAATGACATTTGAACGATCGTTCGGATCTATTTTTATGTTTTTAATGGCATTTATGGCGGTAACCTTCCTTGTTTATTTTTATGAGAAGGCCGGGGTAGAGTTTAGAAATGTTATTGAAAAACAGGCAACGACTATTCAAACAGTAACAAAAACCCAAGCCGTATCAAAAGAAACCATTGAAGAGCAGGAAGAAAAATTAGTTAAGCAAGTAACCGAGCTTGAAAATACGCGCAAGGCCATGTTGAATCTTTTGGAAGATCTTAATTTGGAGAAGGACAAATTAAGTGAGTCAAAAGCACTCGATGATGCTATTTTATCGAGCGTTGGTAATGGGCTTGTGGTGACAGATGAGAGTGGAAAGGTGGTGGTCATCAATAAGGTTGCCCTTGAGTTTCTTGGAAAAAAGGATAAGGAAATCTCTGGAAAGGAGTGGGGGGATGTTATTAAAGTTTCTAAAGAAGACAAAGTACCACTAAAAAAAGAAGAACTTCCGTATGTTCAATCAATGAAAGAAAAGAAAGTGGTGATAGCAACTTTCCCACATTATTACTTTTTTGAGAATAAAGATAAACAAAAGGTCCCGGTATCTATTACCGCATCTCCTATCATTAAAAATGATAAACTCTTAGGTTCAGTTGTTATTTTCCGTGACATTACGAATGAGATTGCAATCGATAAAGCAAAAACAGAATTTGTTTCTTTGGCATCTCACCAATTGCGCACACCACTTTCGGCTATAAATTGGTTCACTGAAATGCTTATTAGTGGAGATGCAGGAAAACTTAATAAAGAACAAAAAAAATATGCAGAAGAGGTGTACGCCAGCAGTAGACGAATGGCAGAACTTGTGGGGGCGCTCCTCAACGTGTCTCGTCTAGAGCTTGGAACATTTTCAGTTGAACCAGAAGATATCAATCTTCCTGAAATGGTTGAGGATGCCGTAAAAGAGATGACACCGCTCTCAGAGAAGAAAAGTATTACTATTCAAAAAGAAATTGAAGACAACCTTCCTGTCATGAAGGCTGATAGGAAGCTGATTAGGATTATTTTTCAAAATCTTATTTCGAATGCCGTTAAATATACCCCTGAAAAAGGTACTGCAAAAGTGTATGTAGGAGTGAAAAAGAAGGGCGAAAATATTGATGGACGAACCCTAAAAGAAGATAACTTCTTATTTACAGTTTCTGATACAGGAATTGGAATCCCTGCAGAACAAAGAGAGCAGGTATTCACAAAGCTTTTCCGGGCCGACAATGCTCGAAAGGTTGAAACTGAAGGGACAGGGCTTGGACTCTATATTATTAAATCAATTATCGAGCAAAGTGGGGGAGAGATATGGTTTCATCCAAACGATCCTAATGGGACTACCTTCTTAGTGCTTTTCCCGACTCATGGAATGTTTAAGAAACAGGGTACGACCAGCATTGGAGGTTAATTGGCTTGTGTAGTATCATAATTCTGTATGGAAAATAAAAAAACAATTTTAGTAGTAGAGGATGAGCGACCGCTTCTCGAAGCAATCCATTCAAAATTAACAAAAAGTGGGTTCGAGGTAGTAACTGCTCGTACGGTAGAAGAGGCTCTTGACGGGCTTAAGAAAGGAGATGTCCAAGCTATTTGGCTTGACCATTATTTAATGGGTAAGGAGACAGGGCTTGATTTTTTGAGTGAGATTAAGACTGACGGATCTCCGCTTAAAAACATCCCTGTGTTTGTAGTTTCAAACACAGCAAGCGAAGACAAGGTGCGGTCATACCTCCACTTGGGAATCGAAAAGTACTTTGTGAAAGCAGAGAAGCGTCTTGATGAAATTATTAGTGAAATTAATGTCCTGTTGGGGGAATAATTATGGAGAAAAGCAAGAAGATTTTAATCGTTGAAGATGAAAAGCCGTTAAACGAAGCGTTGCGTGCTAAGTTGGAAGACTCTGGATTTGATGTTGCGGTTGAGACCGATGGAGAGAGTGGTCTTAAGCATGCAAAAAATGATCCGCCAGATCTTATTCTTCTTGATATTCTTATGCCCGAAATGGGGGGGCTTGAAATGCTTACCCACCTGAAACATGAAGATTCCTTGAAAAATATTCCTATTATTGTTTTGACCAATATGGAAAATAAAGAGTCAATTGCTGATGCGGTCCTTGAAGGGGTATCAGATTACTTTATTAAGGCTGACATAAGACTCGACGACTTAATAGGAAAGATAAAAGATAAATTAGAAACAAAATAATGGCAGAAGAAGGAAAAAAGATATTACTTGCAGAAGACGAAACTTCTATCGCAAACGCGCTCAAGTTAAAACTTGAGCATGAAAAATTTACAGTGACTCATGTAGGAAATGGCAATGAGGCACTCAAGGCAATACAAGACAATTCTTTTGATCTTGTTTTACTTGATCTTATGATGCCCGGGAAAGATGGATTTGCAGTCCTTGAAGAATTAAAAGAAAAAGGATCAAAAGCCAAAGTGCTCGTAACATCTAACTTAGGACAAGCAGAAGATAAAGAAAGAGCGCTTGCACTTGGCGCAACCGATTTTTTAGTGAAAAGCGATACATCGCTTGTTGACATTGTTTCTCGGGTACGAGAACTTGCTTCGTAAACTATTTTTATGAGTTTGGGGGACGACAAAATCACAAATGCGCTCCTTAAGGGTAATTATCTTAAGGAGGACGCCATAAAAGAAGCACAGGAGTTTGCACAAAAAAATCGTGTAAGCTCTGTTTCGTACCTACTTAATAAGGGACTGGTTACAAGAGACCTCATTGGGCAGGCGCTGTCTGAAACGTTTGGTGTTCCTTATGCTGACCTAAACTCGGTTGAACCAACCGAGGCCCAAGTACGTAAAATTCCTGCAAAGTTTGGGAAGCAGTATCGAGTGATCTTATTTAGAGAGACTCCTAAAAGTGTTCAGGTGACTACTGATAAGCCAGAGCAAAAGGACCTAGCAACGAAACTTAAAGAAATCTTCCCCAAACAATCGGTTCAAATAGCTTACTCTCTTTCTGAAGACATCGATGATGCCCTTATTCATTATCGTCAAACACTTGATACACGTTTTAAAAAAATTATCGCTGGCAAGGTTCGTATTGCGGGTGAGCTTATTGACGAGATTTTGGCAGATGCTTTTGTGTTTAAGGCGTCTGATATTCACTTTGAGCCACGAAAGGAAGATGTTGTTGTTCGGTTTCGGGTGGATGGAGTGCTTCAGGAAGCAGGACGAATTGGTAAAGAGTATTACGGAAACGTTTTAAATAAAATAAAAATCCAAAGCAATTTGCGTATTGATGCGCATTTTAAAACACAGGATGGTTCGATGAGGTTTGTTCATAATGGGAGAACGGTTGATGTTCGGACCTCTATTGTCCCAACAGTTCGTGGAGAAAAGGCCGTGCTCCGAATGCTCTCATCGTATGTTGAAGGGTTCTCTCTTCAAGACCTTGGTCTTACACATGAGTATGAAGGTCTTTTGAGCGACGTTGCTCATAAACCATTTGGGATGATTTTAACAACCGGTCCAACAGGGTCTGGTAAAACAACTACTCTGTACTCGGTATTGCGCCTTTTGAGTAGTCCCGATGTAAATGTGACGACGATTGAAGATCCTGTTGAATATCAAATGGTGGGAGTTAATCAGATTCAGGTAAACGAAGCAACAGAACTTACTTTTTCAAAAGGGCTTCGTTCTATTGTGAGGCAAGATCCCGACATTATTTTGGTGGGAGAGATCAGAGACCAAGAAACAGCAGAGATTGCCGTTAACGCTGCTCTTACTGGACACCTTCTCCTCTCAACGTTTCATGCAAATGATGCGGCAACTGCTATTCCACGGCTTCTTGATATGGGTATTGAGCCGTTTCTTCTTTCATCAACACTTGAAGTAATCATTGCACAGCGTCTTGTGCGAAAAATACACGAACCATGTAGACGAAGTAAAAAGGTAGCCAGAGCTTCTCTTAAGGGAAAAATAAAAAACATACAATCGTATATCCCTAATCAAACTATCACGCTCTACGAAGGCGCAGGATGTGCAACATGTAATCATACTGGCTTTGAAGGACGAACCGCAATCTTTGAATTTATTGTTATGACACCTGCTCTCCGGGCCCTTATTATGAATAATCCTTCATCACAACAGATTTGGGAAATTGCACGAAAAGAGGGGGCGAAGACACTTTTTGAAGACGGAATGGGCAAGGTATTGGGTGGTGTAACAACGGTTGATGAACTTCTCCGAGTAGCAACTCCAAACGAAAATGTCCAAAAGAGCCCCAAGAAAAAATAGATTCATCGAAAGGATAAAAAGAATCGGTCTTACCAGCGACCGTGACTTTTTCTTGCACAACTTATCGGTCCTTATGTCTTCGGGAATGACCTTGCGACAAGCGCTTAGTGCTATTAAGGATGGTGTAAAAAATAAACGGATGAAAAACATTATCTCTATTCTTCAAGAAGATGTTGAAGAAGGAGACAAGCTTTCAGAAGGGCTTGCTCGAACAGGACTTTTTTCTTCTTATGTTCTTTCTCTTGTTCGGATTGGAGAAGAGTCCGGGAGGCTTTCAGATAACCTGGAAGTAGTTGCATTAAATGAGCAAAAAACCCGGGAGTTTAAATCAAAAATAAAGTCGGCAATGATGTATCCGGTATTTGTGTTTGGAGTGACTCTCGTGGTGGGAATTGGAATTGCTTGGTTTATTTTGCCTCGTCTTACGGTTGTATTTTCTCAATTAAATGTTGAGCTTCCGGCTGTTACACGAGCTCTTATCCGTGTTGGGGAGTTTATTGCTGAATATGGAAACATTGTGATGCCTCTTGCTATTGCTCTTATTATTCTTATTTTTTATACGCTCTTTTTCTTTCCCAAGACTCGTTTTATTGGAGAGTGGATTTTATACCATATCCCAGGAATTAAAGAGTTATTAAAAGAAGTTGAGCTTGCTCGGTTTGGATATTTATTTGGGACACTCCTCCGTGCTGGTCTTCCGGTGGGTCAGGCGCTTGAGTCGGTTACTGATTCAACTACATCACTTCGTCACAGGAAGCTCTATAAAAATTTACAGGACGAAGTACTGGAAGGAAATTCTTTTTACAAGAGCATTATAAAAAGAAAGAAAAATAAAAAACTTATTCCTTCAACGGTTGCACAAATGATAAATGCAGGCGAGCAATCAGGGAAACTCCCAGAAACTTTTTTGCGAATTGGAGAATATTACGAAGGACGAACTGAAATACAAACAAAAAATCTCACTACGATTTTAGAACCAGTGCTTTTGGTTATTGTATGGCTTGGGGTTGTGGGTGTCGCTGTGGCGGTGATTTTGCCAATCTATGGTCTCTTGAGTGGGTTACAATAAGTATATGAAAAAGGGATTTACTCTTTTTGAGATTCTTCTTGTGGTTGCCATTATTGGTATTATGGCGGCCCTTGTTCCCGTGGCATATGTTCGGCTTTTTACCGACACATCAGTTGACACCGCAATAAAGACCTATAAAACAACGGTGCGTCGCGCACAAACACTTGCTTTAAGTGGGGAAGGAGGAGACGGATGGGGAGTGTATATAACCACAGGTTCAGCCACAATTTTTAAGGGCGGCAGTTATGCGGGACGGGATACAAGCTTTGATGAAGTGTACGAAACAAGCGGAAGTGTTGTAGTGAGTGGTATCCAAGAAGTCACCTTTGAGAAAATTACAGGAAGTGCAAGCGGAACAGGAGCAACCATATTCTCGCCATCTATTGGCGACCCACAGTCAGTGACGATCAATAGCAAGGGAGTGTTTCGTGATGAAAAAGAAGCGGTCACTGAACAGTCAGAACAGTTTTTTATTGATACGAGCACGGTTTCAATTGGCCCACCAGGAAGAAGGCGTGTTATCAATATTGATTTAGAAAACAATGGAACAGCAACGGCAACAATAGAGACAGTTACGCTCACCTGGAGCAGGGCTTCTCGGGTTATTCAAGAATTAGTTTTTGGTGGAACAACAGTGTGGTCATCAAGTGGAGTGGGAACTCCAACAGGAACACAGTCGTCGGGAACACAATTAGATATTGTTGACTATGAAGTGCCTTCGGGTGGAGATATTGATGTTGATTATATTCAATACAATGCCTGCATGCGAGGAACTGATTTTACTATGGTTTTGAACTTTGATGACGGGTCGGCAACGTCTACAAGCTTTAGTACAAGTGGAGGATGTGGAGGAAAATAAAATACAAAAGAGGAGGACTATTGGTTGAGGTGCTTTTGGCAATTGCACTCTTCTCTCTTCTCGTTCTCTTTTTAGTGGGGTCGCTTGCATTTAATTCAACAAATGATGGAACGG
>CESG01041052.1_pt1 | contig 17760 bp, 19 predicted proteins | sample 531121 | NCBI WGS metagenome assembly CESG01 (sample SAMEA2621287, study PRJEB7988) | marine metagenome | biome: marine biome (ENVO:00000447); feature: mesopelagic zone (ENVO:00000213); material: "saline water (ENVO:00002010), including plankton (ENVO:xxxxxxxx)" | depth 800 m
GAGTAGGCTGGCGAGTGAATAACCGTCTACTTCAATGCATGCAGCATTGCTGGGAGAACGATATTACAGCTGGTGGGTTGCCGTCCACACATGGTGAAGAGATTCCGTCCAAGCCTATCGACATAGATACTAATCTAGAGGCTCGACGCAAATGGCGTAAGCTTGCTGCTAAAACTCATTATGACAATGAGGCTGAAGAATCGAGAAGATTGCAGGTAGTACAAGTCCTGTGGTTAGCCAATAAGTTTAAGGATGAAGAGATTTGGATGCCGTGGTATATGGATTTTAGAGGGCGAATGTATCCTCGTCCTTATGGGCTGCAACCGCAAGGTCCAGACTGGTCCAGATCATTACTTAAATTTTCACATGCTGATGAGATGACCGGTGAAGAAGCTGAGAAGAGGTTGGCGATACATGGCTCAAACTGCTATGGAAACGACAAGATATCCTCCGATGATAGAATTCAGTGGGTGCATGAGAATGATAAGTGGTTAGCAGCAATCGCAAAAGATCCAGAAGGCTCTGTTTCAGAGTGGAGTGAAGTAGACGAGCCTTGGGCATTTTTGGCGTTTTGTCTGGAGTGGGCTGATTATAAAAAACAGGGCAGTTCCTTTAAGACTTCTTTACCGTGTTCAATTGATGGGAGTAGTAACGGCTTGCAAATTTTATCATTAATTATGCGAGATCCTGTAGGCGCACAAGCTACTAATGTCATTACATCAGGGGACACGCCGAAAGATATATATCAAGATGTTGCCGATGCAGCGATAGAACGACTACACCACTCTACCGATCCACTCGCTTCTTTATGGCTGAAATTTGGAATCGACCGGAGCGCAACAAAACGACCAACGATGGTGGTGCCGTACTCTGGCACTTTATACGCTGTTCAAAAGTACACAATTAGTTGGTTCAGAGATGTACTGAAAAAACGGGGCTGTGAAAATCCTTTTGGTTGGGAAGAGTACTATAAGCCTTGTACGTTTTTGGCTGCTATAATTTGGGATGCGTTAGGCGACATTATCGGAGAAGCTAGGAAGGCAATGAAGTGGTTTCAGGAATGCTCTGATATTTGCCTTGAACACGACACGCCAATTAGGTGGACTACACCGTCTGGTTTTCGGGTAAAGCAAGCCTACGAGAACTGGCAGAACCAAACTATTAAAACAATTATTGGCGATGTAGTTCGCCGTCATAAAATTAATGTTGGGTCAGGGGTTTTGTCGAAGATAAAGAATAGAAATGGGATTGCACCTAATTGGGTTCACTCGATTGATGCTGCGGTTGGACAAAAAGCTCTCCTTGATTGCCAAAGAACTGGAGTTCATAATCTTAATGCCATTCATGATGCGTTTTGGTCAACCGCTCCAAACATGGAACTTCTTAAACAAAAGCTATTAGATAATGTTATTGAAATTTTTTCTGATAACTTGTTAGCCAATTTCAAAAAAGAGTTATCACTGTATTTACCCGAAGGTGTCGATCTTCCAGAATTGCCCGCTGTGGGCGATTTGGATATTAACAGAGTGCGTAGCTCTGAGTATTTCTTTTCATAGGAGATTAAAAGATGAAGTTTAAGAGTCCCGTTGGAACCGCTGTTTGGCCCCATCTGAACAAACCCGATACAAAGTTTGATAAAGAGATTGGCGTTTATCAGACAAAACTAGCTGTTCCTGCAGAAGAAGCAGAGGATACGATTATAGCTCTGGAAAAGCTTTTGAAAGAAGGCTATGCAGAACAATGCAAGGAGCAAAAGCGTCCTAAATTGAGGGTTGCCGACAAACCTTGGGGAGATGAGATTGATCAGGATGGTAATAATACAGGCAACATTTTATTCCGATTTAAGCTTAAGGCTAAAACTCAGAGCGGAATAGATCGTCGGCCTATCCTCGTAGATTCTGACCTAAAACCAATGAGTGATTTGGTTGGCTCTGGCTCAAAGATGGTTGTGTCCTATGAGCCTTTTAGTTGGTTCGTCCCCTCGTTAGGTGTAGGGATGACATTACGTTTGAAGGGTGTTCAGGTACTGGAGTTGCAAGAGTATTCAGGAGGAGCCAATGCACAAGAGTTAGGCTTTGAAAAGCAAGACGGATTTAAGACCGACACGCTTCCTGAAGAAGCTAGTAAAAGCGATTCAATAGAAAAAGAAATTGAATCTCACAACGGTGACTTTTAAGTTTAATGCGTTATCTTAATTTACCCGTTAATCCTGTACCAGCGAGTAGACCTAGAGTCACCCGTTGGTCAACCTATTATGGAAAGAGACATCAGACCTGTCACGCAGAATTATGCATGTTATTAGATCGCATCGTTGAAAGCGTGCAACCGCCTGTAATTTTGCGTGGCAGGTTGATTGTCTGGGTACTGTTTACCGTGGAAAAACCTAGGACAACAAAATTAGAACTTCCACGAGGCGATATAGATAACTACAGCAAGTTACTTTTTGATGCTTTAACAGGGCGAATATGGAAAGACGATGTTCAAATTGAAGTGATGTCGGCTCGTAAGACTTTTGGGGATATTGGAATGTACGATGTCTGGATTAAGGAGCAGTCATATGACAGTAAGACAGGATAAGAAAAGCAATAAGGTAAACAGTAAACAAGGCCAAAAAGGTATGGTATTGTTTCATCTTGAAGAACGGGGAAGCATAACTGCGTTAGAGGCGTTAAGTTTATATCGCATTTTTCGATTGTCTGCTCGTATCTATGATTTAAGGGCTGGAGGGCATCGCATACATACCCAATGGAAAAAAGATTTAACAGGTAAAAAGTATGCTCAATATTGGCTACGCTGAGTCTGAGTCTGAGTTTATTGGACATGAACCCTGCCCCTCGTGTGGTTCTCGTGATAATTTAGCGAGGTATGATGATGGTCATGGTTTTTGTTTCGGATGCAACTACTACGAAGGTAATGGAAATGGGAGTGAAGCGAATGAAAGGAATCTTAGTATGCCAACCATTGAGGTGGAATACAAATCCCTCGCTAAGAGAGGAATCACGGAAGAGACTTGCCGAAAATTTGGTTATGGAGTGGGGACGTTAGGAGGAGAACTAGTACAAGTTGCTCAGTACCGAAGTAAAGACGGGTCTGTAATCGCTCAAAAAATCAGGACTGCTGATAAATCATTTTCAATTCTTGGTAACGGAAAATCACTTCCCCTTTTCGGGCAGCACCTCTGGAAAAATGAAGGTCGGATGTTGGTTGTAACAGAGGGAGAAATTGACGCTCTTTCCGTTTCTCAATCACAGGGAAATAAGTGGCCCGTGGTCAGCGTTAGTAATGGGGCAGCAGGAGCAGCCAAAAGTATTCAGCGATCCCTTGAATATGTAGAAGGATTTGACAATGTAATTTTTCTATTCGATTCAGACGAGCAGGGGCAAAAGGCTGCCGTTGAATGTGCGTTACTTATTGCGCCCGGCAAAGCCAAGATCTGCCAAATACCGCTGAAAGATCCGAATGAAATGTTGACGGCAGGGCGAGAGCAGGAGTTAATCTCATCTATCTGGCAATCAAAAGTGTACCGACCTGATGGCGTAATAGATGGAGTTGACATGTGGCCTGATGTTATAACTTCAGATAACAAACCTTCAGTCGAGTATCCGTGGATTGGCTTGCAAGATAAAACGCTGGGTATTAGACAAGGTGAAGTGGTAACGCTGTGTTCAGGAACAGGGCAAGGCAAATCGCTTGTTTGTCGTGAATGGCAGCATTGGTTATTGGCAAAAGGTATTAAGGTAGGGATTATTTCGCTGGAGGAAAATGTACGGTATTCGGCACACTCTTTGATGGGGCTACACTTAAATTGCCCTCCTCACAAATGGGAACTGGAAGCTGTTACAGAAGAGGCTAAAGCGGAGGCTTTCAAGGCAACAGTCGGAAACGGGAACTGTGCGTTATATGATCATTGGGGTTCTCTAGATTCTAGTAACCTCTTAAATCGTGTGCGGTATATGGCTAGAGGGATGGGATGTACGCATCTATTTTTGGATCATTTATCTATTGTAATTTCCGGTTTAGGGGAGGGAGATGAGAGAAGATTAATCGACAACCTAATGACTTCATTAAGGTCTTTGGTAGAAGAACTGCAAATTGCACTGTTTATTGTTTCGCACCTGCGTAGACCAGACGGTCGAGCGCACGAAGAAGGATCGGTAGTCTCACTGAGTCATCTTAGAGGAAGTGCGTCCATCGCATGTCTATCCGATCTCGTTATCGGCTTAGAGAGAGATCAGCAAAGTGAAGATACTAGAAATACAACCACCATAAGAGTCTTAAAAAATAGATATAGCGGAGATACTGGGATTGCTTGTTATGTTAACTACTCCCCCCAATCAGGTAGGTTAACTGAAGCATTCGACACGACAACACCGAACGAAGAAGAGCCTCCATTTTAACCCCCCATTAAGGAAGAAGAGCATGACCCCTACAATTTTTGATTTGGAAACGAATGGCATTACTGATTTTTTACACCTATCTGATCTCCACACTATACATTGCCTGTCAATTAACCATTCTAACGACATTATAACGTACACCGGAAAGGATATTCAGAAAGGGTTAGATTTTTTACAGGTGCAAGATCTGATTGTTGGACACAATTGTTTATCGTTTGATCTGCCAGCGATAAATAAATTGTATCCCGATTGGAAGCCAGAAGGTCTAGTAAGAGATTCTATGGTTATGTCTCGTTTAGCGTGGTCAGACCAGCGAGATCGAGATTTTGCCGTTCCGAATTTTCCTAAAAATCTAATCGGATCACATTCATTAGCAGCGTGGGGGGTCCGACTAAAGGAGGCAAAAGGTCAGTATGAAGGCGGTTGGGAGACTCTTAATAACGATATGATTCGTTATTGTGAGCAGGATACTAGAGTTACCAAAAAACTATACGAAACGGCAGCGGAACGCCTAGATGATATTGATGCGATTAGTATTGAGCATGAGTTTCAAGAGATATTAATCGAACAGGAGAGGCACGGTTTTTGTTTTAATTTACAAAAGGCTTCAGCGTTATATGCGGAATTAAGTGGGCTAAGAGCGAAGCTTAAAAAAGAGTTGACGTTGTTGTGTCCTCCACAAATAGAATACATGAAAGCTCCAGCATATTGGATTACAGATAATGGATTAAAATTTGATACTAAGAAGAAGGCGAAAGAAGCTGGCTATTCGTCCGTTATCAGGGGACCACGGCGTAAGAAAGTAGTTCCGTTTAACCCCGATAGTAGGTTACAGATTTCAAAGTTTTTGATGGATAAATTTAATTGGAAGCCCACTATCTTTACACCATCGGGTCAACCACAAGTCGATGAAACAGTTCTGAGATCTTTGAAAATACCGGAAGCAGATACACTAGTATCTTATTTAACATTATCCAAACGGCTGGGCCAATTAGCAGAAGGCAACGAAGCGTGGTTAAAGTTAGAACAGAATTGCCGTATGCACGGGCGTGTAAACGGGAATGGAACTGTGACAGGACGGTGTACACATAGTAAACCGAATATGTCCCAAGTACCGGCTGTTTCAGCAGCATGGGGGACAGAATTCAGATCGCTCTTTAGAGCCGGTGAAGGAAGGAAGTTGGTTGGAGTAGATGCCAGTGGCCTAGAACTTCGCTGTTTAGCTCATTATTTAGCTAATTACGACGATGGTGAATACGCTGATATTATTATTAATGGAGATGTCCATACAGCTAACCAACGGGCTGCTGGTTTGGAAACACGAGATCAAGCTAAAACATTGATTTATGCTTTGATTTATGGTGGAGGACCACAACGCATTGGCTCTATAGTTGGTGGAGGTATTCGGGAAGGAAGAGCATTAACTGAAAGATTCATTTCCAGAATACCTGCATTTAAGACATTGAAAGCTGGTGTTATATCTGCTGTAGCTTCTCGTGGTGGTTTGTATGGATTAGACGGTCGGCCTATTCCTATTAGATCCCAGCATTCTGCCTTGAATGCTCTTCTCCAATCATGCGGAAGTATTTTAATGAAAAGAGCCACAATTATTGGTAGTATTTATTTTAAGAAAGCAGAATTAGATGTGCATCAAGTGGCTCATATACACGACGAAATACAATATGACAGTAGTCCGACAGATGCAGAGTCGGTAGGACGGGCTGCAGTAGACGCTATTAAGGATTCTGGTACAGCATTTGAACTGAGATGTCCATTGTCTGGCGAGTATAAAATTGGCGAGACATGGGCAGACACGCATTAGGCATTGTTATATGGATGCGACGCATCGTCGAGGTCAAACGAGTGAATATACTGCAGCTTGTTGGTTTTCCACGCAAGGATGGGAAGTTTTTTGGAGTAACTTAGGGCAATCATCTGTGGATTTTTTAATAGTACGGGACAATATAGTACAGGCAGTGCAAGTTAAATCAGCAGTTAAAATAGCAGCCCCAAACGGAACCGAACATCTTAGAGTTAACATGGTTAGAGGACGTAAAAATAAGAGGATTCTGTATAAACCATTTTCTTATGATATTTTATGCGTCTGCTCTGCCGATGGTCGTATATGGGTGATACCGGCAAAAAATGTGCCTCAAAAAACGAATATCACCATTATTAGAAACAATAAATCGAGATATAAAGAATGGCTGGTAAAAGCTCCCCAGATTTGAATTATGTGACGAGCGCAGAATTGTTGGAAGAACTCCAAAAGCGAATGGATGCAATGATTTTTATTGGACAAGCGTCCAGAACTAAACAGCAGGATGAATTGTCAGCAATATTTAAGGGAACATTTCACGCCTGTTTAGGGCTATGTGAGGTGGCTAAATTAATGGTTATATCTGGAGATATTCAGAATGGAGAAGGCGAAGCTCTTGATTGAAGAACCGGTTACTATATTAATTGATGGGGATATTCTAGTTTATCGGGTAGCTTCTGTTATCGAAGAGCCAATTCATTGGGGCGATGGTTGGTGGGGCATCTACGGCGATGCCACCGAAGGATGTCAACAGCTTGATTGGGAAATCCATAAGCTTTTACAAGAAGTAAACGATATTCAAGGGTGGCGTGTCAATATAGAGACGGCCTCACAATTTAATATCCAAATTGCCCTGTCCTCTTCCACAAACTGGCGAACTGAAGTTCTACCTACTTATAAACAAAACAGAGCTAATAAGCCTAAACCTGTCTTGTGGAATCCTTTACGGGAATACTTGTTGGAAAAATACAATGCTTTGGTCTGGGACAATCTGGAAGCCGATGATGTAATCGGTATTTTAGCGTCCCCTAAGACAATCGTTATTAGCGATGATAAGGATTTTCAAAATTGCCCATGTTTATTGTATCGACCAATGAAAAAAACCTTAACTAAGGTAACCCGAAAGACTGCAATAATGCATCATCTGATGCAGACGTTAACTGGAGATTCCGCAGACGGGTACTCAGGGTGTCCACAGGTAGGTCCGGTCAAAGCGAAAGAGATACTACAAGAGGGAACTTGGCAAGAAGTTGTGGGGGCGTATGAACACTTTGGTTTAGGCGAAGAGGATGCGTTGGTACAAAGTCGAGTTGCGTACATATTGCAGAAGAAATCAGAGTATCAAAACAGAACCGGTAAGGTGAAATTATGGTTGCCAATCAAAATAGAAAGGATATCCAAAAATGCGTACATATATGAACAGAGAACAGTACCGACTGTTTCACCAGAAAATATGCCAAAACGCACTTAATCTATCTATAGCTAAAAATCATGACTATTCGGGAGGGAAAGACGGTACAGATCCATTTCTTAATTTCAAATTTGTAGAGCATTTAGGGGTAGGAGTATCTACAGAGCAGGGTTTTCTTGTCAGGTTAGCCGATAAGATGAGGCGTTTAGCTGGGTTTTTAAGAACAGGAAAGTTCGCCGTATCTGACGAATCTTTTGAAGATACAATTATGGACAGCATTAATTATCTATGTTTATTGGCTGCATATAGAGAAGCCAAAAAGACTCCTTTACCGCCTGAAATTAAGGATGTACATTCATATGAGAACTAATGAAGATAAACAAGCCCTAATTTATAACATATCAAACCGTGATCATAAACAATATGAACAGTTCTTATCAGCGTTGGCAGAGTATTTTCCGAATACGACCCCATCATTGCAAGACGAGGACAGATTAATATGGTTTAAGGCTGGTCAAGTTAGTGTGGTTACTTTTCTGAAGAAACTGCATAAAGATGCAATGGAAACTCTACTAGAAAGATGAAAAAATGATTAAATTTCTCAGCAGGCTAGAAGATAAACTTCTAGACTACCTAATACGGGTTCTGCCCAAGCCTAAGAAAAAAGATAACACTATTACCCTTCATGCTTTCTTCCTTGGCCTTACAGCTATGCAATTGTTAGCTGTTACAGTTGCAGCAGGGACCGTTGCATCGGTGGTACAGCGACGAAAAGCTAGAAAAATGCAAGAAGCAATGCGGAGAAAGGCGAGGCTCCAACAGGCGAGACAGAATGCCGAAATGCTAAAAGCAGAAAAACAGTCTCGTACCCCTCCTGCTCCTAAAGCACAACAATTGGCTGTACAAGCAAAGCCTGATACGGCAGTATCTTCTTTGGGTAATAGGTCAGCCCTGTCTGGACGAGGCAAGTCTAAGCTTCGTATCGGGGGTAAAACAGGAACTAGATACTAATGAATACAAGCGCACAGGCTACTTATACTTCGCTGGAGTCTGATCGCTATAGTTATTTAACGAGAGCGAGAGATGCCTCCAGATTAACACTTCCCACCTTGATGCCAGACGAAGGAGCTAATAGCACTACAACTTATGATACCCCCTATCAATCTGTCGGCGCAAGAGGCGTAAATAATTTAGCTGCATCTTTATTGTTGAGCTTACTGCCTCCGAATGCTCCTTTCTTTAGACTCAGAATAAATCCGAAGGAAGAATCAAAGATTGATAAAAGCTCTGATCAGGGAGAGGCTTGGAAAACGGATTTTGAAGTAGCGATGGGTAAAATCGAACGCTTCATCATGTCTGAAATTGAAACACAAGCATTCCGAATTCAAACTTTTGAAGCCTTAAAACACTTGATCATAACAGGGAATGTACTGCTCAATTTCTCTGATGAAGGTGGTATGCGAGTCATTCACCTAGATCGGTACGTTATAAAACGCTGTGGTCAGGGTAAAGTACGGTTGATTGTCATAAAAGAGACGGTATCTGCTGATATGCTGCCAGAACCAGCTAAAGCAATATTAGCTAATCAACCCAATGTAGACGTAACAAAAGATATTGATCTATATACCTGTGTAAAATCCTACCAAAAGACCAAAGGCAAACAAAAAGTTGAAATGGTCGCTATATATCAGGAAATATTTGGAACTGTTATCCCTGACACGGTAGGAGATATTAAAGCGGAAGATTCGCCTTATTTAGTATTGCGAATGTTACGGGCTGAAGGCGAGAACTACGGCAGAGGCTATGTAGAACAGTATATAGGAGATCTAAAGAGTTTAGAATCCTTAATGATGTCGGTAGTAGAGGCGGCAGCAGCCGCCAGTAAATGCTTATTTCTAGTTGCCCCAAACGGAGTAACTAGAGCAAGAACTATAGCGGAGGCTCCTAATGGTGCAATTGTGGAAGGGAACGCATCGGACGTATCGGTTCTTGGTCTTAACAAGAATAACGATTTCGCCATTGCTAGTGCGACGATTCAAACGATCAGTGATCGGCTGGCGTATGCTTTCCTCCTAACTGATAATGCGATAAGACAAGCAGAGCGAGTTACCGCTGCTGAAGTTAGACTTGTAACGCAATCTATTGAGAGACAATTAGGTGGAATATACAGCGTTCTTAGTCAAGAGTTTCAGTTGCCCTTAGTTAGACATTTAATGCTCCAAATGAGTAAAGAGAAAAAGATTCCTAAATTGGGATCTCGATTTGTTGTCCCTCAAATTGTAACGGGTGTAGAGGCTTTAGGTCGTGGAAATGACCTGAATAAAATGGATGAGTTTCTGGCTGGAGTAGGTCAGCTATTGGGTCCAGAAGTACTAGGCCAATACATCAATTATCGGGAGTACCTTGATAGAAGAGCTTTGTCCCTAGGCATCGACACTCATAACCTGATCAAGTCAGAAGAACAAATCCAGAAGGAACAGCAAGATGCGATGATGCAACAGATGGGGCCAGAACTGATGGCACAAGCTGCTGCCGAAGGGCAACCAGAAATGGAACCAGAACCGTTTTAACGAAAGGATTAGATCATGGATTCAATAGAAATAGCTCCGGTTGAAACCGGTCCAACAGAAGATTCTGAAAACACAGGGGCTTCTTCCGAAGAAACTTCGAGTGAGAGTTCAGTTCCTGAAAAGTTTCAAAATAAAGATGGGTCTGTAAATGTTGATGCATTGCTAAAATCATATACAGAACTTGAGAAGAATAGAACTACTCCAAACGCTGCAGAAGAAACGGATGAAAATTCAGCAGTATTAGAAGGTAAAACTTTTACACCAGAAGAAGTCTCTTACATCTCCAGTGAACTTGCCGCACATGGGGAGCCTTCAAAAGAAACGTATGATCTACTAGAGAGCAAGGGGCTTTCTAAAGAGATGGCTGACTCATATCTGGAAGGCCAACGGGCCATCGCCGCAAAAATAAAAGAAGACTTGTGGGAGCCAGTTGGTGGAGAAGAGGCTTACGGGCAAATGCTTGAGTGGGCTGCGGATAACATGTCCCAACCTGAAATTGACGCATACGATAAGGCCATGTTATCAGAAGATACAGCTACAAAGCAGTTGCTAATACAGGGACTCGCAGCTAGATATAATAGTGAAAATGCTGCTTCACCTAATTTAATAAGGGGAACAGTAGGGTCTGAAGGTGCTTCAAACGGTTTTGGAAGCTGGGCGCAGGTTAAAGAAGCGATGCGAGATCCTCGTTACGATAAAGATGAAGCTTATAGAAGCACAATTGATCAGCGTCTGAATGTATCTAATCTTTAGAATCGGAGATGTATATGAAAACCGGATATAAAACAACAGAGTTTTGGCTAACGCTTTTTGCTGTAATTCTTGGTGCAGTCTTAGCTGCAGGACTGGTCCCAACCGAAGGACCGTGGTTGCAGGTTGCTGGCGTTGCTGAGACAGCCTTAATCGCAATGGGCTACACCGGTGCGAGGATGAACCTGAAAAAGACCATTGCCAGTTCGTCATAACGTAACTTATGTATTTAATTATCCTGACCGCTATTATAGAAATGTTCAAAGCTTTAATACCGGTCATCCTGAGACAATCAAATGAACCTACGACTGCTGCTGATTCTCCTGCTGTTCCTAAACATATTAGGAATGCTTGGAGGATGCGGCGCAGGTAAACGGGTTGTCTTTGTACCAGAATCTACCGGACTAGTAAGGCTTGGCCCCGATGTAAGGGGCCATGTCTATTATTGGAACGGAGAAACATGGGAATCGTCCAAAAATACGGTATGTCTTCCTGAAGGATGGTATGCCGGTTCTCTCCCGTCGGAATCATTGCCTGAGTAGGGATCAGCCCACTGCGGTGGATAACTGATGGTCTGAAAGTTCTAGTGATTAGCGACAATTCGTGTTCGTGTTCTAATCCTTAAACTTTTATTAGGAATTTTATTATGGGTACATCTGCTGTATCTCGACTAGGTCAAATTAATTCAGCAACAGGATCTAATGCTGCTGATAATGCATTATTTCTCAAACAATTCAGTGGACAGGTTATCACAGTTTTCGATGAATCAAATGTGATGCTGCCCACGACAACCGTAAGAACAATTACATCGGGCAAATCGGCCCAATTCCCAGCGACTTCTGTTGCCTCCGCAGGTTACCATACGCCGGGCGAAGATATTCTCGCAGACGGGTCTTATCTCTCCGCAATCAAGCACAACGAAATCATTATCAATATTAATGATCTACTGGTTTCCAGTGTGTTTGTGGATAGCCTTGAAGAAGCTAAGAATCATTATGATGTGCGTAGTGAATACGCTAAACAGATGGCTCGTGCCTTATCTGCTCAAGCAGATAACACCTTGATTTACCATGCTATTGCTGGTGCAAGGGTGACTACAGATCGCTTCGGTGCTACCGGCGCAAGCGCGCTTATTGGAGCTAGTGAAGATACTGGCGTAGACACCGCTGCTGCTGTTACACACGATCATCTAGTTAATCACCTCTTTGCTGCTGCAGAGCATTTTGATAGTAAAGATGTGCCATCAGAAGATCGTTACTGTGTAACCTCACCAGCGCAGTATTACAAGCTGATTGAAGGTGCAAGTTCTGCCGGTGGCGTTGTTCTTAACCGTGACTTTGGAAACGAAGGTAACGGTAGCATGGCATCTGGTTCGTTGATGTCCGTTGCTGGAATTAAGGTTCTGAAATCGAATCATATTCCAACTGCAGACTATACGATTGATGCTCAGAACGTAAACTTGTCTGGCCTTACCTTAACGGGTGCTGGCAATATCCCTGTTGCGATTTGTTACCACAGGTCGGCACTAGGGACAGTCAAACTAAAAGATCTCAAAATGGAAGTCGATTACAGGGTAGAAAGACAGGGCCATTTGCTCGTCTGTTCTTTCGCCTTTGGGCATAACGTCCTTCGTAACGAGTGCCTCTATGAGATTAAAGCATAGTTAGACTAACCATCGTCTACATCCTTTCGTTGAGGATTCCCCCCTAACGGGGGGTTCCTCATTTTTTTATAAACAAAATAAACAGGAAAAAACCATGCCACTCACAAGGACATCAAAATTGGAAGCGGTAAACATAATGCTGAGTGCAATTGGTGAAGCACCTGTTAATTCTCTTGATCCATTAGATGGAGAATTACTGCCAGCAGATGTGTCTATTGCAGTAAATGTTTTAGATGAGGTATCTAAAGAAACCCAGATGCTTGGATGGAATTTCAATAGAGAAATAAACGTATCCATAAACCCAACAATTGACAATGAAATTATTCTTCCAGCGAACGCTGCGTCTGTGGATGTGGAAGCAGTTAATTCTGGAGGAGTACCCTATGTACAAAGAGGTGAGAGGCTTTATAACAAGAAAGACCATACCTATACCATTACATCTGCTGTAAAATGTTCGATCATTTACTTGTTGGAATGGGAAGATCTTCCGCAAGCAGCTAGACACTACATTGCGATCAAGTCTGGAAGAAGGCTTCAGGACCGGACAGTCGGCAGTGAACTGCACCACTCTTTCGGTGCAATAGATGAAATGCAAGCCTTAGTCGCCCTGAAAACATCAGAAGCAGAGGCTGGGGATTATAGTATATTTGATAACTACGATGTCTATAAAACAATAGATCGTGGCAGTGTCATACATAAGGTAGTGAATTAAATGCCGCTTTTAAGCAAAAGCATCCCAAATTTACTTGGAGGCGTATCTCAACAAGCTGATGCTGTTAGATATGATAATCAATGCGAAGGCATGGATAATGCCTTTCCGTCTATTTTGGATGGACTTATTAAAAGACCCCCGACAGAGCATGTCGTTAAAAGCAATCATGACCATGAAAAAGCCACCGACAGCTACTTCACACATACACTCTCATTTGACGATGACGAGAAGTATGCATTAATCGTCGATACCGAAACTGCTACACCTGTTATTAAAGTTTATCATTTAGATGAGGCAGACACAGCAGGGAGAACCGTTACAGTCGCTCCAGATGCATCAGCATTAGACTACCTGAAAATGGGGGCCGGTTATCTCGCTTCTAAAGACTTAAAAGCCATAACAATTGCAGACTATACTTTTATTGTAAATAAGTCGAAAACGGTGGCATTCACTTCTGATAAAGATCCTATTAGAGATTTGGAAGGTCTTCTCTATATTCGGGACGGAGAGTATGGAACATCATACACAGCTACACTGGCAGTAGAGGGCGGTAACACCTACAAAACTGTTGTGACTACCCCATCAGGTAACCAGATGAAAGAGTTCGATGATGATGGAAACGTAAAATACAAGACTTTTGATGCCCGTGATGCGATAGATACCACCGTAATTGCTGAAGCTTTCCTTACTGGTACGGGGTATGGGTTTAATTCCCATCAAGTTCCCAACAACGCTACAGCCGAAGACGGAGGCATAGATGGGGGGACCGTAGCTGAATGGAAAGATGGAGTAACTCTAGGGCCGGTAGACCCAGTTTTTGACGGCACAGTTACGGATGACGGGGGCAATCAAGTTGACTTTAAGATCCTCGATGGTGTATATACTCTTTCTACAAGTTCCAACAGACAAAACTTTCAATCAAAGCTAAAAGAAGGGGATAAATTTTATGTGACCGGTTCGACGGAAGCGGGGAATAATAATACAGTTTTTGTAGCTTCAGAAGATTCAACTGATAACGAAATAACAGTGTCCAGTGGGCTTACTGACGTTAGCGATGAGGGCGATGTTATCATTCTTAAGCTGCCACCTGAAGCTCCAGCTGAAGGAACCGATATTACAGATTGGATAGCCGGTACTGTAGGAGGTATCCGAAACGCAACAGACGTAACTAAATCAAATATAGGATCTGTCGTTTGGCTCCGCAGCGCAACTGTAACTTTTACCTTGGCTACAACTGATGGCCTGTCAGACAAGGCTTCAAGGGCATTAACGAATGAAATAGACCGACTTTCCTTTCTCCCTTCAGTAGCTCCTCACGGCTACTTCGTAAAAGTAATTGGGAATGCAGATTCGCACGCTGACGATTATTATGTGACTTTTAAGGCAGACGATGGTGTATTCTCATCAGGGTCTTGGTCTGAAACGAGACAACAGGATTTAGAATATAAGCTTGATTCAACTACAATGCCACATGCATTGATAAGGCATGCGAATGGGGAATTTACTTTTACCCCTTTCGATGCAGGAACCGTTGACGGGACTGTTATTCCTGCATGGTCTGAAAGGCTTTGTGGTGATGAGGATTCAAATCCAGCACCTACATTTGTGGGCAGAACTTTAGCGGATATTTTCTTATACAAGAACCGGCTAGGACTGCTTTCAGATGAAAATGTTCTTCTATCTGAAACAGCAGAGTTTTTCAATTTCTTTAGGACCACCATCTTATCCTTGCTAGATACCGCACCTATTGATGTTGCCTCAACGCATAGCTCTGTTTCCTTGCTTACATCGGCTATCCCTTTCTCCAATCAGTTAGTTCTCTTTTCCAACCAAAATCAATTTCTATTGGGGTCGGGGTCTTCTGCTCTCTCGCCTTCAACGATAAACATGACGAGGACTACTTCGTATGATTCTGTAACCGACATACGACCTCTATCTTTAGGCAACTCAATTTACTTTGGGTTCTCTCGTGGTGATTATGTAGGGCTTCGACAATATCAAGTAACCTCAAATACAGAATCTATTTTTGATGCTGAAGATATCAGTATTCAAATACCTCAATATATAAAAGGATCTTTACGTCATATAACCGGCTCTTCACATGAAGATGTACTCTTTGTGGCGGCTGACGGAAACAGAAACCATCTATATTGCTATAAATTCTTTGATAATCCCTCTGGAGGAAGGGTCCAATCGGCATGGTCAAGATTTATATTTGAAAAGGATGATGAAATAATTGGAGTTAGTTTTATAGATACTACTCTATACATAGTAACCAAACGGCCTGATGGAATTTTCATAGATAAAATGAAATTAGAGTCGGGGTTAGTTGATAGCGGCCTTAACTATAGAACACTGCTAGACAGGAGAATTACTGAAGAAGATGTTACCTTTGATGTAGAGGGAACAACGCTGACATTACCTTATAAAGCTCATGAAGACTCTTCCAGCAACATGGTTGTAGAATTATACACAAGTATAGGAAGACAGATTGACGTAACAGCAACAAATGATAGTGCAGATATCGTTGTTCCTGAAGATTTAAGCGGAACAGACTTTTTCGTGGGGATTAAATATCCAATGGAATACGTCTTTTCGGACGTTGTTCTTAGAGAAAATACAATAGAAGATACAAGCACACTGATGTCCCAAGGACGAAAGCAAGTACGCTATCTCACATTGGATTATCACGATACTTCCTTCTTTAAGATTCAGGTTACTCCCCTACACCGCTCAACCAGTACACATCCATTCACAGGAAGAATACTAGGGGCCGGTGAAAATATTTTAGGCCAAATTCACTTGGACTCAGGTCAATTTAGAGTCCCCGTTTACAGTTCAAATACAGAAGTGAGTATTGTACTACTAAATGATTCAGCATTGCCGTGTGCAATCACGGGTGTAGAGTTTGAATTAACTTATAGCCCTAGAAGCAAACGATTTTCGTAAGGAATATTAGTCATGACAGAGCAGCAAGGATTGTTCGGCCTACAAGGAAAGCTGGAGGAAGCATGGAGTGCGCCTAGTGCAAGTCTAGATGAGATGATAACTAGAGAAGGCACGGAGGGGATGGAACAATTAGGCACAAATTTATCTATTGCAGGTGCTGGTCTTGAATTATGGGATGACTTCGCCGCTGCTAATGATGCGAGAGAAGCACAAAAGAATGCTTTTAATGATGCGATTCGGGAACGAAAGCGTATGTTCGCACACAACCTGAAGAGATATAAAGAGAATGCGCGTTTATCCGCTAATAATGTTCGACTTAATTACCGGCAAACAATGGAATCAATCTGGCAACACAAAATAGCTTCTGAACAGGAAGTATCCAATATAGCTAGAGAATCTCGACAAGCACAGGCTGAAATGCTTTCTGGTCAAGCGGATCGAGGCGTTATGGGTACAACTCAAGATCTTCTGATTAATAATATTCAAGCACTTGAGATGAGAAACATAGAGAACAATAGACTATCCCAAGAATGGGCAGAAACGGCTAAAATACAGCAGTTAGATGAAATATATGCGAAAGGTGAAACAAGGAGAATGTCCCTTATCCCAAGCCCGATGCCTGCACCTAACGTCCCCAAATTAGCTGCAATGCCAAATATAGCCTCTCGTGCGATAGGGGCATTCGGAGATGCACTAAAAAATAAAGCGGCCTTTAGTGGCCTTGCTGGAAAAGGATAATCATGGCAAAAGTAAAGCCCGTACAACCGGCAGGTCGTCCCCTTACTGATATCTATTCTGTGCCGAATGAAATGGGGCCACAGCCCATCGTTACCGCTCCACCGCTAGCAAGGCAAGAAAGTCTTGGAGCAAGTCTTTCTGCGTTCAGTGCCAGTATCGGAATTGCTGCACCAAAGCTGCTACAAGAAAGCTTCAAGAAAATTGATGAACAAGTTCAAAATGACTACGCAAACCTAACACTGAAGGAACAAGAAGCTGCATTAACAAAATACGAAGGTAACTTAGCCAAAGAGGGAAAGATTCCGAAAGGAACAGAAATATATCGACTTAAAGCTCAAAAGAAATATCTTACGAGTACTGTTTTAGAGAAAACTATTGTTCCACAGTTAGAGCTTTGGATTCAAACAAAAAGCGGTGTAGATGGTGATACTGTAGATGAGTTCATGGGCCGCAGTCGTCAACTCTTTAATACCAAGTTTCCTGAAGGGGGGATGATGAGACGATTGGCATCAGAGCGTTGGGGGACAATTATCACGAGTGCAAGACATCAGTTTACAGAAATAAAGCGAAATAAGCAGATTAAGCAGAGCAGTGAAGATCTAGCTGCAGCTTCCTCTAATGGCACTCTTAATCTCTTTAATGGGCCACCATTTTATATTTCTCCTCCTAATAAGGAGCAGAGACAAAAACAGGACGCCTTAAAAAGTAGCGGCGAAGGAATTAATTATCCTACCAAGCATCCCTTTGTAAG
>CESG01007429.1_pt1 | contig 17698 bp, 16 predicted proteins | sample 531121 | NCBI WGS metagenome assembly CESG01 (sample SAMEA2621287, study PRJEB7988) | marine metagenome | biome: marine biome (ENVO:00000447); feature: mesopelagic zone (ENVO:00000213); material: "saline water (ENVO:00002010), including plankton (ENVO:xxxxxxxx)" | depth 800 m
CGAGCGCAATCCACCAGCGCCGGCGAGAACCGCCAGATTCCAAGCACTGGTGGGCCGCATATATTCGTCGAACCCGCCGATAAACCGAGCCTGCTGATCGGGCGTGAGCGTAATGGCGGTATCCTCCATTCCCAGAGGATCGAGGATGCGGGTTCGCAGCAGGGTTTCGAAATCGCTTTTCGCCGCGCGGGCCAGAACATAACCGAGCAAGCCGACGCCCAGGTTCGAATAGCCATACTGACTGCCGATTTCTCTGGGCAATTCATAGGCGGCGAGAAAACCGAGCAGGTCCGCCTCGGTATAATCCGCATAGGGATCCGTGACATCGGACGGGCTGAGATTGTCGGGCAAGCGCGGCAAACCCGAATCCTGCTGCGACAGATTTCGCAGAGTGATCTGCCTGCCATCACGCCGGGGCATTGTGGCGCCGTCGGGAAGGTAACTCTCGACAGGGTCATCGAGGGAAACCGTCCCATCGAGCACCATGTCGGCCAGCAGAAGCCCGGTGAAAACCTTCGTCATCGAGCCGATCTCGAACAAGGTTCGCGCATTCACGCTCGCCTCGTCGCTGGAAATCGTGCGCGCGTTCGCCGCTTCCACCGTACCGACGATCATTTCGGCGCCGGGTCTGCCGGCAAGCCGATCGGTTATGGCTGTCCGGATGGCGTCATCACCCGGCATTTCCCAATCATCCGGAAGGGATGGCTGTTTGACCTCGGCGGTCCGTTCGGGGGGCTGGGCGGCGCTCAGGGTCAACGGAAACTGCATTCCTGCCTGGCTGAACACGCCTTGCCAGACTTCGGCCTCGGCATCCCACGTGCCCGAATAGGCTGCCCCTATGGCGGGGACGGAGAAGGATAGTGTGTCGGCATCAGCCACCACTTCCGAGAGCGGAATGTCGAAGGCTTTCTGATCCGGACTGTCGAGCGTTCCCACAAGTGGCCCGTCCTCCCCTCGCTCGAGAGCGACGCCGATCGTCAGACTGGTGCCGTTGAGGTCGAGACTGCCGCGCCAATAGCCGTCCGCCTGCTGCGCTACTGCCGGCGCGGCGGCGACAAGCGCTGCGACGATACCGGCATTTCCGATGTGGCTTCTCATGTTCAAAGCACGCTCCCCAGGCGAAATTGCCCGGGCATTCTTACGCCTGATGCCAATCAGATCAATGTCGCGATGCTTTTTGGACTATCGGCAAAATGCACTTGAGTGCGGCGCCCCATCATCCCATCTGGTCCCCATGCCGCTCAATCTGACCAAGATCGCTTTCGGGGCGCAAAGCTATGGCGATATCGAAAGCTGGTATGCGCAGCGGCGCAGCCCGAACCTGACCACGCGTTATCGCCCGACGAAGTGGGAAGAGTGCATCGGCGGATCGCTTTACTGGATCCATCAGCACAGCATCGTGGCACGCAGCGAAATCATCGGATTTTCCGAGACGGCTGACGGGCGCTGGTCGATCGACCTCAAGCCCGAACTCGTCCGCGTGCATCCCCGCCCGAAGCGTGCGCATCAGGGCTGGCGTTATCTCAAGGGAGACGTGCCGCGCGATCTGGCCGAAGGTGAGGACATTGGCGACGCGCTCCCGGGGAAACTGGCAGGCAAGCTGGAGCGCCTGGGCCTAATTTGACCTTCTTTCTCTGCGCGCAATACGGTGGAAAGCTGGTATTTAAGGTGCTCCAACAAGCCGGGACTAGCCTGATGGAGCGCAAACGACTGCGGCTATCCTTGATAAGGATCATCGTTGCGGATGACATGTAAAAAACCACGTCAGATCTGGACGAGCAGTCATGTAATAAAACTTTTCCATAAGGCGAAGTGTGATTAAAAGTCTGAACAGCCTCGCTTTTCAATAATTTCTGCAGCACATTGACTATCTCTGCCTTTCGGCTTCACAGGCAGAGCGCATGCGCAGTCAAAAAGAAGGAATGCACCTTGGCGTTAAAGTCGTTTCGTTTCGGCCGGAAGAACCGAAACATTCCAAGTCACTCAATCCGTGACTATCAGGCACTTGTTCAACGCAGGTTGCGCCAAATGAAAGGAGATCGCTCCCTCGCTTTAGCGACTTCGATCGGCTCTCCTACGATGGAAGGTTTCGTCGCCCAGGGAGACGCGCAGGTCAGTGTCTTGCGTGCTCATGGTCTTGCTGACGGCATGGCCGTGTATGACTTGGGCTGCGGATGCGGTCGAACGGCGCAGGCGCTACGGCGCGCGGACTGGAACGGCAGCTACACCGGCGCGGACGTTGTACCGGAGTTGCTGGGAGAACTCGTTGCAAAGTGTCCCGAATATGAAACGAAGCTCAATTATGCGCGCACCATTCTTGCGCCCGACGAGTCGTTAGACATGGTATTTGCTTGGTCGGTATTCACCCACCTCTTTCCTAGCGAAAGTTTTCTCTACATGCTCGACAGCTGGCGAGCGTTGAAGCCAGGTGGGAAGCTGGTGTTCTCGTTTCTCGAACACGAGGAGCCTGAACACCTAACAGTATGGCGCGCAAGTCTGACGCAATTGCGCGACGGGGCAGCAGCAGAGCAACTCGATACGTTCCTGCATCGTGATTGGATACGCAAATTCGCACGGGAGGCGAGCTTCGCCGACCCATCGTTCACCGATGGCATGGATGGCCGTAGCCATCCCCAATTCTGGCAAGCGTTGGCCAGTCTGGAGAAGCCTACGGCTAGCTAGCGACATCAAAAACAAACTTCTTCTGACAACATTGGCTTTGCGCTGGCGCTTGCGATGGAACGAAATTCCATGACGAAGCCGTTTCCAGATTCTGAGCTAGCCGAGCGCAAACATTGTCTTCGCCGCCACCCGTCGCAGTGCATCCGCATAGGCTTCGGGTGGCTGCGCGCCGGGGATCATGAACTTGTTTTCTACGATCATTGCCGGAACACCGGTGATGTTCAGATCCCAGGCAGCGCTCTCTTCCGCGCGAACCTTGTGGGCCAGGTCTTCGCTCTTTAGCGCAGCTTGCGCTTCGGAACGGTCGAGACCCACGCTTTCGGCGATATCCATCAAGACCTGATGATCCGCAATGCGGCGACGCTCGTTGAAATGCGCCTTGAACAGTGCAAGTTTGAGTTCGGTCTGCTTTTCGGGTCCGAACTGCTCGCCAGCCCATGTCAGCAGCTTGTGCGCATCGAAAGTGTTCCACATCCAGCGCTGCGGCTCGGGATCGGGCCCTTCATAATCCAGCGACACGCCAGCGCCTTGGGCCGCTTCGCGCATTCGGCCCTGTACCGCCTTGGACTGTTCGGGGGTGGAGCCATATTTACGCGCGATATGCGCGGCGCTTTCTTCCCCTTCGGCCGGCATGTCGGGATTGAGTTCAAAGGCGTGCCAGCGCACATCGGCCTCGATCTCGCCGTCGAGCAGTGCCAGCCCTTTCTGAAGCGCGCCCCAACCGACCAGGCACCAGGGGCACATCACGTCGGACCATATGTCGATCCGCAAGGTTCGCGGGCTGTTCATCGATCTATCCACCACTGCATCAGGTGATGCGCTATAGCATGCGGCGGAGGGGCAACGAAGCGGCCGTTTCCCGCCAGGGCCGCCTCAACCTCCTCACGCGTGTACCAGTCGATTTCGGCCATCTCGGTTTCGTCGATGGTAAGTTCCTCGCTATCGGCATGGCTGTGGCAGCCGATCATCAACTGGCTCGGAAACGGCCAGGGCTGGCTCGCGATATAGGTTACATCGCGCACTTGCACGCCCGATTCTTCCAGCACCTCCCGCGCGACAGCCTCTTCAATGCTCTCACCCGGCTCGACAAAACCGGCGAGTGCTGAAAAGCGGCCCTCGGGCCAGCCGAGACCGCGGCCCAGCATCAGCCGTCCTTCGTGCTCGACCAGCATAATCGTGACGGGGTCGGTGCGCGGAAAATGGCTGGCGCCGCATTGCGTGCAGTCGCGCTGCCACCCACCCTTGGCCAACTTCGTCTCACCGCCACAGGCGGCACAGAACCGATGACGCGCATGCCAGTCGATCAGGCTGCGAGCGCCGCCATATAGCGCGAGATCGTCGGGCTGCAGTGTTGCCATCAACGACCATAGCTGCGGGTTAGCCATACGCGGAGCGGCGTCTCCGCGCGGCGGAACCGCAGCGAAACAGGCCTTTCCGTCATCGAGTCCCAGAAAGCACAGCTCCGCATTCTCGGGCGCATCGGCCAATGTGGCGAATGCCAGCCGCCCGTGATCGTCCAGTGACGGCATCAACCCGTCCAGCGCCAGCAACCGCGCTTTCCAGTTCATATAGCCGCTAAGCCGTTCCGGATCGGCGCGGACATGGTCGGCGCGGTCGAGGCGCGAGCCAGTGAAGGAGAGCACGGGTTAGCTCTTCGCTCCCTGCATGACGGAAAGGTCTTCCAGCACCGCCTTTGGAAAGGCGTCGTGGACCGGGTAGGCTTCGGACGGCATGTACTGCGTCATCAGATTGGCGCGCAGGCCGACCTTGTAGCTTACCAGGGCGACCGTACCGGCAGCCCCGCCCCAGCCGTAGGCGCCGTCGCTTACGCGCCCGCCCGCGCCGAAGCCCTGGCCTTCGATCCACGTACCCTTGGTCGTGGCGGTTTCCGGAAGAAGGTCCGAGGTGCCAAGCTTCACGGCCTTTTCGCTCATGACGCGCCGTCCGTCGATGACGCCGTATCCCAGCAGCATTTCAAGGAAACGATCATAATCGCGCGGGCTCGACACCAGCCCGGCGCCACCGAACGGGAATGGCGGTTTGTCGAGGAAGATCGACGCCCGCGCCGGGTCCATCGGTAGCGGCGAGCCGTTCATGATCCCATAATTCGTCGTCAGACGGCCGATTTCGCTTTCCGGCACGGTGAACCAGGTACTGGTCATGCCGGTGGGTTCGAAAATCCGCGTGCGCAGGAATTCATCGAACTTCATGCCCGATGCCACTTCGATGACGCGCCCCATCAGATCGAGCCCGACAGAATAGCTCCATTTCGAACCCGGCTGCAGCACCAGCGGCATCTTGGCCAGCCGGTCCGCGAAGACATCCAGTCCCTTTACTGCCGTCGCGCGACCGAGGCCGGGAAGCGGAAGACGGCTGACCTGACCCGGGATCAGGCCCTGTTCGGTATAGGCCGCCGCGATCGGGCCTTTCTGCACGATGTTGTAACCAAGGCCTGCAGTGTGGGTAAGCAGCTGGCGCACCGTGATCGGGCGTTCGGCCGGGACAACGTCGGTGATGGAGCCGTCATAGGTCTTCTGCACCATCATGTTGGAATAAGCCGGGAGCAGTTCCGCGATGGGCTGATCGAGCCCGAGCTTGCCTTCGTCAATGAGGATCATCGCTGCCATGCCGGTGATCGGCTTGGTCATGGAATAGATCCGATAGAGACTGTCGGCATCGGCCTTGACCGTTCCGCCCAATGCCAATGTGCCGCGAGCGATATAGAGGGGTTCCTTGTCGCCCCATCCAAGTGTCGCGACCATGTTCGCCACCTTGCGTTCGGTCACGTATTTCTGGACCATCGCGCTGACGTTTTTCCAGTCCGCAGCAGCTTCGCGAGCGAAAGCCATGCGGCCCATCGGAACACCCGCCAGCGCCGCCCCTGCGGTAAGCCAAGCGCCCCCGCGCAGCAGCGCGCGGCGGGACATGCTGGGGGTGTCGAACTCGCGATAGGCCATTCGTCTCTCTCCGATACTCTGTTTGCGAAGGTTTGTGCGTGAGCGGCGCAGGGCCGTCAATTGCGAATTGAAACTGTTGCATTGCCCCGGTGCTTTACCCATACCGAACACATGCTGAACCTTCTCTCAATCCTGTTCGGACTCGTGTCCCTCGTCGTCGTCATTCCGGCGACTATTCCTCTTCTCGGCTGGGCCAACTGGTTCGCACTGCCGCTGATCGTGATCGGCGTGGTGCTTGGCCAGTTTTCGTCGAGCAACGGGGGACGGAATTTCTGCCTCATCGTTCTGCTGATTGCGGCGATCCGGCTGTCGCTTGGCGGCGGGCTTATCTAACCCGACTTCGCCAACCGGGCAGCCTTGGCAAACAAGGTCGGCAGACCTGCTTCGTCGAGGCTGTCGATCGGCCACCATTCGCCCTGGCCTTCAGGCTGGCTCGCCGCGAGGCTGCTGAGGACCGTCAGCTCGAGCGAGAAATGGGTGAAGGTGTGGCGCACGACGCCGGCGCTCTCCCATATCCCCGGTGATGGCGTTTGCATCGAACCGCTGAAGCGGGCGTTCCAGCCATCGTCAGGCAAGGCGCGCATTCCGCCGAGAATGCCGGTGCCGGGACGCCTGACAAGCCACACGGCCCCATCGTTTTCCATCCAGTAGGCCTGCCCCTGTCGCACCGGTTTCGCCTTCTTCGGGGCCTTGACCGGCAATCGTCCCGGATCGCCCTCGGCCCTTGCCTTGCAGGCGTTCGACAAGGGGCACAGGAGGCATCTGGGATCGCGCGCGGTGCAGATCGTCGCGCCCAGGTCCATCATGGCCTGCGCAAAGTCGCCGGCACGCATATCGGGTGTGATCGCATCGGCCGCTATGCGAATGGCCTTGCGGGCGGCCGGCAGCGGCTCCTCGATAGCGAACAGTCGCGCGACGACGCGCTCGACATTGGCATCGACCACCACGGCACGTTTTTCAAATGCGATCGCTGCGATTGCCGCAGCGGTATAGGCCCCGAGGCCCGGCAATCTGCGAAGGTCGCTTTCCGTTTCGGGAAAGTGCCCCAGTTCGGCCACGGCCCGCGCGCATTTCACGAGATTTCGCGCCCGCGAGTAATAGCCCAACCCCGCCCACGCCGCCATGACGTCTTCTTCGGGCGCTGCCGCAAGCGCCTCCACATTGGGCCAGCGCGCGAGGAACGCTTCGAAATAGGGTTTCACCGCGGCGACAGTGGTCTGTTGGAGCATGACTTCCGACAGCCAGACGCGGTACGGTTCCGGCGAAGGCGTTCCCGGCTGCTTGCGCCATGGCAGTTCGCGAGCATGCGCGTCATACCAGTCGAGCAAATTGTCAGAGACAGTGGCGGCCACCGCCCGCCTATGGCATGGAGCCAAGCGATATGGGAAGCGACAAGACAAAATCCGAGGCGAGACACTACCGGCGTCCACGCGGCGGCGTAGCCAAGCCTATCAGCGACCTCATGCCGCAGATCGGACGCAGCGCGTTTCGCCGTTACGGCTTCGTCCAGAGCTCGGTCGTCAGCCGCTGGCCTGAAATCGTGGGCGAAATACACGCCCGGACATGCACACCCGAAATGATCCGTTTCCCGCCGGGCGAGAAATCCGAAGGCATCATGCATCTGGTGGTCAAACCTGCACATGCGCCGCTGGTCCAGCAGGTCATTCCGGAAATAATCGAACGGGTGAACCGGTTCTTCGGATATCGTGCCGTCGCCCGGATCAAGCTGCGGCAAGGCGAGGTTAAGCCACCACCGGGAAGAGAGGCGCAGAAAGCGCCGCCTTCGCTCAAACCGATTCCGATGGAATTGGGTGACAGTCTGCGCGATATCGGAGACCCGGAATTGCGTACGGTGCTGGAATCGCTGGCGCGCAGCATGGGGTCTCGAGAAGACGGGGATGACATAAAGTGAAAATCAAATCGTTGGCCATGGCAGCGCTCGCGCTGGTCGGTGCGAGCACGCTGGCTCTTGGCGCAAATGCGCAGGAACGCTTGATGAAGCCCGGCGGCAACTGGGCCGGTATGCTGCAGGCATCCGATGGCGGGCATCTTTTCGGCAATCCGGAAGCCGAAAAGAAGCTGATCGAATTCATGAGCTACACCTGCTCTCACTGCGCGGAATTCGCGCGCAAGGGCGATGCGGCAATCAAGCTGTCCTACGTTCCCACCGGCAAGATCAGCTATGAAGTCCGCCACTTGATCCGCGACCCCGTCGATCTGACCGCCGCGTTGCTGACCCACTGCGGCGATGAGAAGAAGTTCGGCGGCAATCACGAAGCGATCATGTATCGTTTCGACGAATGGATGGACAAGGCGCGCAATGCGACGCAGGCGCAGCGTTCGCGCTGGCAGTTCGGCACGAATTCGGCGCGGTTCCAGGCGATCGCCAGCGACCTCGATTTCTACGAGATAATGGAAACCCGTGGCTACCGCCGGGCCGATCTCGACCGGTGCCTGTCCGATGAAGCGAAAGCGAAGGCTCTGGCCGATACTTCGGCAGCCGATGTTGCGAAGTACCAGCTCACGGGCACGCCCAGCTTCGTACTCGATGGCAAGCTGCTCGAAGCGCATGACTGGCCTTCGCTCGAAAAACGTCTCAAGGACGCAATCTGAAGACCAGTTAACCTGTTTTTCGGGGGAAAGCCCTGTGGATACGCATAATAGCGCCTTTCCTTGGGGACATCCCCCGGCATAGCCTCCCCAGCATAGATACGAGGATTTTCATGACCAAGACCTTGCGTTTCGCCCTTGCCGCTCCGCTTGCCCTGGCGCTGGCCGCCTGCGGATCGGGTGCAGAGGAAACCGGTGAAATCAAGGGCGATGCCATTGCCGCCATCCCCGCACCGGCGGGTACCGAATGGCGCAGCACGGCAGTCATGACCGACGATGGCGGCGTACTCGTCGGCAATCCCGACGCGCCGCTCAAATTGATGGAATACGGCTCGCTCACCTGCCCGACCTGCGCACGGTTCGCGGTGGAAGGCAGCGAGCCCTTGATGGAATATATCGACAGCGGCGTCGTCAGCTTCGAACTGCGCCAATACGCCATCCATGGCCCGCTCGACCTGCTGCTCGGCCGGCTGACCCAATGCGGTCCCGTAGAAGCGGTCCTGCCGCTATCGGACCAGGTCTGGATGAATTACGAAACTATCATGCAGCCGATCCAGACCAATCAGGCCGCTTTCGAAGCAGCGATGCAGCGCCCGATGCAGGAACGCTTCGTGGTGGCCGCCGAACAGATGGGCTATCTCGACTTCTTCGCCGCACGCGGGATCAGCGAAGATCAGGGACGTCAGTGCCTGGCCGATACCGCCAAGCTGGAAGAACAGGCGAACTTCACCCAGCGTTACGGCAGCGAATTCGACATTACCGGCACCCCGACCTTCAAGCTAAACGGCCGCGATGTCGATGCCAACACCTGGGCCGGGCTTGAACCGATACTGCAGCGCGCCGGCGCAAGGTAAAGCTGGCAACGGGGGGCCGGGACAGGAATGGAGATCTCGAAGCTCAAGCTGAGTGGCTTCAAGAGCTTCGTCGAGCCCTCCACCTTGCATATCGAACCGGGGCTGACGGGTGTCGTCGGCCCCAATGGTTGCGGTAAATCCAACCTGCTCGAGGCGATCCGCTGGGTGATGGGCGAAAACTCGCCCAAATCCATGCGGTCGGGCGGGATGGAAGACGTCATCTTCGCCGGCACACAAAGCCGCCCGCAGCGTGATTTCGCCGAAGTCGTTCTCAACGGCGCGGACGATGACGGCGACGAGATGGAAGTCGTCCGGCGGATCGAACGCGGCGCCGGCAGCGCCTATCGCCTGAACGGGCGGGACGTGCGCGCGAAGGACGTGGCGCTGATCTTCGCGGATGCGGCCACCGGCGCGCACAGCCCTGCCCTCGTCAGCCAAGGCAAGATCGCGCAGGTCATCGCCGCCAGGCCCACCGAACGGCGTCAGATGCTCGAAGAAGCCGCGGGCATCGCGGGCCTCCACGTGCGGCGGCGCGATGCCGAAAGCAAACTGCGGCAAACCGAAACGAACCTCGAACGGCTCGAAGACATCATGGCCGGGCTCGACAGCCAGATCGCTTCGCTGCGGCGGCAGGCCAAGCAGGCGGAACGCTATCGCAAGCTGTCCGACGAGATAAAGACCGCCGAAGCGCGGCTGGTTTTCGCCCGCTGGCGCGACGCGGCAGCGGCGGCGGAAGAGGCGAAGAAAGCAGCGGCGGCTGCCGAAGCCAGGGTAAGTGAAACGCAGAAAGCTGCGGACGAGGCCCAGAAGGCGCAGCGGACGGCCGCCGAAGCGCTGGCGGAAGCGCGCGAGGAACAGGCGGACCGCCGCGACGATGCGAGCGCGCACGGGCACCGCATGGCGGCACTGAGCACCCAGCTCGAAGCGGCCGAGCAGCGGCTTGCCGATCTCGACCGGCAGAAGGCGCGGCTCGAAGCCGACAAGGGCGATGCAGACCGATTGACGCGGGATGCCGCCGAGGCGCTTTCGAAGCTGGAGCGCGACCTGGCCGAGAGCGAGAAGGCTCTCTCCACGGACGAGGAACGCCGCCCTGCCCTCGAGCGCGCGCAGGAACAGGCCGAGCGGGACAGCCGCACCGCCGAACTAGCGCTGGCCAAGGCGACAGCGGACAACGCCGGGGTCGAGGCGGAATGGCGCGTGGCGGAGGCCGAGATCGCCCAGGCGAAAGCGCGCCTCGACCGGGCCGAAGCGGAAGCACGCCGCATGGCGCAGCAGCGCGCCGCGCTCGCCGGTGAAGATCCGGATGCCGATGTCGATGCTGCCAAAGCCGCAGCCGAAGACGCGGGGTCATTGCTTGCGAGCCTTCGCGCACAGCTGGAGGGCATGCAGGCGCGTAAGGCGGAGCTACAGGCCGAGCGCGACGAGGCATCGTCGCACCTCGCCGAAGCCAGGGCCGAGCTGTCGGGCGTGCAGCGCGAGTGGGAAGCGCTGAAGCGCGACCGGGAGGCGCGCGAGCGGGCGATGTCCAAGCGCAGCGGTCGCCAGCAGGCGATCGACGGCGTGCGGGCCGCCAAGGGATACGAGCGGGCCGTCGCCGCGGCGTTGGGCCGCGATGGCAAGGCGCTGCTGGGCGTGCCGGAGGGCGATGCGGAGGGGCGGTACTGGACCGGAGCCGATGCGCCCTCGCCCGTGGAGGACAGTCTGTCGGCCCATGTCGAGAGCTGTCCCGCGGAATTACGCGCTTTGCTGGCCCTGGTGCATGTCGCACAAGAGGACGATGAAAGGGCACTTCAGCCGGGCCATGCGCTGGTGACGATGGCGGGGCAATTGCGCCGCTGGGACGGTCTGGTGGTGCGCGGCGAAGGTTCTGCGGAGGCCGCACGGCTCGAAGCGGAGAACCGGTTTGCCGAACTCGACCAGCGCCTGCCTGCCCTGCAAGACGCTGCAACGCATGCCAATCATACGCTTGATCGGGCCGCCGAACAGCTGGTGAACGTTCAGCGGGATCTGATCGCGGCGGAACGCGAACTGGCCGGCGCCGCCGATGCCGAGCGACAGGCGCTGCGCGCACTGGATCAGGCCGAAGCCGCGCGCGAGAGACTGGCGGCGCGGCTGGAGGAGCTCGACCGCAGCGAGGCCGAGCATGGCGAAGTGATCGCCTCGGCCAAGGCCGATCTCGCATCTGCCGAGGCCAAGCGCGATGCCCTGCCCGATCCCGCAGCCGGTCGCGCATCGCTGGAAGCCGCACGCGCCAGAAACGAAGCGTCCCGGTCGAACCTGCAGGCCCGCGCGGCAGAACTGGCCGCCCACGATCAGGCGCTCGCCGTGGCGCGTGAGCGGGCATCGGCCCAGCGCAGCGACATGGCTAACTGGCAGGCCCGCAGCGGCGATGCCGCACGGCGCCTGTCCGAGATGGAAATCCGGGCGGAAGAAATCGAGGAAGAATGCGCGATCGTCGCCGCCAAGCCGGAAGGGCTGATACGCGAGATCGAACAGGGCGATCAGGTCCGCGACCGGCTGACGCGCGAACTCGCCGCAGCCGAACAGGCGGTGGCCGAGGCGGGCAGCGCCGCGCAGGACGCCGACCGCGCCTTTGCCGCAGCGAACGAAGCGCTGGCCGATGCGCGCGAAAACCGCGCCGGCCTTGCCGCCCGCGCGGAAAATCAGGACAGCCGCCGGATCGAGATGACGCGGATCTCGGGCGAACGGTTCCAGTGCCCGCCCCCGCTGCTGCCCCAGCGCTTCGAATTCGACGAGGACGCCATCCGGTCCGCCGAGGCCGAGAGCGAGGAGATGGACCGCCTGACCGCCAGCCGCGAGCGCATCGGCCCGGTCAATCTCGTCGCCGCGGACGAACTGGAGCGGATCGAGAGCGAGCATGGCACCAATGCCGCCGATCAGGAGGAATTGCGCGAGGCGGTCAGCCGGCTGCGCGGATCGATCGGCAATCTCAACCGCGAAGGGCGCGAGCGGCTGCGCACGGCGTTCGAGCAGGTCAACGACCACTTTCAGCGACTGTTCAACCGGCTGTTCGAAGGGGGCGAGGCACACCTTGCACTGATCGACAGCGACGATCCGCTGGAGGCCGGGCTGGAAATCTTTGCCCAGCCACCGGGCAAGAAACTGCAATCGCTAACCCTGCTTTCGGGCGGCGAACAGGCGCTGACCGCCACCGCGCTGATCTTCGGCCTGTTCCTGACGAACCCGGCGCCGATCTGCGTGCTGGACGAAGTCGACGCGCCGCTGGACGATGCCAATATCGACCGGTTCTGCGACCTGCTGGACGCGATGGTGCGCGAAACGCAGACCCGTTATCTGATCGTCACGCACAACGCCGTGACCATGAGCAGGATGCACCGCCTGTTCGGCGTGACCATGATCGAGAAAGGCGTCAGCCGTCTCGTCAGCGTGGACCTTGGCGGAGCAGAGGAATTGCTGGCCGCGGAATAGGCTGGCCGGCCCGAGGGGAGAATTTTTCCGACAATGTTAATGCGTTTTCCGATCAGGGCCGCCCTGCTGTGCGCCGCCCTTGCCGCATCGCCATCCCATGCGCAGGACGCCGCGCCGCCGCAGATCGCCATGAGCGATAGCGAACAGGCCGCTCCGGACATGCCGGAACTGCTGTCGATGCGAGAGCGTGCCGAGGTTATCGACCGCATCCTGGCCAAACGGCTCGACACGGTGGTGCCGCAGATCATGCGCGAAGAGGGCATCGACATGTGGGTGCTGATGGCGCGCGAATATTTCGAGGAGCCCGTCATCGCGACCATGCTGGACGGGCAGAGCATGAGTGCGCGGCGCCGCACCATCCTGGTCTTTTACGATCCGGGCGAAGGCCAGCCGGTGGAGCGGCTGACGGTGAGCCGCTACGGGCTTGGCGATCTGTTCGAAGCGGCATGGGAGCCGGGTACGCAACCCGACCAGTGGCAGGCGGTCGCGGATATCGTGGCAGAGCGCGACCCGCAGAAGATCGCGATCAACTTCTCCGACCTTAGCGCCTTTGGCGACGGGATGACGCTGAGCCAGTACCGGCTGATGAGTGCAGCGTTGCCGCAGACCTACCGCGACCGCATCGTGTCGGGCGAAACGCTGGCGACACGCTGGCTCGAGCACCGCATTCCGGAAGAAATGGAAATCTATCCCGGCATCGTGCGAACCGCGCATGCGTTGATCGCGCGCGCCTTCTCCCGCGAAGTCATCACACCCGGATCGACCACCGCGGCGGACGTCGAATGGTGGTATCGCGACACGCTGGCTTCGCTGGGCCTGACGCCCTGGTTCCACCCGTCGGTCGGCATCCAGCGCGAAGGCGCGGAAGGGATGCTGCGCGGCGATACGGTGATCCAGCCGGGCGATCTGCTGTGGACCGACTTCGGCATCACCTATCTGCGGCTGAACACCGATACGCAGCATCTGGCCTATGTGCTGAAACCGGGCGAAACCTCCGCCCCGCAAGGGCTGACAGACGGCCTTGCCGCGACGAACCGCGTGCAGGATGCACTGCTGGAATCGTTCGAAACCGGGCTGAGCGGAAACGAGATCCTGTCACGCGCGCGCGCGAAGGCGATTGCGCAGGGACTGATGCCGTCGATCTATTCGCATCCCATCGGATATCACGGACACGGCGCGGGAACGCCCATCGGTTTCTGGGACAATCAGAACGGCGATCCCCGCGGCGAATACGCCCTGCGCCCCGACACCGCCTGGTCGATCGAACTGACCAGCTACAATGCTGTACCCGAATGGGGCGGACAAATGGTGGACTTCCGGTCCGAGGAAGACGCCTGGTTCGACGGCGAAAAGGTGCGGTTTCTGGATGGCAGGCAGACGGAGCTTACGCTGATCCCGTCGGAGTGATGCGAGGCTTAGGGAGTGGTTTTGGCGAGAAAAGGTAGATCGCTGAAGGGCCGCTGCTGGGTGGACTTTGGAGTGTCGCTATCGGCTGCTTTTGGGGTGGTTAGCGGACTTCCATCATAATCAATCAAGCCGAGCTTTCACCAATCTCAGGCCGGCGACCGCAAGAGCCGCAAGAGCAGAGCCTGTTAGACTAAACCCGAAGACGAAAGCAGCGAGTCGCACCGAGCCAGAACCAATTGTGAGCAACGCTATGCACGGTAATAGAGCAACAAGAGCTACCAATTTCCAGCGCGTCGATCCTAGGAAACCTTGGACGACAAAGCTCATCAGGAAGGCGGCGGCGCAAGAGCCGAGCAAAAATAAACCAACGCCCATGATAACCTCACTGCAGCCCTGACCTCTACGCCGCTCAGCATCTTGCGGTGATTGATAATGTCCGCAATGGGGGCGTTGCCTGACTGTCCGCTCTTGGCACGATGCTAAAGTGTTGTGAATTGAGGGGGGGAAGCAGGCATTTTGATCGACAGCACTTCGCTGTCAAGCGAATGAAAATGTGGATGAACTTGCAACTTTGTTCTGCCGTCCTCTCGGCAGTGCTCGTTGCAATTCCCGAGTCATCTTCGGTAATCGAAGAAGATCCCGATGCCCCTATTCGGGCCGAATTTACCTGGGCACGGCAACTACGGCATCGCGGCCCTTCGCGCCGGAGTCGCGAGGAATCGGTTTCAGGCCGCGAGGGCTGCCTTGAGATCGTTGCGGATTGCTTCGAGTTGGCGGAGCAGGTCAGCGGCTGGCGGAGTTTCCGGTGCTGCCGCTTCCGGCGGTGCCACCTGCTGATCGGACGCGCCGCGCAAGGCGGCTTTCGCGCCTTTCAGCGTATAGCCTTCGCGATTGACGAGGCGCTCGATGCGTTCGACCAGTTCGATATCTTCGGGCCGGTAATAGCGCCGCCCGCCGCTGCGGGTGAGCGGCCTGAGCGTGGGGAACTGCTGTTCCCAATACCGCAGCACATGCGGTTTGATGCCGGTGGCCTTGGCGACTTCGCCGATGGTGCGCAGAGCGCCGCAGTCCTTACCGTCGTCGAAACTCGCCATGCGGATATCCTCAGCCGTTCGCGATCCGCTCTTTCAGGAGCTGACTGGCGCGGAAGGTCATCACGCGGCGCGGCGTGATCGGCACTTCGACCCCGGTCTTGGGGTTGCGGCCGACCCGTTCCGACTTGTCGCGCAGAACGAAGCTGCCGAAACCGGAGATCTTCACGTTTTCGCCATCGGACAGAGCATCGCAAATCTTGGCCAGGATCGCTTCGACCATGTCGAGCGATTCAGCGCGGCTGAGACCCATCTTGCGGTTGATGGTTTCAGCGAGGTCGGCCCGTGTCAGTGTGCCTACGGAACGCATAATATTCATTCTTTCTTTCCCCCCAGATGCGACCCTGAGCGAGAATGCGACCCAAATTCAAACTTCGCCAAGCAATATAGAGGTTTGCCGCAGTTCTGGCAAATCGGCTCGGCGTATTTTTGGCCGAACCTACATACGTGCGAGCGATGCGCCCCATGTAAAGCCGCCACCCATCGCTTCGAACATGACGAGATCGCCCTGTTTGATGCGTCCGTCCTGCACGGCCGTGTCGAGCGCCAGCGGCACGGACGCGGCCGAGGTGTTGGCGTGACGATCAACGGTGACGACCACCTTTTCGGATGGCAGATCGAGTTTGCGCGCGGTGGCATCGAGAATGCGGGCATTGGCCTGATGCGGCACCACCCAATCGATGTCCGCGGCCTTCATACCGGTTTCTTCGAGCACTTCGCGCAGCACGTCGGCCAGATTGACCACGGCGTGGCGGAAAACTTCGCGGCCCTTCATGCGCAGCTTGCCGACTGTACCCGTGGTGGACGGTCCGCCGTCGACATAGAGCATGTCCTTGTGCGCGCCTTCTGCATGGAGGCGGCTGGCAAGGATGCCCGGGCCGTCTTCGGCCACGTCCTTCGCTTCGAGCACGATTGCGCCCGCGCCATCGCCGAAGAGTACGCAGGTCGTGCGATCGTCCCAGTCGAGAATGCGGCTGAAAGTTTCGGACCCGATCACCAGCGCCTTCTTCGCCATGCCGGTCCGCAGGAGCGAATCGGCTGTGGCCAGCGCGTAAAGGAAGCCCGAGCACACGGCCTGCACGTCGAAGGCGACACCGCCTCCGCAACCCAGAGCCGCCTGAACCTGCGTGGCCGTGGCGGGAAAGGTATGGTCGGGCGTGGCCGTGGCCAGAATGATCAGGCCGATTTCGCCAGCGTCGACCCCTGCCGCAGCAAGCGCCTTGCGCGATGCGTCGATAGCGAGGGTGGAGGTGGTTTCGCCTTCGCCAGCGATATAGCGTTGGCGGATACCCGTGCGCTCGACGATCCATTCGTCGCTGGTGTCCACACGTTCAGCCAGATCGGCATTGCTGACGCAATTGGCCGGCAGCGCCGAGCCGGTTCCCGTGATTACGGAGCGGATCACTTGGCTGCCAATCCTTCTGTGCCGACTGCGGCAAGATCGTGTTTGATGCGGTTGGTGATGTCGTCCTCCAGCAGCCGGGCAGCAACCTCGACAGCGTTGGCGACGCCCTTGGCATTGGCGCTGCCGTGGCTTTTCACCACCACACCGTTGAGGCCGAGGAAGACCGCGCCATTATGATTGTTGGGATCGAGATGGTGGCGCAGCAATTCGGTGGCCGGGCGCGAAACGAGGAAGCCGATCTTGGAACGCACGCTGGAAGTGAATGCCTGGCGCAGCAGATCGGTCACGAACCGTGCCGCCCCTTCGATGGCCTTGAGGGCGATATTGCCGGAAAAACCGTCACACACCACCACGTCGCATTCGCCGCGATTGATCTTGTCGGCTTCGACATAGCCTTCGAAGTCCATGGCAAGACCGGTCGCGGCGCGCAGCGCTTCGGCGGCGGCCTGGATATCTTCGGTGCCCTTGGTTTCTTCGGTACCTATATTGAGCAGGCGCGTGCGCGGCCGTTCACGCCCCGTAACGACGCGGGCATAGGCAGCACCCATGATGGCGAACTGGACCAGATTGCGCGCATCGCATTCGCGATTGGCGCCGAGGTCCAGCATGACCACATCATTATCGGTAAGCGTCGGGAGCAGCGCAGCAAGCGCCGGCCGATCAAGACCGGGCATGGTGCGCAGCGCAAGCTTGCTCATCGCCATCAGCGCGCCGGTATTGCCGGCACTGACCGCAGCGCCGGCATCGCCCTGCTTCACGGCATTGACCGCCAGACCCATGCTGGTGGTCTTTGCGCGGCGCAAGGCGCGGCTCGGCAGCTCGTCGCCGCCGACCACGTCGTCGCTGTGCAGGATCTCGGAGGCTCCAGCCATGCCGGGATGGGATTCGAGCGCGGCCTTGATCCGCGTTTCGTCACCCACCAGCAGGAACTTGAACTTGTCATGGCGGCGCCGCGCAAGCGCAGCCCCCTCGACCATGACGCGCACGCCTTCATCACCGCCCATCGCATCAACGGCGATACGCGGCAGACTCATGCGGATTCTCCGGCTTTGCTGACGGTCTTAAAGACCGACGGCGATGATTTCGCGACCGTTATAGTAGCCGCAGTGCGGGCACAGATTGTGCGGACGCTTGAGTTCACCGCAGTTCGAGCACTCGTGATGCGCTTCAACCTTGAGCGAATCATGCGCACGGCGATTGCCGCGACGGTGGGGCGATACTTTCCTCTTGGGGACGGCCATG
>CESG01000476.1_pt1 | contig 17556 bp, 15 predicted proteins | sample 531121 | NCBI WGS metagenome assembly CESG01 (sample SAMEA2621287, study PRJEB7988) | marine metagenome | biome: marine biome (ENVO:00000447); feature: mesopelagic zone (ENVO:00000213); material: "saline water (ENVO:00002010), including plankton (ENVO:xxxxxxxx)" | depth 800 m
TCCTATAGAGGCTATTTTTGCCCCATTTACCCACACACCGGTTGGATGATTTGCAATATCCGTCGAGATCCCGAATTCAACAAGTAAGTCAGAGATAGATTTTTCCAAGTTATTTACATAGGCTAGAGGACCCAGGTTATTGGCTCTTCTTAGATTTATTATTGGGTATCCCACAAGCTGACCCGGACCATGATAGGTGACCTCACCGCCTCTATCTGTGTGGTGAACTTCCGCACCAATTTCGGCAAGCTTGCTACTATCAGTGAGTATATCTTCCTTTTTTCCGCGTCGACCTAGCGTATAGACGTGAGGGTGTTGTAGCAATATAAGCTGATCAACGCCTCTTTCTGATACGGATTTGTGAGCCTCCTGTTGAAGTTGTAATCCTTCCTGGTAACTAACTAACCCGTGATATTTTGTCAGTAATTCGGTCATTAGACATGCTGATTAATAAATTTGGGTGTTTAAGTTAATAGACTCTAGTCGGTCCTTAACGGATCTGTTGAATCCACTAGCCTGTTCGCCGTCTACAATCCTATGATCAAAAGAAAGACATATATTCATTATTGAACGTATGGCTATTGCGTCATTGACTACCACTGGACGTTTCACTATTGCTTCAGTTGTTATTATTCCTGCCTGAGGATAATTGACTAAAGGCTGGGAAGCCATTGAGCCTAGTGCTCCGGTGTTATTAACGGTGAATGTGCCAGATTGGACATCGGACACGGTTAATTTTCCTTCCCGGGCTCTTGTGGTTAGGTCATCTAATTTGTGTGCCAAACCGGATATGCTTAGGGCATCGGCATTTTCAATGACTGGTACTACCAACCCGTCTGGAGCTGCAACCGCAATTCCGAGGTTGATCTGGCGTTTGAGGATAATGGAATCCTCGTTCCACGAGGAGTTGAGCAGTGGGATTTCCTTAAGTGATTCTGAGACCGCTTTTAAAACAAAGGGGAGATAGGTCAGGTTAACTTTTTCTCTTTTTTGAAAATCCTCTTTTACCTTATTTCGCAATTCCACAAGGCTATTAACGTCTACTTCTACCAGACTCCACGCCTGTGGTATCAGTGTTGCACTTTTCGTCATGTTTGATGCGATTGTTTTTCGAACTGGCGATAAGGTGATTTTCTCTTCATCTTTTCCAGGTACGTTGGGGTGTGTATCTTTTGTCGCAACTGAGTCAGTGATAGAGCCCTTTTTATCGTCGTGGTCAACGTTCTTGCTATTGACGGAGGCTTTTCCTGAATCTATAAAGTTTTGGAGATCCTTTTTTGTGACTCTCCCATTTCTGCCAGTACCGGTGACTATTTCTAAGTTGACATCGTGTATCTCTGCAAGGCGCATGACAGCTGGAGAATAGATAACTCTGTTTCCTCTGTCTTGGTCTCTGTCTATATCTCCCTCCGATGAGGTCGAATCGATTATGCCTCCAGATCCAGTTGGGCCGACGGGGGCTACATCCTTGAGCAAAATACCGGTAGTCCCTATCTCTTTCCCTGGCTTCGAATGGGCCTCTAGATCAGGTTGTTTTTCCTCTGCTGTGGTCGGAGCGGTTTCCTCATTTTCTGATTCTATATCTGCTATTACGCCTCCCATTGGGATTGTTTCACCTTCTAGGGCTATTATCTCCCGTAGTGTTCCAGACACTGGTGAAGGGAGCTCCATAGCTACCTTATCAGTCACCACCTCGACGAGCGGATCGTATTTTTCAACCTTGTCACCGACCGCTACCAGCCATTTTCCTATGATGCCCTCGGTTACGGATTCTCCAACTTGGGGAAGTTCTATTTTCAACTTTAATACTCCGCTAGTTGTCGGATAGAATTTGCGATTTTCTCCGAGTCAATCATGTACATGTCTTCAAGTGGAGGAGCAAATGGCATTGCTGGAATTTCAGGACCAGCCAACCGTGTCACTGGACCATCAAGATATTCAAAAGCGTTTTCAGATATTATCGCAGAGACCTCGGCTCCGACTCCCAAGGCTTTGTTGTCTTCATGAACTATAAGCACTTTGCCCGTTTTTTTGGTTGTCTCTAGGATTGCATCTGTGTCCAGAGGCCTTACAGTTCTGAGATCTAACACTTCAACATCTATGTCATCCATCTCTACAGTTTCAGCCGCTTCGAGGCAATGGTGCAGCATTAAACCATAAGTTATTATCGTTACGTCACTGCCTTCCCGTTTTAGATCAGCTTTCCCGATCGGCAGAGTGTATTCATCATCTGGCACTTCACCTCTGACCAGTCTGTACGTTCTTTTATGCTCTAAAAATATGACAGGATCGTCATCTCTAATTGCTGATTTGAGGAGACCCTTCGCGTCATAGGGTGTTGAAGGTGTAATAACTTTTAATCCAGGGGTATGAGCGAAAAAAGCTTCCACGCTTTGGGAGTGATAAAGAGCACCCCTTACCCCTCCGCCATGAGGGGCCCGGAGCACCATGGGTGCGTTGAGCTTACCCTTTGTTCCATATCTTACTCTTGCTGCTTCCCCAACTATTTGATTGATGGTGGGCCAGATAAAATCTCCAAATTCAATCTCGGCAATTGGTCTCATGCCATGCATCGCAGCTCCCAGGGCCACGCCTGCAATTGAAGACTCAGCCAAAGGTGTATCGATGACCCTACCTTCTCCGAACTCTTGCAGAAAGCCTTCCGTCGCAAGAAAAACTCCTCCCCTAGCTCCAATATCTTCTCCCATGATGAATACTGTCTCGTCTCGCCTCATCTCTTCCTGCATGGCGTCATGGACGGCCTCAAGCACGGTTTTTATGGTCATGCTGAACCATCCCCGACTACATGTTTAAAAAAGTCATCCGTTTCAGGGTAAGGTGCGTTTTCAGCCTCTTCTGTAGCTTCATTAACTATCTGGCGAGCGTCTTTGTTGATCAATTTTTCCTGTTCCTCATCAAGGACTTCGGAAGAGTATAAGAGGTCTTTCAGCATTTTTAGTGGGTCTCTTTTTTTGGCCTCTTCAATTTCTTCTTGCGATCTGTAAATGGAGTCATCATCATCACTTGTATGTGGTAAGTACCTCTCAACTTGGGCCTCTATAAGAGATGGACCCTGGCCTGAGCGAGCTCTTTGTGCCGCTTCAAAAGTGGCCTCATATACAGCCATGATGTCGCACCCATCCACCTCTATACCTGGCATTCCGTAACCCTCTGCTCTTGATGCGACGCTATCCACTGCCATCTGATTCTTTAAGGGCACTGATATTGCGTATTTGTTGTTCTCACAGAAGAAAATGACCGGGAGTTTATGAATAGCTGCGAAATTCATAGCTTCATGGCAATCCCCTGCACTCGAGGCGCCGTCACCAAAATAAATTATCACTACCCTGTTTTCGCCTTTCATCTTTGCGGATAGAGCTGCTCCTACACCTTGCGGAATGTGAGTAGCAACTACGTTAGATAAATTTATTATTCCGTATTCAGGATGGGCACCGTGTGTTGGAAATTGTCTGGCACCACTTAGGGGCTCACCTTCTTTTGCAACAAACCCTTTAATTATTTCTGTTGGTGTAAGTCCAAGCTCTAAAAGTACTGCTAGGTCTCTATAGTAAATGTAAAACTGATCGTACCCCTTCTGGAGCGCTTCTACGGATCCAATTTGACCCGCTTCATGGCCTTGGGATGAGGCCATTATTGCTGCTTTACCCTGTCTGTTAAGCATCCAAATGCGCTCGTCCAGGGTACGGCAAAGTACCATGCGACGATACATCGAAAGTAGGTCAGGGCTGCCATGTGATTTTTTATTAGCTAACTGGGTCTGACTACTTTCTTGGTTGTCTGAGTTAATTTCAGATATGGTGGGTTTCGTTGTCCCACTATCGGCTGCAGTGCGAACTGCTCTCTCGAAAGCTCCATTTTCATGATCGCCTGTTTGCTCAGCCAAGTGGACTATCACCCCTTCCCAGAGTCTGGTTTCAATACATGTTTCGTATGTTAATCGCTATCAGACTGAATGATTTAAATATGATCGTGAAGCATAGCTTGTGCATTTTACTTACCGATCATTAACATGGTCAAAGTTGTTCTTGGATAAGGATTACTTAGACAGAATATGTTTCAGTTGGAGTCACTGTTATATTGCATGTAAGAATTATAGATGCGCCAAGTACTGTCCTGAAATATCCATACCTACCAAACCACTGTATGCGTTTAGTAGTCGGGATGTGACTGGTCCAGGTATTTCACCGCCACCTATTTTCGAACCATTTATTGAGTTGACTGGACAGATACAGAAGCTGGTGGAAGTGACAAACGACTCATCAGCGGTATAGGCGTCGTAAAGATCTATATCTTCCTGTCGTGTTTCTATTCCTAATTCTTGGGCAAGTTCTATAGTTGTTGACCGACTTATGCCTGCCAATATGAACTGTTCTCTAGGAGTTATCACAGCTCCGTCTCGGACGATGAAAAAATTACTTCCGGGTCCTTCGGAAAGATTTCCATTCATGTCCAATAAGATCGGCCATCCGTCTGGATTTCGCTCTCTTACTTCAAATTCTGCCTGTACTAGGTTGGCGTAATTTTGAATTTTCGCCCTCGGGCTGAGGACCTCAGGTGGTGTTCTTCTCACCGATGGGATTACAACGGGGATTCCGTCACGATAGTATTTTGCTCTTGCCTTAAATGGTAAGGGTACAGTTTCTATTATGACTGTTGGTTCTTCACCATCGGGACCAGCAAGACCCCTGGATACTCTTTGAGTTACCCAGTAGTCATCGCTAGTTTCAATCAGCGGAAGGTTAAGCCGGAGTACCTCCATTGTAGTATTGGCCATTTCTGAGATATCCATACCAGGTTCCAGGCGCGCATATTTAAGAGATCTGTAGAAGCGTTCTAGGTGCTCATCAAGCTTAAATATGGTGTGGTTGAAAGTCCGTGTGGTATCGAAGACTGAATACCCTTGAAGAAATCCCCGATCGTGTATGGAAATGGTTGCACGACTTTCAGGAACTATATCTCCGTTTACATAGGCAACTCTTTCTGATGGCATGGATCCCTCCCCAAAGTTAAATCTATCGGTCTAAGCAGAACCTAAAGATCTGAAACGATATCCCACGTTCCAAATGGTTTCGATGTATGGAGCATCTGGATTATTCTCTATTTTGCTTCTTAGTCTTCTTATATGAACATCTACAGTCCGTGTACCCCCGAAATAGTCATAACCCCATATTTGGTTTAGCAGAGTGGCTCTGTCATATACCCTGCCAGGATTTGAGGAAAGGACGAGAAGTAGTTCATATTCTTTAAAACGGAGGTCGACCCGCTTCCCTTTGACCGTTACTTCGTAATTTGCTGGATTAATGATTAGATCATCTCTGACTATTACATCATCAGCCGTTGACGGTTCATGTCGTGATATTGCCCTTTTGGCCCTTACTACTAGTTCGTCGTCGTACACTGGTGACGTTATAAGTTCAGTAATTTTGAGAGTGACTTCCAAGTCTCCTACGTTATCTAACGGGACTATAGCTAGAGTGGGAATTTTTGCCAGGATGCATTTATCGACGACAGGTTGTAATTGTTGCTTACGGAGGTTAGGAAGAGCCAAGATTACTAGGTCGATGTGTTTGGTGTTACCGTTATCGAGGCTTTTCAGTAAAGCGGTTGCTTCTTCAGGTGACGATACAAAGACAGACCCAATTCCCTCACGGTTCAAAAAGGCTGTCGTATCGTTTCGTAACATGTTTTGAGAAACCGAGTATTTTTGGCTAATCATCTTTAAAGTGGAAAGTCTATTTAAAAGAAGTCTACTCAGACATCCTTGGGAAAGCGTCCAACAGTATAGCAAACAGAGAATATTTCGGAATAACGGGTTTATTGTTTTTACGGCCCGTCTGAGATTTTGCCCGTACATTGGTCGTTACTGTAATATTAGTAGGCTGGGCCCTTGCACTTATATATACTTATTGTGTGAGTTGACCTAAAGAAGTTTGGAAAATGGGAGGGAAAAGTAATGAATCCTCGCTCCATGCGGAGCATTTTCATATATCTGCTAATATCTGTTGCCGTAATAGCCATATTTTTTACGATGTTTAGTGAGCCCTTTGGAGGATCCGAAGAAGTTCCTATCACGGAGATAATAGGGAGAGCGCAGGCGGGTCAACTTAAGTCTATCGTTGTCAACGGAGATTCATTAGAGGCAACAACAATAGATGATGAAAACCTTACCTCAAGGAAAGAGATAGGCTCCTCGATAGTCGAGCAACTGGAATCGGCTGGGGTTAACAATGGGAGAGGTGAGGTAGATATTGTTGTAGAAGGAACCAGTGGATTCGGTAACCTGCTTGGTATATTGCTAAATTTACTGCCCATCATATTTTTTGGAGCAGTTTTGCTTTTTATGATGAGGCAAGCCCAGGGTAATACAAGCCAAACTTTCAGCTTTGGAAAATCTAAAGCTCGTATGTTTGACAGTGATAATCCTGAAGTGAGCTTTTCAGACGTCCAGGGTGTTGATGAGGCTAAAGAAGAATTACAAGAAGTCGTGGAATTTTTGAAAACCCCAGAGAGGTTTCTGGCGCTGGGAGCTAAGATACCAAGAGGGGTTTTGCTAACAGGCCCTCCTGGTGTGGGTAAAACTTTATTGGCTAGGGCAGTGGCAGGGGAAGCGGGCGTCCCGTTTTTCTCTATCAGTGGTTCTGAATTTGTGGAGATGTTTGTGGGTGTTGGTGCATCGCGTGTGCGCGACCTCTTTGATCAGGCTAAGCGTAATGCTCCCTGTATTGTTTTTGTTGATGAAATTGACGCGGTGGGAAGACATAGAGGTCACGGTATGGGGGGAGGGCACGATGAAAGAGAACAAACGTTGAATCAAATCCTCGTTGAAATGGATGGGTTTGATACCAGTACCAATGTGATAGTTTTGGCCTCAACAAATAGGCCAGATATATTGGACACTGCTCTTTTGAGACCAGGTCGTTTTGATAGGAAAGTTCAGTTAGACAATCCTGATGTTAAAGGGAGAGAGGCTATACTCAACATTCACGCTAAAGGAAAACCTTTGAGTGACGATGTCGATATGGAGTCAATAGCTAAACAGACTACTTATTTCAGTGGTGCTGACTTAATGAATTTAGTCAACGAAGCCGCGATTTTGGCTGCAAGGCGCGACAAAAAGGCAATTGGTGGTGATGAACTAGCTGAGTCCATAGATAGAGTAATTGCTGGTCCCGCAAAAAAGAGCAAAGTTATATCCGACCGTGAGAAAGAGATGGTTGCTTATCACGAAGCTGGACACGCATTGGTGGCACACTTATTGCCCCATGCGGATCCTCCCTTCAAAGTGACAATCGTTGCGAGGGGGCATACTGGTGGGCACACGCGTTTCCTTCCGGAAGAAGAGACTTCCCTAGTTACACAGAACCAGCTCGAGGCTAAAATGGCTTCTGCTATGGGTGGTAGAGTTGCTGAAGAGTTGATGTTCTATGAAGTAACGACGGGAGCGGGTAACGATATCGAGCAAGCCACCAATATAGCTAGGACTATGATAACCAAGCTTGGAATGAGTAAAAAACTGGGCCCTAGGACGTTTCGTAAAAGAGAAGAACTGGTATTTAGAGGAGGCGAGACCGGTGATGGGGCTGACTTTAGCGACAGTACCGGGGGGACCATTGATGAAGAGGTGCATGGACTTGTGGAAAATGCCTATTCAACGGCTACAAGTCTGGTAAGGGATAATATGGGAAAGCTGGGTGCTCTAGCCAGACATTTGCTTGAGCATGAAACCATACAGGGTGAAGAGCTTAAAAACCTTCTTGATAGTTCTCCTGCAGCTGCCTAGTGTGTCTTGGGAAAGTGACTCATAACTACCGGTATTTAGTGAATCCCACCTGAGGAAGGACCACTTTTAAGGCGTCGACAGTTTCTTGTATATCAGAATGGGATGTTAGTCCCATATGTCCTATTCGAAAGATTTTTCCGGAGAGTCCTGCTTGACCCCCAGCTAGTATTACATTGTGTTCTGTTCTCATTTTTGTGACCAATGCTCCACCGTCGACTCCATCCGGGATCGAAACTGCTGTGCAAGTATTTGAGGCTATTTCCTCCCTTTCTGGGAAAATATCCAGCCCCAAACCTCTAATTGAGTCGCGGGTGAATTGCCCTATAGTTGCGTGCCGCTCGTAAAGTGATCCCAAGCCTTCTTGTTCGATTCGGTCCAATGCTGTACTTAGAGCAAACATACATGAGATCGATGGAGTGAAAGGAGGTTGACCAATTTCAAAATATCTTTTGTACTCAGCCATGTCTAAGTAAAAACGGGGCATAGTGGATTCTGCATGTGCCTGCCACGCGCGGTCGCTGAAACTAATAAAGGCTAATCCTGGTGGTAGCATCCACCCTTTTTGTGATGCAGTAGCTACTACATCCAGATCCCATACGTCAGTCTCAATGGGGATTGAACAGACACTACTTATGCCATCGACCAATACTAGTTTGTCGTATTCCCCTTTTATTACCTCCGCTGCAACCCTTATGTTATTGGTGACTCCCGTAGAGGTCTCATTGTGTGTGATCATCACGGCTTTTACGTCAGGATTCTCCTCGATACAGGCTCTTAATTTTGCAATGTCTATATCTGTACCAAAAGGGAATTCCAATGTAGTTAGGTTGACACCATAACGTTCACATATAACCCCAAATCTATTACCAAAGACCCCAACTGTAGCGTTTATGGCCTTATCACCCGGGGATAGTGTATTAACCACTGCCGCTTCCATTGCCGCTGTGCCAGAGCCTGTGATGATGTAAACGTCATTTTTTGTAGCGAATACCTTCTTTAAGCCCTCAGTTGTTTTGAAAAGAAGATCTTTATATTCTGGTCCACGATGATTGATCATCTGGGTACCTAATGATTCCAATATTTCGTCATCGAGTGGTATAGGGCCGGGTGTTCTGAGATTTGCCAACTTGTTATCTCCTGTACATTCAAGTCAAAGCGCGAGTTGGTTAATTGAGAATTACTTTAGAGCCTGTATTAAGGGGTTTCTATGCAGTTCAGGAATGATCATTCTTTATTTAGCCACCCTGAATTTTAGCATATGGAAAGCTTGATAAGTAACCAAAAGTTTGATGAATTGTGTACTGACGGGATAGTTATACCAGTCTCAAATATCGTCGTCTTCCAACTCTTAGAACTCCAGGCTTTAAGTCAGACACTAAAACATTCTGTGTAACTGTCTTGTCGTCAAGTCGCACGGCGCCTTGGTCGATTAGTCTTCTCGCCTCTCCCGCACTGGAAGTCATACCGTTTTCTTGCAGCAAATTGCTGAGTCTTAACGTATTGGTGATTACCTGGGGAGGGAGCGCATAAATTGGAATCTCATCTGGAATCTCTCGTCCCTGTACAGTTCTTTCAAAAAATTCACGTGCGGAAGATGCCGATTCGGTGTCGTGGTATTCCTCGACAATAATTCCTGCTACGCGTTTCTTTAGTTCCATCGCATTACCGGACCCACTGTCCAAATCCGTTTTGATTTCATCCACTTCCGGTGTAGGAACGTCTGTAAGCCACTCGAAATAAGGAACAATCAGTGTGTCAGGAATGGACATAACCTTTCCATAGATGTCGTTTGGAGGTTCTTCAACACCAATATAATTGTTCTGACTTTTGCTCATCTTCTGCACGCCATCAGTACCAGGGAGAAGAGGCATGATAAAGCATTGTTGGGGTTTTAGCCCTTCACTTTGCTGTAATTCCCTTCCAACCAGTAAATTGAAGCGCTGGTCAGACCCACCGAACTCGACGTCAGATTCTATTGCAACAGAGTCGTAAGCTTGCAAAAGGGGGTAAAGCAATTCTGTTATCGCAATAGGGTGGTTGTCACTGTACCTCTTCGAGAAGTCATCTCTTGCTAAAATTTGGGCTACCGTAAATTTGCTGGTCAGTTCTATAACGTTGGCCAAAGTGAATGGCCCAAACCACTCGCTTTGAAGTCGAATTTCTGTCCTGTCTCTGTCTACAATTTTAAAAAACTGGTCCAGGTATGTTTGGGCGTTAGCGTTTACCTCATCTGCCGACAACATGGTCCTAGTCTGGGATCTCCCACTAGGATCACCAATCTGAGCTGTCCAGTCACCTACGATAAGAACCACCTTGTGTCCTAATTCCTGTAGTTGCCTGAGTTTTCGAAGTCCCACGGCATGCCCAATATGGATATCAGGAGCACTTGGATCAAAGCCCATTTTAAGACGCATTGGTTTCCCGGAATCCAACCGTTCGATGAACTCCTTTTCTACTATTATTTCCTCGACGCCCCTTCTTAGTACGTCATTTCTGCTTAATAGCGTCACCCGATGCTTCCTCCAGCTATCTTTTATAGGAACTCACGTATTGTAATGTACCAGAAAAACCTAATGAGTCGTAGAAAGAACTTTAAGAACCCTGTGTCGTAGTTAACTCATTGAGAATATTTCGAGTTTCTTCAACATCTTTGTTCATCTGGATGATTAAGTTTTTGATCGTATCGAAGGCTTTTTCGTCCCGGATATGTTTGACGAATGCGAGTTTAATGGTCTCACCATATATCTCTTGGTCAAAGTCTAAAACGTATGACTCGATAGTTCGTCCACCTTCATCAAACGTAGGGCGGGTGCCAATACTAGTGGCTGCCATATATTGCTGCTTGCCAATATAGGCAAGAGTCGCGTAGATGCCGTCTTTAGGTATTGCCATTCCTTCAGTAGGAATTAAATTACAAGTGGGGAAACCTAGGTCACGTCCTCGCTTTAGGCCATGCGTAACTTCTCCTGTCGTGGAGAAGTATCTTCCCAGCATTTTCGATACAGAGCCGACATCACCTTGAGAAAGTAGATTTCGTATGGCCGTGCTACGAATCGGGAACTCGTCAGATTTTTGTTGTTCAACAACTTGGACTTCAAAACCCTGATTAATACCTATCTTTGCAAGTTTAGAGACATCTGCATCCCTGTTTTTACCCATACGGAAGTCGGGGCCTACAACTAAACCTGACATATTTAACACTTCCACCAAAATGCCTGTAAATTGCTCGGCAGACAAGCTGGAAACTTCGCGATCAAATGAAATTGGAGATACGAAGTCCACTCCGGTATCAAGGAGGAGATCCACTCTGTCCTTCACGCTTGTAATAAAGTTGGGTTTAAATTCTGGGTTTATTACACTGGCGGGATGGTTTTTAAATGTAATTACGCCGGCCCGTCTTTTTGTTGTGTTTGCTTGTTTTTTAAGCTCGGACATCAGGTGTCTGTGACCTAAATGAACCCCATCAAAGACGCCAATCGTAAGAATGGTTTCCTTGCTAGTGGAGTCAGGTTTGAGCTCTTCAATTATAGTCATGACTTATCGACCGCTTATTGGTCTTAGCTCAGCACCCGTTTTGATGAATGTTGTCAAGAATTAGGCTTGGACTAGTTCAGATGACACAGCAGTGTATCTTCCGCAAGAAAAACTAGCATGCTGCCCACTAGTCGGTCAAGGAATCAAAAACTATCTAAAGTTTTTGATTCCTCCTTCAAATGTTTGGAAAGGGCCAAACTTGCTGGCAGGATTAATGATGTCACAACCCCCATTATTAAGACTGACGTTCTTAATCCCATCCGGTCCGCAATAAGGCCATAGGCTAGAGGAGCCCCCACTGTACCTATCTCGTTTGTGGTGTAGAAATAGCCGTAAAAACGTGCCCGTCGTTGTGCCGGTATAAATTTGGCAACGGTTGCATAAAGAACACTCGATGTGCCGTTTAATCCAACGCCGAGAATTAAGGCTAGAGGCCATAGTGAAATAGACGGGGCTACCAATGTCGATATTAGAAGAGCAGCCGTCATGCCTTTTGTTAGCCATATTAATGGGATAGTTCCTACTCTTTCGTCCAACCATCCACATACGTACTTTCCTGCTGCTCCCCCAGCAAAGAGCAAAAATAGCATTAATGTAATTTGACCTTCTGTCATACCTCTTTCAATGAGTATGAAAGGAAATAATATTAACGCCCCATTTCTGACGGCATTGTCTAGTATTCCTATAACGGTTAATACGATAAACCCAGGCAACTTTGACTCGGACCCACTCTGTTCAGTAATCGATGATGAAACTTGTTGTAGGGGTTTTCCCAGATCTAACTTGCTTTTCATTGGGATTCCCGCGGCCATGAAGAAAAGTCCAAGGGCTCCCACAACCCACAGGGCAGTACGCCATGTGCCGAATAGTAGAAGCCCTGCAGCAGAAGCAGGCGCGAGCATTTTGCCTAAATCTCCAGCAAAATTAACTGTCCCAACTGCTGATGATCTTCCGGAAGATTCGTAGGCTCGGGACACCATACTTGAGGCGAGAGGGTGCTGCGTTCCACCTCCTAACCCTCCTACAATGGTCATAGAAATAAGTGACCAGAAACCTGGCATTACGGCCATTCCAATTAAACCTATTGAGACCCAAGCATTTCCCCCTAGCAACATCCAGAATTCGCCGAGATGTTCTGCCAAAAATCCTGCGGGAATTTGAAGAACTGCTGAGGCTCCACTGAAAGCAGATCGCAACATTCCTATTTCTGTATAGCTAAGTTGGAGGTCGTTTTTGATAGTCGGTAATAGGGGTATTAAGAGGGCGAAAAATAGATCGCTCAAAATATGTGTAGTCGATCCAAATAGAAGAACCCTGCGTGGTGGAATTGATCGCGGCTCTATCTCCTGCTTTCCCAAAGATAGATCTTGGTCCATCGTCATGGGCCCTCTTCTCCATATGTCCGAATAGTTCTTTTAGGAAATTCTTGGTATGGATATTTGGCAAGTGACTCTTCATCTAGATCTATACCCAGACCTGGGCTTTCTGGAAGGTTTATGTACCCGTTTTCAACCTGAAATGGTTGCGTTGCTATATCTCTACCGAGTTCTTCAAAATTCACGAAGTATTCAGTGATAAGGAAATTGGGCATGGTGGCAGAGGCGTTGATTGTAGCCGCTAATCCGAGGGTGGTGCTATTGTAGTTGTGTGGGGACACCACCACAAAGTATGGCTCAGCCATTGCGGCAATTTCCTTTAACTCCAGTATGCCTCCTACGTTGCAAACATCTGGGTTGATGATATCTGCTGCTTGTTTCTCAAAAACTTCTCTGAACTCAAATTTTGTGTACAACTCTTCTCCAGTGACTACGGGGATATTGATATCTCGTTTTGCGGAGGCGAGAGCATCTATATTTTCTGCAAGTACCGGTTCTTCATACCAAAAGGGTTCGTATTGTTCTATTTCTCTTGCAATTTTCACAGCATGCATAGGGGCCAATCGTCTGTGCATTTCAACAAGAATGTCGACATCGGTTCCAACCGCTTGCCTGACTGCACGGACATTCTCAACCGCTTGCCTTTCTACGTCCTTACTTACAAAAGTCCTCCAGGGACCCGGTATGGGATCGAATTTCAAAGCTGTGAAACCACTTTCCACGATTTGAGAGGCCCTATCAGCAAGGTCTGCGGAGTCCCAACCGCCGCCTCCCCAGCCGTTTGCGTAGACGCGTATCTTGCTCCTTACTGGTCCGCCGAGAAGCTTGTATACTGGCTGTCCAGATATCTTTCCCAAAATATCCCACATAGCGTGTTCCAATCCACTCACTGCACACCAAAGATCCATCGCTCCCCTGCGACCAGCAAAATCGTCATACACCATCTGCATAAAATGTTTTATGTTTGTGGGATCTCTTCCAATCAAATACCTTTTCAACATGTCAATATGGGCGGTGACTTGCACGTCTCTGTCTGCTTGGGTATAGCATTCTCCCCAGCCATGAATACCTTCATCAGTGTCGATTCTTACGAAACATAGGTTTTTACCTGCACCAGGGTGTATTAAGTGGTAGCGGATGTCAGTGATTTTCACAGGTCTACTCCTAATTAGATGTGGCTTTACCTACTTTCCAATGTTGACGATTATTACCTACTGAGCTGTCCATCCCCCATCCACTACTACTTCGCTTCCCGTTACAAAAGAGGATTCGTCAGAAGCAAGATAAATGACAGCATAAGCTACCTCTTCCGGTTTGCCATAACGACCCATAGGTATTCTTCGGATCATGTCTGAAAACTTTTCTTTATCTGCGCGCATTCCAGCCGTCATATCTGTCTCAATTGGTGCAGGATGAACCGAATTGCATCTGATATTTTCTGCTGCGTATTGGACTGCTACTGATTTTGTTAGCAGTCGAACAGCGCCTTTGGAGGCCTGATACTGAGGACTGCTGAAGTCACCTCCGACTAGCCCCATTTGGGACGATATGTTCACAATGGAACCTCCGCCTGACTCTCTCATAGCAGGCACGCTTGCCTTTATTCCAAGAAAAGTACCTTTCGAATTTATGTCAAGGACGCGATCCCAATCTTCCTCGGAAGTGTCGAGGAGCATCATTCTTGAAGTGACTCCGGCATTGTTAACCAAAATATCTAGCTTTCCAAATGTCTTTGTGGCTGTCTCAACGGCTGTGTTCCATTCAGACATATTCCTTACGTCTAGGTGTACGTACAAACATTCTCCAGTTTTTGACGTTGTCGAGAGCTTTGAAGCAAGGTTTTCGCCCCTGTCATCTAGTATGTCTGCTATCACCACGGAGGCCCCCTCTTCGGCAAACATCCTTGCCTCTACCTCACCCATTCCCTTTGCCCCTCCGCTAATCAGTGCTACTTTACCTTCAAGTCTTCCCATATTTATCCTCTTACTTTTATGACAAATAATTGCAATTGCATAATTAGGAGCCTTTTTGATCCTCTAGATATGCTTTTGATCCTTCCATGAATATGGAAACCGCTCTGGCAGATGGCATTACTTCGTCAGCCATTTTTTTCCCCGCGGCGTGTACTTGCTTCCTCACTTCTTTTTCAAATGCTAGAACGTCAGGATGCGTGGGCTGTCCGGGCATACCCATGGACTGGGCAATATCTTGAGCACCTGAAGCGTAAAGGTCTATACCATCTACAGAAAATATGTCGTCCAAGTTGTCCAAAACCTGTAAGTCTTCTAGTTGTGCAGTTACTAGGAGGTGGTCATTCATATGAGTCATATAGCTCTCACCGCTTGGCGGCCCACCGAAATACGCTCCTCGGCCGGATCCGAAACTACGTTGTCCACGCGGAACATATCTTGCAGCATCAGCAAGTTGTTTTGCTCTTGCACCATCTACTATGTGAGGGCCAGTTATGCCCATTATTCCTCTGTCTAAGAATCTCAATATTGTCGAATCATCAATATTGGGAACGCGAGCAAAAGGTGTTAGCCCAGCCATGTCTGCTACCCGGCATAAGTCATCAAGAATGTCTATTGTGAACGGTCCGTGTTCACTGTCAAAAGTCACAAAGTCAAATCCTGCTCTTCCGGCTAGTTCTACAATTGTTGTTGAAGGAAATATCATGTTCATGCCATAGGCTTTTTCGCCTTTATTCATTTTCTCCACGACATTGTTCACCCTTCTTATGTCCATAATGGTCTTGACTCCCTGTATTTGTCCCGGTCCTACTCTAGCGATATAGGGGCGATTCTATGGCACTGATCTTATCCTTACAAACCCATTACTGCACAAATGTTGAGTTTAATTTTTAACGCCTCATCACACATGACGATCATTCCCCTCCAATTAAAGACTTTATTCATGCTTGACACTCCAAAATGTGAATGTGATAATTTTCACTCGGTTGAGGAGTCCATTTTGGTGAGTTGCCTTAGCCGTAATTTTTTGTGTGGGGAATTCAAAAAATTGTTTGAAATGGATCCAAATTACATAAGCCTGGAAGCATGGGAACATGTAAGTACGTTTGTGACATACATTTGGCTCTTTGTGCTGTCCATGGTTATATTTGCTGCTAATATGCTGATTGGGCATAATGCGATTCCGTCTCTAATAAAATCTCAACATATTCCTGGTTCCCTGAATAAAATACGTATCCCACTATATGGTGTGTCGGTTGTGGCTTTCGTGGCGGCAGTATATTTCGCACTGACAGCTTTTCAAGGAGGAAGGGCAGCCATCAAGCTGATTTATCCAGACTTTTGGATTTAATAATACGGAACTAGATGCGATTAGGCGTTTGTTCCGGGAAGACAGTATAAGGTTAAGTAACTAGATTGATTCCAGGTGATTTTCAACCTAAGAGACCTACAGGCGGCCAGATAGTTAAGCTTGGCGTTTTAGGCGTCGTTGGCCTTGGTATATTTGCGGCAATTGTTTTGGGTCTTACTTTTCATATCTCTGCTTGGTTGGGGCAACCGGTTGTGTTTGCGCGTAGTGAGGGACCAGAGCAGCCGATTGCATTTCCTCATACGACTCATGTTCAGGAACTTGGGATGGATTGTACTTTTTGCCATAGGAATGTTGAGAAAGAGGCTGCTGCTACTGTGCCTGCTACAGGTTTGTGTATGACATGTCACAGTGCTGTTGGGGACGACTTGGATGAGATCGAAAAAATGCGATCGCTATATGAAGATGGAAGAAGTATCCACTGGGTTCGGGTTCATAGAGTGCCCGATCACGTCCACTTTGTTCACGAGGCACATATTAGGTATTTCTCTGAAAAGGACGGGATTGAACCCAGCCAGGTATGCCAGACTTGTCACGGCGATGTTAAGGAGATGGAGAAAGTTAAACAGGTTGAACCACTGAAGATGGGGGATTGTGTGAGTTGTCATAAAGAGAACTCTGCTCCTACCGACTGCGTTACCTGTCATTACTAAAGGCTAATGGATGGCTCTTAATAGAAGACAATTTTTAACACTTATGGGGGGATCCGCCGGCGCGGCGGTTTTCTTTCAGGCTTGTGGTATTCCCGAAAAAGAACTTCTTATAGACTCCCCTATTGAAATGCCGGAGGACTTGGTCACGGGTATCGATAACTGGTACGCAACTTCCTGCAGACAATGCGATACAGCGGAAGGGATTGTTGTACGGGTCATGGAGGGCCGGGCAAAAAAGATAGAAGGTAATATTGACTACCCCATTAACGTTGGAAAACATAGTCCTCGTTGCGAAGCTGGACTTCAGGCTCTTTATCATCCAGATAGAATAAGCAGTCCTTTGGTTAGAACGGGCCCAAGAGGATCGGGGGAGTACAGGGAAATAAGCTGGGAAGATGCGATCGGGCGACTCACAAATGAGTTACAAAACCTAGAAGACTCTGGAGACCAAAACCAAGCTGTTCTAGTGACTAATCCGATAGGGGGTCACCTTGGCTTGGTTGCAGACAAGTTTGCTGGTGAATTTGGGGCTCGCAGATTTACATATGAACCTCTAGAAACCAGTGTTGTGAGAAAAGTACTTTTCGATGTTTTTGGTCAGAAGGCCATGCCAGACTTCGACATAGATAACTCTGATTATTTGTTGTCCTTTGGCGCTGACTTCCTTAGCACATGGGTTTCACCGACGCGTTATTCTAGGGGATACGGTGAATTCAGGCAGGGCCATGATCACCGCGGAAAGCTGGTTCATATAGATTCTAGGTTTTCTGCCACTGCTGCCAATGCGGATGAATGGATTAGGGTGAACCCTGGAACAGAAGGGTTGTTCGCTTTGTCTGTTATCCAGTCCATA
>CESG01013838.1_pt1 | contig 17383 bp, 11 predicted proteins | sample 531121 | NCBI WGS metagenome assembly CESG01 (sample SAMEA2621287, study PRJEB7988) | marine metagenome | biome: marine biome (ENVO:00000447); feature: mesopelagic zone (ENVO:00000213); material: "saline water (ENVO:00002010), including plankton (ENVO:xxxxxxxx)" | depth 800 m
CATGGCCCAAACTGCAGAAGGCGGTTTAGGGACCATGGTAGACAACCTGCAGCGAGTACGGGAACTTGCTCTGCAGGCCGCTAACGCGACAAACTCAGACCTCGACCGAGAAGCACTAAACGCTGAGGCGCAACAGCTTATTGCTGAAGTTGGGCGGGTTTCTGAACAAACCAACTTTAACGGAATTAAGTTATTAAATGGCGAATTTACTGACCAGACATTTCAGATTGGGGCCAACCAAGGCGAAACATTCACCTTCGGCATCCAGCAGGTCACAATAGATTCACTGGGAGCCGGTCTTGATGCAGGGGTAAGTGCTCAAGGTACAGACAATGCATTGGCCCAAGGCGACCTGGTTATTAACGGTGTAGTAATAGGTGCTTCGTTGAGCAGTTATGATACAGCATCAACCACCAATGCAAGCTCCAGCGCCATAGCCAAAGTTGAAGCAATCAACCAGCTTAGCGATGAAACCGGTGTAGTTGCCGAAGTCAACCTGAATCAAGCTGGCGGGAGCCAAATGGCGACCTCTGCTGCTGCCACTAGTGGCACGATTTCCATCAATGATGTCGCCATCAATATTACGGTGGGCGGCGATGATTTGGCGGCCGACAGGGCCTCTGTCGTGGCCTCAATCAATGCTTTTACCGATCAAACCGGAGTAAGAGCCATTGATACTGGCACTAATGAAGGTGGCGTTGTTCTAGAAGCGGCGGACGGAAGGAATATTGAGCTTAGTTCGACACTATCGACAGCGGCGACAGGCTTAGCTGATACAGGGGGCGCAACAGACGTGTTCGAAGGCGGCTTTACGCTTCGCTCCACTACAGGAGGCCCGATTGAGTTACAGGAAGGCACCGGCGATCTTAAAAACTCAGGCCTCGTCGAGGGATCATATGATCCGGGGCTAGCAACGGTTGGTTCCACATCTGGAGCCACAACATCTCAAGCCCTCGCCAACGGTGATTTAGTGATTAATGATGTAGTCGTTGGCGCTACGCTAACTACCTCGGATACAGCCTCAAGTACCTTAAAAGATGCTTCGGCAATTGCAAAAGCCGCAGCCATCAATGCCGTATCTGCTGATACAGAAGTACGGGCTGTGGTCAACGAGAATGTGGTCGATGGCGCAACAATGACAGGTGGTGCAGACTCTGGAACTATTACCATTAACGGCGTATCCACCGCCTCTATTATCACCTCTGCCGATACCACTGCATCAAGACAGGAAGTTGTCGATGCCATTAACGCGATATCAGGACAAACAGGCGTTACAGCAGTTGATAGCGGAAATGATGATGATGGCGTCATGCTGGTTGCCGAAGATGGTCGAAATATTGACCTAAGTACAACCATGGCATCCACCAATACCGGCTTAATTGCTAATAACGTATATATTGGTAGTTACTCCTTAGAATCAGCCTCGGAAATAACAGTCACAGCCGGAACCAACGGCAACCTTGCCGCCTCAGGTTTAAAAGTCGGCGTTTATGGCGGAGCAGAAAGTGGCCAGTTCTTGAGTGAAGTGAACATAAGTACTGTAGAGGGTGCCGAGGACGCGTTAGAAGCTGTCGACAATGCGCTGGAAACCATCAACTCGGCTCGTGGTGACTTAGGCGCGGTACAAAACAGGCTGTCGTCGACCATTACAAACCTGGAAGTAACTCACGAAAACTTATCAGCCGCGAAATCACGCATCGCCGATGCCGACTTTGCCTCTGAAACAGCTTCACTATCTCGGGCGCAAGTACTGCAACAAGCGGGGATGTCGATGTTGTCCCAGGCCAATTCACAACCTCAAAATGTACTATCGCTGCTTCAATAAGCGCTATTCCAACGACACAAAATTAGCAGCGCTCTTCGGAGCGCTTTTTTTTAACTAAACTTTTCTTCGAAAAAATAAAAATTTCTCTAAAGCTTCCTTAATTGGTGCCGAAAAATGATTTGAGCGCGCATTATAGGCAGCCTGAATATCCAACAGTCGTTCGGAAAAAAGGCTGGTTGTAAACTCAAACACTGGAGAAATTACCATGCCTCAAGTCATTAATACCAACATAGCATCGATTTCGGCACAACGAAATCTGAACAAAGCACAGTCCAACATGGAAACCACCATGAATAGACTGTCTTCCGGTATGCGTATCAACAGCGCCAAAGACGACGCTGCTGGTAACGCCATATCAACCCGATTCGACTCACAAATTCGTGGCCTAAGCGTCGCTATCCGAAACTCCGGCGACGGTATCTCTATGGCCCAAACCGCTGAGGGCGGCATGGGAACCATGGTCGACAACTTACAACGTGTTCGTGAGCTGGCACTTCAAGCAGCCAACGCAACCAACTCAGACCTTGACCGTGAAGCTCTCAATGCAGAAGCTCAACAGCTTATTGCTGAAGTTGGCCGTGTCAGTGATGAAACCCAGTTCAACGGCATCAAACTGCTTGATGGCTCATTCACCGAACAAACCTTCCAGATAGGCGCTAACCAAGGCGAAACATTCTCGTTCAACATTAACGGGATGACCACCGACAAGCTTGGTGCAGGTCTAGATGCTGGCGTTTCAGCTCAAGGCACAGACAATGCCCTAGCTCAAGGTGATCTGGTTATCAACGGCGTAGTTATTGGAGCTTCACTTTCAACTAGTGATACAGCATCCACTACTGCAGCAGAAACCAGTGCCATCGCCAAGGTAGCAGCGATTAACGAAGTTAGTAGCCAAACAGGTGTAACCGCTGAGGTTAATGTGAACCAAGCAGCAGGTACTACAATGGCTACAAGTTCAGCGGCCACATCTGGAACTATTGCACTTAACGGTACCACGATAAACATTACAGTTGGTGGCGATGACTTAGCAGCTGACCGAGCCGCAGTAATTGCTGCAATAAATGCCGAATCAGATAGAACAGGTGTCACCGCCGTTGATACCGGAACTAATGAAGGGGGAATAGTACTTGAGACGAGTGACGGACGTAATATTGATCTCAGTACCACCATGGCATCAACAGGCACAGGACTTGCTGCCAATGGTGTTTACGAAGGTGGATTCACGCTGCGTTCAGATTCCGGCGACGCCATCGATATCCAAGAAGGTACTGGTGATATAACCAATACTGGATTAGTAGCAGGAAGTTACGAGTCAGGTGTTGCCAGTGTATCTTCGGACGGAGGAAGCACAACCAGTGCAGCTCTATCGAATGGTGACTTAGTCATTAATGACGTGGTGATTGGAGCTTCTTTATCGACCAGTGATACAGCCTCTAGCACGCTAAAAGATGCGTCAGCCATTGCCAAAGCAGCAGCAATTAATGATGCAACAGATTCAACTGGGGTTACTGCCGTCGTTAACGAAAACGTGGTTGACGGTGCAGCAATGAGCGCAGCAGCGAACTCGGGTACCATCTCGATTAATGGTGTATCGACTGCAACAGTCATTACAACCACAGATGCTACCGACTCTCGAGCAGCTGTTGTAGATGCTATTAATGCTATTTCAGGACAAACTGGTGTCACGGCTGTTGATAGCGGTAACAGTACCGACGGCGTTATCCTGGTCGCGGAAGATGGTCGCAATATAGACCTCAGTACTACACTGGCTTCTGCAGAAACAGGGCTAGGAGCGAACAACGTCCACACAGGTAGCTATACACTTGAGTCAGCATCAGAGATAACCATCTCAGCTGGTACAGGCACGCTATCCAACTCCAACCTCAAAGTTGGCGTGTACGGTGGAGCAGAGTCTGGTCAGTTCTTGAAAGATGTGGATATCTCAACCGTAGATGGTGCGAACAAAGCGCTTGAAGCGGTCGATAATGCACTGGAATCTATAAACTCCGAGCGCGGTAACTTAGGTGCGATTCAAAACAGATTGGAATCAACCATATCTAACCTTGAAGTGAACAACGAGAACTTATCTGCAGCGCAATCACGTATCCGAGATACAGACTTCGCATCAGAGACAGCTCAGTTATCACGTTCACAAGTCTTACAACAGGCCGGTATGTCGATGTTGTCGCAAGCCAACTCACTACCACAAAACGTATTATCTCTTCTGAGATAATACTTAGAAAGGCCAAGTTAGCGTCGAGCCCCGCCAGTCGGGGCCTTCGCTTTGGTAAGGAGTATAGCCATGAGTCAAATCATTAACGCAACCCAGGGGCATGAGCCCAATGCGACAAAGATGACGGCAAAAGGTGGCAAGCAATTACCGGTAGACAAGGAAGCTCAGGTTAGCCAAACGGCATCAGAGGATATAAAAGCGGATAGCAAGCGACCCGTAGAGCCCGTTGAGCAGCCCGCTGTAGAAAATGCAGTGGTTGAGCTCAACGAGCACTTTCAGTCGGTCAATCGTGATCTTCATTTTTCCGTCGATGAAGAAAGCGGCGAATCCATCATCAAGGTGGTAAATCGTGATACCGAAGAAGTGGTTCGGCAGATACCCGCTGAATATGTCCTGAAACTGGCGCAAAATTTGAATGATAACAAGGAGCTAACATTGTTTTCGACAAAGGTTTGACGATCATTCAACATCGATAACATTGTCAAAACATATTGCCCGATAAATCTAAAGTTTATCGGGCTTTTGCCGTTATACTGTATTAGAACGTTTGTGTTCGAATAGAGCGTTATTACTCGGAGGCTGCCACTATGGCTGTTATTCAATCAATGGGACTAGGCTCCGGCCTAGATGTAAGTGGTCTGATCGAAGGGCTGGTTTCTTCGTCGCGGGATCCCGTTGAAAATCGTATCAATTTGCAAACCGAAGAAATTAACGCAAAGCTATCCCTTTATGGGACTATTCGGGGAACAGTGTCCGAGTTTGAAGATGCTGTTGAAGGACTGAATAGAAACAGCCTTTACAATTCATTCACGACAACCAGCTCGGATGACACAGCCGTAACGGCTACTGCCAGCTCAGTGGCAGAGCCAGGCTCCTATCAAGTCGAAGTTCAGCGGCTGGCGCAAAGCCACTCGTTGGCCACTGCGAGTTCTTATGAAAAAACTAATACCATTCTAGGGAGCGGCACCCTATCCATTACCCTGGGTACAACCGATTACGATGAGGGCACTGACACTTACAACAGCTTTACCGCTGGTGAAAATCAGGTAACGCATAATATAGACATTGATAGCAGTAACAATACCCTCTCCGGCATCCGAGATGCCATCAACAATGCCGATATTGGTATACAAGCCTCAATCGTCAACGACGGCACCGGATTTAGGCTGCTACTCTCTTCAGAGTCAACCGGTGAAGAAAACAGTATGCAGATCAGTGTTACTGAATCTAGCCCCGCGGGTTTATCGGCTCTGGCTTTTGATGGCACAGCAACCAATATGACTCAAACTGTTGAGGCACAAGACTCATTAGCAACGGTTAATGGGCTAGATGTCACACGCTCCGATAACTTGGTTGCTGGTGTGATTAATGGGGTAACACTTAATCTTAAAAAGGCCTCAGTCGGCGATATAATCAATGTTGGTATCGAACGTGACGCTACTGACGCAGCAACAAAAATGCAGGAGTTTGTTGACTCCTTTAACAACGTTAAAACCGCTATTAATGAAGTAACCAAATACGTTCCAGATGGCGACTCAGGGTTGCTTATTGGGGACAGCGCCCTGCGTACATTAATGAACAACATTCGCTCTGCGGTCTACCAAATCGTACCGGGACTGGAAAACGACGAATTTCGAACTCTGGCAGATATTGGCATTTCGACTAATGAAGAAAATGGCTTTCTGTCTCTCAACTCATCCACATTTCAAAATGCCATCAAAGAAAACGGTACCAACGTCAGAAACCTGATTGCGACTAATGGCCGCAGTACTGATTCTCAAGTTCTTTATCTAAGCAACACGGTGAATACCCAAGCGGGCACTTATGATGTAAACATTCGCCAGCTTGCCTCCCAAGGCAGCTTTCGTGGTGATACACTGAATAACCTTACTATCGATGCCAACAACGACACCTTTAGTATCAATGTCGATGGTACCAGTTCAGGAACCATCACCCTCACCCAAGCTACTTACGCTACAGGAGAGGATCTGGCCCAAGAAATACAAAACCAGATCAATGCTGATGAGGATCTAAGCGATAACAATAAAACCGTTACCGTTGAATACAATACAACCTCTAACCGTCTTGAGTTTAGCTCTAGCACCTTTGGCGTTTTATCTTCGGTGTCTTTTAGTGGTTTGGATAGCAACACGGCTGCGGATCTCGGTATTCATGAAGGCAGCGGCTCATATATTAGTGGCGCACTCGAGAGCTTGGAAGTTGATAGCAATAACCAAACCTTCACTATCAATGTTGACGGCACAGACTCAGGAGATATTACGCTCAACTTGGGTACCTATGCCGATGGTGATGCGTTGGCAACTGAATTACAAACGCAAATCAATGCTGATACCACCCTTTCAAGTGGAGGATTAGGCGTCACTGTAAGCTACAATGCCACAGACAACAATTTTGAAATCATCTCCAACAACACCGGCTCAGGAACTGGCATCTCGATTACTTCTGCAACGGTAACTGGCGTCAGCGAGCTTGGCCTGGTAGTGAAGAGTGCAAATAGAGGCAACAACACTGCTGGCACTATCAACGGACAAGAAGCAACTGGCAGTGGACAATTCCTGACAGGTACAGACAGTTCATCTGACGGCCTTAAACTTAAAATAATTGGCGGTTCGACCGGTGATCGAGGAACAGCAACTTTCTTTCGCGGCGTCAGTGACCAGTTAGATACTATTCTAAGTGATATACTCGCCTCTGATGGCCTATTCTCTAATAAAACCAGCGCACTACAAGCCCAGATCACCGACTACAATGAACAATTAACAGCCCTTGACTTACGAATGTCTCAGCTTGAAACAAGGCTAATGAAACAATTCACCGCGATGGATATCATTGTCGGTCGATTTAACAACACGGGTAGTTTTTTAGAGTCGCAATTGAAGAACCTGCCGTATGCCAACCTGAATAAGGGCTAAGGTTAGATAGCCAATGAGCCAACTGGAACAAGCACTTGAACATACGAAAGCTCTTCTTGAATGTGCCCAAAAGAATGAATGGAAAAAGCTAGATACTCTTCAATTAGAGCGCGATGAGCTATTAAAGCAGTACTTTTCTGTTTCGATTCCTGAATCCGATCAGCCCTCTGTAGCCAGCTTTATTCAAGAAATTCAATCACTAGATGAGCAAACAAGAGCCTTGGTATCCAAAGAAAAAGCCGATATCCAAGCTCAGCTATCTTCCAAACGAACAACCAAGAAGGCGGTTAGTGCCTATAAAGGCATTTAAACTAACCGCCCTCTTTCCTAGTGTCGACTTACATAACAGCTAATAACGCCGCTCTCAAATCATCTAAAGCCCAATAGAGTCGGTATTGCTCATCGCAAGACTCAACCCAGTCATTCTTTTCAGCACTTCCTTTTACATAGCAACCATCGGTCTTTTTCATTAAATCCTGCTCTATTTTGTCGATAGCTTGTTGCAAAATAGCAGCTCTTTGTTCTGGTGCCGCATCAAGCCCTTCTCGAATGCTATCAAATAACGAATCCACTTTATTTAACAGCGTTTTACGATGGTTACGGTTCGTATAATCGTCATCAGGTATGGCACGAATAATCGCTGATATTTTGTCTTCAATTGCATCGACATTGTCATCTTCCAGACCATTACAGTTTTCATCTATCCCATTATTCAAGATCTCAGTCGCTCCTGGATAAATGGACGGATTTAAATCATCACAATCGTCAACTTTGGCATACTCATCCCCATCTGCATCATCATCACACACGTCTCCCAACCAATCATCATCCAGATCCTTTTGATCGGTATTCCAGGTCAACGGGCAGTTATCCAGCTCGTCATCAATTGTGTCATTGTCATCATCAGAGTCACATAGGTCTCCGACCCCATCTGCATCATTGTCCAACTGCTCAGGGTTGGCAACAAGTGCACAATTATCCTGTTCATTTGCCCAACCATCATTATCAACGTCGGCATCACAGGCATTTCCCAATCCATCACTATCCGTATCCGTTTGCTCTTCATTGGACACTACTGGGCAATTATCGCTGGAGTTAATATACCCATCACCATCCATATCATCATCACAAACGTCGCCTACACTATCCAAATCCATGTCGGCTTGATCAACATTCGGCGTGAGTGGACAGTTATCCATGACATCAATATGCCCGTCTAAGTCACTATCGGGCTCACCTCCGCCCCCTGAACAGCCATTAGCACAGTCAGGCTCAATCAATCGGTCTCTTTGAAAAACCAAAACGTAGTGATTGGCAGCGGTAACATTTTTCATACGAACATCACCGTTGGCATACAGCCAGATGCTGGTCCTACTCCCATAGGTGTAGCCGCGAGAGGTAATGGCCAAATCAGGAAGATCTTCAACGAAGAAGTCACCTTCCGTCTGAAATGCCAGATAGTTTGCGGGACGGCTGGAGGAAAATATTTCTCGTTGATTTAAAGTTTGAGAATTCACGAGCATATTGCCGCCGTTTTCCAGTAATACCCAGAAAAATGGCGTTTGAGTACGGTGTTGACGCGTACTATTGATTAGGAGAGATATATTCGGTGTGATATCCAGTCCAATAATTTCTGCAGTATCAATCATATCAAGCTCAGCTTGGGACGCACCTGCTCGGGTGAATACCCAATAATCCTTGGTTGGATCATCTAGTTTCATCACTAAAACATCGTTTCCAGCCGGAGCTATTGCACTATCATAAAGACTCCAAGACTGCGCTCGTTGTCCAGTCGCTCGTTTGAAGACCAGCGAGGGAGTTGAAGCATATACGACTCCTCCGGGTGCCAAATAGCTGCCGTTCCCTCCAACCACTAGCTTGGTTGATTGAGGGAAACCTTTTAGCTTCTCAGACATCACATTGTCACTGATTGGCTTAAAGCTATAGCCTTGCTCAGATACATGGTAACCCGATTGGCCCTGTTCATTTTGGTAACGAATAATCGCGGTTACGTGACTGATATCCTCAAAAAAGACTTGACCGATAGCATTAATACCTCGGGTAGGCTTTTTAACTTTGACCATTTTCAATGATAGCGATGTGGTATCTTCATAGGTGCTAGCGTTATCTAGAACGATGTACTCCATACAGGGTTCATTTCCAATTGCCAGCTGACCGGTATGTCCCCCCATATTCAGCCGTCCAACCAGCTCCCATTCACTCGAAACGTCACATGATGCATAAGCAGCTGAGAAGGACGACATTAAAATAGTCGCAATTACAACCTTGAATAAGTCAGACATAGGGCCCCCTGTCTTAACACCCATTCGACAGCCATCCATACGTGAACGAGTAAATAAATTGGTTAGCAACTCGGACTGGCCGGACATCAGGCAACCAATATCAGAACAAAATAAGGCCAGCTAATGTCAAAGTCTAACAAAGTAAATAGAGGGTAAATGTCGACCAGTTCACATTTTGACGACACCACGAGAATGAAGTGTGAGACAAGGCACAAAATCCTTTCTAATCACCCCATACCATTTACTTATAGGGGTTATAAGTAGTTGAAAATCGATAGGTTGGTAATTTGGGTATAGCTCTGCTGCGCTGCTTGAAGGGCGGTGAGCTGTCGTTGGTAGATGCTGATTGCATCAGCATAATCAAGATCTTCAATCTCTGATAAGTTTTGGGTGCTGACTAGTTCGTGCGTTTCGTTTTGTTGTAGTTCTTTATCAACAAGGTTCATGCGCGCCCCTACTTTTGAGCGCACCTCCAATACGTTATCTAAACCTTCATCAAGATCAGCAATAATACGCCTTAGTTCGACGGATTGCTGATTGTAATCACCTTGGTCCTCTAACGGGCGACGCAATGTATCCATAGCCCGCTGAACAATAGAGAACAAATCTTGCGATGATGAAGGCTGCAGCTCAAAAGAATCGCCGGGGATGGGGTTATCCGTCACCTGTACTTCAATACCGTTGAAGGTAATCGGCTGGCCTGTCGTGAACTCTTGGGCATTAATAATAGGATCAGCAGGTGGTGCCGGATCGATTACAGCCCCACCGGAGTCAACCACCTGGTATGCCAGATTGCCCGCACCATTGGTAATAAAGTTCAGCGTGTAGGTGTCACTGACATAAGTGGTGTTATCGACGACCCGAGCATATTCCACATACCCAGTTCCGTCATTGGTCGGACCAAGAGTAACCTGGAAGTCGCCCAGACTATTAGGCACGCGCATAAATATTTCGTTGCCATTGTCGGATACAGGCACAGTCACCGCAGCACTTAGCTGAATGCGCCTTACGCCTTCGTCACCGGCATAGGTAACATTTCCAGCATTGTCCACCGTAAAAGGCTGCGTACGGCTTTGATAACCGCCAAATAAGTAATTGCCGTCAGCTCCTCGTGTATTGGCCATACCCATTAGCTGCTCGAAGCGTACTTCAATTTCATCAGCCAGAGTTTTCTTATCGGTTTCAGTAAGGCTGGCTGAGCCACCACGGATAATTAACTCTTGAATATTTAGAATCAAATCATCGACATTCGCTAGAGTTGACTCCTCCAGTTCAAGTTTGTTTTTAGCCGCTGTAGAATTATCAATATATTGCTGGGTTACCGAGATTTCTTCTTTTAGCGTCAATATAGCGGTCGCCGCGATGGGATCATCTGAGGGCTTATTAACGCGCTTGCCAGTAGCCAACTGCTCTTGAGTTTTGTTGAGTAGCTCCTGGTTGTCTTGCATAGCGACAAAGCCAGGGCGACCGAATTGCAGATTAGATATACGCATAATTCATTACCTCACTGCACCGCCGCAAACAACACATCAATTAACTGTTGCACGGTACTCAGTACTCTGGCATTAGCCTGATAGGCTTGTTGAAACTTAATAAGGTTAGCTGCCTCTTCATCAAGATTAACCGCAGAAACACTATCTCGACGTTGCTGAGCTTGTTCGCGGAGAGCTTCTGCCGTTTTGGCATTTATCTTTGCTTCTTCGGTTTTTGCGCCAACCTCCGACACCAATCGACCATATGACTCTTGATAATTCGTCGTACCGTTATCCAGTGTTTTAGTCGTTTGAAGTGCTGCTAACGCCACGATATTTCGATTATCACCAACACCATCTGTGTTATATCCGACAGTGAATGTGTCACCGGAGACGGGCTCACCTGATATAGTGAAACTGTAGCCATAATTAAGACCAGCCAGGGCTAAAATGTCGTTTGTTTGACCAGGCACATAATTATTATATGTAGGGTTTAGTGCATCCACCGGAAGTCCCGTCGTGGAATCCAAAATTTCATATTCCGTTGATGAAATAAAATTAATTTCCAACGGCGGAGTTAGTGCCTGTGCGGTCGTAGTAAACGTAGCGTTGGTTGTATCTGTTACTTCTCCCGCACCGATAATACCTGTCCCTATGTTATCTAAAGCGGTTTGAGTTCGAATAGGACTTGCAGCAGCAATATCTTGAGGATCTTGTATCACAACACCTAATTCATCTGCCCCATTTCGCACGGGCTGAATTCGATAGCTCTCGCCACCAAGCGCCCCTATTGCGGTAAAATTTATTGAAAAGCCTTCTCCAGGAACGGGGATCAAAGCGGGTGCAGCAGCAGGCTCTGGGAATGAGGTAACAAGGCTCCGATCATTGAGATTACGTAATGTCCATGTTGACGTTCCACCATCATAGTCCAGCTGGTACTCATCATCGGTTAGCTCAGCTACATTGCTTATTTGAACTTCCAGCGAAACAGGAGAAGCAGGGTTATTGTTCACATTGGCGGCAACCCGTTGCCCCGCAGCGGCAGCACTATTCACATCAGTGAAAAACAACCCTCCTAGATTGTTTTCCAAGTCCATACCCAATTGGTGTTGATTGTTAAATGTTTCAGCGAGCCCAATGGCGACACGGCCTAAGCTATTAAAGCTTTGTTCAAGGACATTTTCGCGAAAGTCCATCAAACTGCCCAGTGAACCACCGGATACATTATTATTTATATTAACCCTATCGCCATTAGTGTTTTCAAGCGCGACTTCTGTTCGGAGCGGATCGGTATCGTTTGCAACCGTCGACATTGACTGCGTGCGCCCACCTAAAACCAATATTTGCCCACTACCTACGAATACATTGAGGCTGCCATCCGATATCTGAATCGTTTGCACATCTACTTCTTCTGCTAGCTCCGCAATTGCGGCATCTCGTCGGTCTAAAAGATCATTCGGTAACTGAGCTCCATCCCTCGCGCCGGAAGAAACGATTTTATTGTTTAATTCTGCGATATTATCAGCCAACGCATTGATACGAACGACAGCAGCCTCGATTTCGGTATTGATAAGGTTTCGTTGGGTCTTTAACTCTTCATTTACACCATTAAACTGTCTGGCGACAACATCGGCTTTTTGCAACAGAACTTCGCGAGCAGGAATACTTGTCGGATCTTGAGTAAGCTGGTGAACCGACGAATAAAAGTCTTCCATTACTGCGGTTAACCCAGTATCAGGATCACCAAACAAGTTATCTAAACGACTGGTCAACCTTTCAGAGGTGACCTGATATTGCTCAAATGAAATAGCGCTACGCAGCTCTTTTACTGCAAACTCATCATATGAGCGCTTAATATCCGTTATCTGCGCGCCAGTGCCAAAAGCACCAGCACCAGTTAGCTCTGGTATTCGTGTACCCTGAGAAACCTGCTGTCGAGAATAGTTAGGATTGTTGACATTGGCAATATTATGGCCAGCAACATCCAGTGCCTGCTGGCTGACACTCAACCCGGAAACTGCAATACCAAATAAATCTGCCATGATGGAATACCTATAAAGGTGTCAAAGACTCGTCGCTTAATTCTACTTAGTTAGAGTTAAGCAAGTCTGATGCCATTATGCGTTTTATCTTGTTGGCATACTCAGGATCGGTAGCATAGCCCGCTTGTTGGAGCTGCTCGATGTATTGGGCGGGATCACTGGCTTTGTCTAGCGCTGGCGCATATCTGGCGCTGTTCTTAATGAACTGCGCATAGTCGGAAAAGCTGTGTTCGATGTCGTTATAGGCCCGAAAATTTGCCTGCTGCTTTATCGGGTTTCCTTGGATATATTCCAGCGTCTGAACCGACGCTTTATCGCCACCCCAGCGATGATCGGCTTTGATATTAAACAGATTGAAGCTGGATTGACCATCCGACTTATTGATGACGTGTTTCCCCCAGCCAGTCTCTAGTGCGGCTTGGGCAACTAAGGCTTTCGGGTCTAACCCATTGAGCTGCTCGGCCCATTTTTCGGCAACCGGCATCAGGCTTTTCACAAAAGCGGTAGGCGAACTAAAGTCCAGCTCGGGCACCTGCTCACTGGCTACGGCTCCAGCTTTACCCACCTTGATTTCTGGTTGGGAGGCATAAGCGGGCTTTTCACTTCGAGCGGCGAGAATGGCAGACGGCGGCAAATGACACTCTTGGGGCGATAGCGCCATGTCAGCATGATGTGCCGACTTCGACTCTATTTCCAGTCGGCTCCCATTCTGTGGTTCGGCCGCTAGTTTCTCTTGTAGCGCATTTTGCGGGTTAGCAGCTTGGCGCGTCACCTCGTGATTTAACTGCTCCTTCGGGATATCCCTGGCACCAACATCGGGAGAAAGCTGCTTAACAATAATATCGGCAAGCCCCAGCCCTCGTCCCTGAGATAGTTCTAGCGTCAGCTGCTCATCATACATAGAGCGAAACATCTTGCTTTGCTGACTATCAAACAGATTACCATCACTAAAAACGTCATTCGCTTCGCGCATGCTTTTTAGCACTAAATTCATAAACACCGATTCAAGCTGCTTGGCAGCAGCCTTTAACGCACCTTTTTCATCGGTTTTAGCCTGTTTACGAAGCTCATCCAGCCCCTGCAAATCGCTATAAACATTAGCCGCACCTTTACTCGGTAAACTAACCTCAGGCAGGCTTCCATCCAGCCTCATAGGCATTCCTTGCATTGGCGACATAGGAATGTTCATAGCACAACCAGCTCCGCATCAAGCGCACCCGCTTGCTTTAGCGCTTCTAAAATAGCCATCAGATCACCAGGAGCCATGCCAAGAGCATTGATCGCCTGCACCACATCATCCAGGGACACGGTCTGCCCCATGCGAAATGCGCGGGCATTTTCCTGAGTAACACCAATATTGGTATTTTGGAGCCGCTGCGTTTCCCCGTCTGCAAAAGGCTGTGGTTGGTCAGCAAACTCTTCTTCTGTCACCGTTACTACGAGATTGCCATGCGTGACGGCCGCAGGCTTAACCCGCACATGCTGCCCCATAACGATGGTACCAGTGCGTGAATTGATAACGATTCGTGCCGGCCCTACTCCGGTGGTAAACTCTAAATTCTCAAGCATGGCAATAAAATTGACGCGCTGAGTAGGATTACGTGGCGCACTAACGCGAACCGAACTAGCATCTACCGCTTTGGCCGTGCCCGCCCCTACAAAATTATTGACAGCATCGGCCAAACGCTTCGCCGAAGTAAAATCAGAGCGTTTAAGATTAAACACAACATAATCTCCAACATGCAATCCGTTCGGCACCGCTCTTTCAACGGTAGCGCCATTAGGTATGCGCCCTACGGTTGGAACATTAATCGTTAGCTTAGAACCATCCCTCCCTTCTACACCAAGACCACCCACAACCAGGCTCCCTTGAGCCATCGCGTACACATTATTATCCGCACCTCGAAGAGGAGTTAACAATAGTGTGCCACCACGTAGGGATTTCGCTGAGCCGATGGATGAAACGGTTATATCAATGGTCTGTCCGGGCTTTTTAAACGGACGAAGCGTGGCGTGAACGGCCACGGCCGCGACATTTTTTATCTTAGGCTTTAAGCCTTGTGGCAACTTTATACCGAACTGCTTAAGCATGGTCGCAAAGGTTTGTTGGGTATAGGTATTTTGCTCGCCCGTCCCATCAAGCCCCACCACCAGTCCATAGCCTATCAAAGGGTTTTCACGCACGCCCTGAATGTCGGCAACATCTTTGATTCGTTCAGCAGAAACCATGTTGGCAGCAAGCGCCATTATGAGCGCAGCGGCAAAGTGAATTACTTTCATGATCGCCTCCTAAAATGGCCACAGAGAATGGCCAAACATTGCTGATAACCAACCATTTCTATTGGCTTCATTCAGCGAACCTTTGCCACTGTAACTGATTTGTGCGTTGGCGACTCGGCCCGACGAAATGGAGTTGTCAGGTTCAACATCTTCTGGACGAATAATGCCACTGATGCGGATATATTCATCTCCTTGATTCAGAGTCAGCCACTTTTCGCCACGTATAATCAAATTGCCATTGGGTAAAACTTCAGAAACCGTGACGGTGATCTCACCTTGTAGCAAGTTGCTCTGAGAAGAATCGGCCTCACCACTAAAATCAGTGCTGGAATCGTACCCAAATGACAGGCTATTTGCCTGATTAGATGCCAAAGGTAATATACCTGGCGCATTAAACTGTAATGCACTTCCAAGTAAATTAGGACTTTCCATTCCTCCTTTGCTAGCCTTGGCGATTTCAGTATCCTGATTTTTCTGAGCCCGAGTTTTTTCATCCAGCTTAACTGTAATAATGTCACCAACACGACGAGCACGTACATCGGTATATAGATTAAGCGCCGTTGCAGGATTGTAGATGGCACCATTGGCTGCGGGTGGCGCTGGCTGCATCGGAGGATAGGTTGGCGCAAACTCAGCATCGCCGGGCGAAGGCTCCTGCATGGTGGCGCAGCCAACGGTTAAACAAGCAACAGTTAAACAACCTATCAAACGTAAAATTAAATGTCGCATACCAACACCTCCGGCTTACAGATTCTGCGCAATGTTTTGCAGCATCGAGTCAACAGCTGAAACCACCTTCGAATTCATTTCGTAAGCACGTTGCGTTTCAATCAAATTAACCAGCTCTTCTACCGCACTGACATTAGAAGATTCGAGCATTCCCTGGCGGATCTGCCCTAGCCCTGTTAACCCAGGTACACCCACAATAGGAGCGCCACTGGCACCTGTTTCGGCAAATACGTTTTCACCACGCGGCTCTAAACCGGCAGGGTTTACAAAATCAGCTACCTCGATGTTTCCAACAACCGCTGGCTCAGCCTGCCCTTGCAATTGAACAGAAATCGTTCCGTCCTGACCAATGGTAATGCTCTGGTAGTCTGCTGGCAGGGTAACGGCTGGTTCAAGAGGATAACCACTGCCAACCGTGACCACATTTCCCTCAGAATCCAAGGTGAACTGACCGTTACGGGTGTAACCCAACGAGCCGTCGGGCATTACCACTTGAAGAAAGCCTCGCCCTTCTACCATCAAATCCAGCGCATTCTCGGTGCTGACCACACCGCCTTGGGTGAACGTTTTTTGTGTACCGACGGTTTTTACCCCCGTACCAAGCATCAGACCGGTTGGTAAGCGGGTATCCTGTGTCGATTGACCACCAGGCTGGCGAACTTTTTGATAGAGCAGATCTTCGAAAACCGCGCGGTCTTTCTTAAAGCCAACGGTACTGGCGTTGGCCAGGTTATTCGATATAACGCTGATATCGGTCTGTTGGGCATCTAAGCCGGTTTTACTGATCCAAAGTGCCGGATGCATACTGCACCTCCTGTTACTAATTCGTGTCTTTGCGCTGACTCGCTTTTTGAACTTAAACTCGTGCTTTAGAACTTAAGAGCGTCTTCGCGTCAAAAAAATGCTGTTCTGTCTACTAGCTTTGCAATAGACGTGCCGAAGCTGTATCCATTTCTTCAGCGGTTTTGATCATTTTGACTTGCATTTCAAACTGGCGAGAGTGGGTAATCATGCCGATCAGCTCTTCAACGGCATTGACGTTACTGCCTTCTATTGCCCCCGAAACCACAGCCACATCAGCACGCGGTTCGTCAACGGCGCCATCAAGGTTACGAAACAAACCGTCCGGCCCCTTGGTCAAATTAGCTTGGTCAGGCTTGGCTAGCCATAACCTATCAACCACTTCCAGCTCGGTGGGCGTCGAACCAAGAGGTTTAACGGTGATAGTGCCATCAGTACCAATCTGAACTTTTTCAGAAGGAGGAATAGCAATGGGCGACTCCCCGTCTCCCATGACTAGCAATCCTTCGCTATTCACTAGAAGACCATCAGGGGATATATGAAAGCTACCAGAGCGGGAGTAAGCAGGGTTACCTTGCGCATCCTGAACGACAATCCAGCCATCGCCTTTTACCGCAACATCTAAGTCTCGCCCCGTAGTAACGAGCGATCCATATTTGAAATCTGTTCCCGGACGCTCAGACATAGCGAAAGCGCGAGTTGGCATACCATCGCCATAAACTGGCATAGAACGATGCTGATTAAAATCGGCTTTAAAGCCGGTGG
>CESG01132697.1_pt1 | contig 17366 bp, 21 predicted proteins | sample 531121 | NCBI WGS metagenome assembly CESG01 (sample SAMEA2621287, study PRJEB7988) | marine metagenome | biome: marine biome (ENVO:00000447); feature: mesopelagic zone (ENVO:00000213); material: "saline water (ENVO:00002010), including plankton (ENVO:xxxxxxxx)" | depth 800 m
CTCAGCAAGGGATCAACAGGTTTTCTGGCGAGAGATCGGAACCCAGGCAAACTGGTTGGCTGGCAAGTAATCCCTAGCTTCCGCCTTCAAACCCCAGCTGCCGCCAAGCCTCGTACACCATCACCGCCACCGAATTTGACAGGTTCAGCGACCGGCTCTCCGGGCGCATCGGCAAGCGCAGCCAGTTCTCTCGGGCAAACCAGTTGCGCACCTCCTCGGAAAGTCCTCGGGTTTCACTGCCAAACATCAAGTAATCACCAGCTTGAAATTTCACATCGAAAGGTGAGTGTTTGCCTTTCGTCGTCATTGCAAAGCAGCGTTGCGGGTTGGGTTGTTGGCGGTCGAGAAACGCCTCCCAGCCAGGGTGGACCAACATGTTTGCATACTCGTGGTAATCAAGCCCAGCGCGCCGCATGCGGGCATCTTCCAGTGGAAAACCCAAAGGCTCAACCAAGTGCAACTGCACGCCAGTGTTGGCACACAAGCGAATCACATTGCCCGTGTTGGGCGGAATTTCCGGTTCAACCAATACAACATTAATCATTCTGGAGTCCTGCACACTGCCATGGTTACAATTGATTCAGCTCCCGCTTTGTAAAGTGCGGCCTTGCAGCTTTGAATGGTGGCCCCAGTGGTAATCACATCGTCGACCAAGCCAATTCGGATATTGGCGGGTATGCAAAGTGTTGCCCTGAAAGCCCCCTGCAAATTCAGCAGTCGGTCCTCACGGCTCAACGTCGCCTGCGCGTCGAGTTCCTGGGTTTTGATCAGCCAGTGCGTGCGCACCGGTCGTTGAATACGCCGCCCCAAATGTCGGGCTATCAAAGCGGCTTGATTATAGCCGCGCCGCCTTAATTTGTCCGGGCTCACCGGCACAGGCAACAATACATCGGGCAAATCCAGGCCCATTTCAAGCGCCTTTGTGCCCAGCCAATAGCCCATAAATCGGGCCATGCCATGGTGATTGCCGTATTTCATCAAAGCAATCCATTGATCAAACGGCGCCACGTAATCGCTACACACCACGCATTCCAAAGGCGCTAGTGCGCTGTGTTCAAGCTCGGGTTTGCAGTGTCGGCAATGTGTCCACCCAAACGCCTGCAGGCGCGGGCCAAGCGCCAGCGCGCATCGTTTGCAGCGCACGGCGTCGCGCTTATGGATCATGGTCTCGCAGTGGCCACAAACAAAGCGCTCAAACTCGGCGCTACTGTTCGAAGCGCTTTTATGCAGCGGTGTTTGGCAGGCCATGCAGCGCCCCGGCACCATGGCGCCGCCCATACTCTGGCAAGTTCTATAGAATAGACGGCACCACCTTTTTGCTGAAATGGCTAGTCCCACAATGTCCTCGCAGTTCTGGAAAATTCCCCGGTCTAACAACGCCTTGGCGTACCAATGGTTGCGGCGCGCCGCAAAGCCATTGCCTTTCATACTTGAAGAAGTCAACCAACGCATGGTGAACCGTGCGCAGATCATGCGCCCGGTCGAGGGAGGGGTGGTGCATCAAGGTTGGTTACACCCCTCGGCCTTGCCGAATGTCAAATCCTTGTTTGTTGGGCGTGAATTTGCGGTATTTGCACCCAAGGCGATCAGCTTGCCTGTAGAGCAGCTCGAACAGGCAGCCGCTTCTTTTTTGGCCAAACTGTGGCCCGGCCGGGCTGCGCCCAAGCCTTCTGCAGCAATTGCACTGCCAATCAACAGCCCTTTGCCTTTGCCCAGCGAGAGCCAGGCCATGGTTTGGTCGCCGTTGTGGCTGCATGCGGTTGCCGACCCTGGTCAATGCCTGGCCGAATGGCTGCGTGTGTTGAAACCTGAAGGCGGCGTGTTTTTCAGTTGTTTTGGTCCTGATACCGCTCGTGAATTGCAAGGCCTTGCGCAAGCCATGGGCGAGCCTTTCCCTGATTTTGCCGACATGCATGATCTCGGGGACCTGATGAGCAAGCAGGGTTTTTCAGACCCAGTTATGGAGATGGAAAAACTGACGCTGACTTACAGTTCGCCAGCCAAATTGATTGAGGACTGGCGCGCCTTGTGTGGCAACCACCTGGAAACACGCAAGCAGGGTTTGCGAACGCCACGCCAGTTTTCTGAGGCAAGCCTTTACCTTGAGCAGCTGCGAAATCCTGAAACAGGCCGCATTCCACTCACTCTAGAGCTGGTTTACGGGCATGCCTGGAAAGTCAAAAGAAAAGCCAAAACCGATGTGGCCACTGTAAAAATTTCAGACATCAAAGGGCGCAAAGGCTCGAAATAGCTTGCTGCTACGCAGCATTTTCAAATGTAGCGCATTGTTTTTAACTTATTTCGGGGAAATCAGGCGCGGATTGCACCTGTCTTATTGCTTGCTTTAAAGCCTTGAGCCTATAATTCGAAGGTTTTAATGCACTCTTTTGGGCGTGCATTGGATCTGAATGACTGCTCTCTGAGAGGTAAATGGGCATGATTCCAGAAATTTCAAGTTCAGCGAATGCACCAAGCGGTAACGTTGGCAAGGTTGATACAAGTGGCAGCGGCGGGCAAAACTACTCGCCTCAAGGCAACAGGTGGGTCTTTCGGCGCAATTGTTCGCTCAGTCCCAAGCAGCTTTTGCAATGGTATGCCAGCTTGTGCGTAATCACCTTGGTGATTGCCTTTGGCTTTTTGTTGGCAGGTTTCTGGATCGTTTTGCCCTTTGCCGGAATCGAGTTGTTCTTGGTGGGAACGGCATTCGTAATTTACGCGAGGCATGCGGCTGATTACGAAATGATCGAACTTCAGCCGAACCAGTTAACGCTGGTGATGGCCGATGGCACCAAACTGACCCAGCTTGAATGGTCGCCCCAATGGGCCAAATTAAGCTACAACGGAAAATACAAAGCGCCTTTGTTGTTCAGTCACAAGGGCCAACAAGTAAAAATAGGCAAATTTATTGCCGAAAAAGACAAGTCAGCGCTGCACCGTGAATTGAAAGCAGCGTTGGCCAGGGCAGCATGTTCTTTTTAGGCATGCGGCTTCCACCAGTTTGATATTTTTTTTGAGATTGAGGATCGCCATGTTGAAGTCGTCCTTGGGTATTCGCAAAGCTGTTGCTTCGGCTGCTGCAATTGCGATGACATCCTTCGGAGGTGCAGCGTTTGCCGAGAATGTTTCTGGGCAACCCCTGCAGTACAACCTCGCTGAACCGGTTACTGAAATCGCGCGTCAAATCTACGATTTGCACACGCTGATGTTGGTGATCTGTCTGGTTATTTTCGTTGCCGTGTTTGGCGTGATGTTTTACTCAATCTACGCGCACCGCAAGTCAAAGGGCGCAAAGTCGGCCTCTTTCCACGAAAGTGTAAAAGTTGAAATTGCATGGACCATCGTTCCTTTCCTGATCGTAATCGGCATGGCTTTGCCCGCAACCAAAACAGTGGTTGCGATGAAAGACACCTCCAACGCCGACCTCACCATCAAGGCGACTGGTTACCAGTGGAAGTGGGGTTATGAGTACCTGGCCGGCGAGGGCGAAGGCATTGCCTTCCTGTCCACGTTGACCACACCTCGCGATCAAATTGACGACCATGAAGGCCAAGCCGTTGCACGTGGTGAAAACTACCTGATGGAAGTGGACAACCACGTGGTGGTGCCTGTGAACAAGAAAGTTCGCGTGGTGACAACCGCCAACGACGTCATTCACGCCTGGATGATTCCCGCCTTTGGCGTGAAGCAGGATGCGATCCCCGGTTTCGTGCGTGACACCTGGTTCAAGGCTGAGAAAGAAGGCATCTATCGCGGTCAGTGTGCTGAACTGTGCGGCAAAGACCACGCCTACATGCCTATCGTTGTCGAAGTAATGTCTGAAGAAAACTACTCCAAGTGGGTACAGGCCAAGCTTGACGAAATGAAAGCCAAACAAGACGACCCCACCAAGGAATGGACCAAGGAAGATCTGGTCGCCCGTGGCGAGCAGGTGTACAACGCCAACTGTGCGGCTTGTCACCAGGCTTCTGGTGAAGGCATCCCCGGCGCATTCCCTGCGCTGGTGGCTGCACCTTCAGTGGTAGGTCCGCAGGCTGATCAAATTGCAATTTTGCTGAACGGCAAGGGCGCTGGCATGCCAGCGTGGAAGCAGTTGAGCGACGTTGAAATTGCTTCAGTAATTACATACACACGAAACGCTTGGGCCAATGCTGGCACAGGTACCGACCCGGTTGTTCAGCCAAGTGCTGTTACGGCTGCACGTTAATATTGCTTAGGAGATTTACATGAGCACTACCGCGGCAGATTTAACCCACGGCCATGGTCACGACCATGACCACGCGCACGACCACCCGCATGGTTGGCGCCGTTGGTTGTACGCAACCAACCACAAAGACATCGGTACCATGTACCTGATTTTCTCGTTCATCATGCTGCTGGAAGGCGGTGTGTTGGCGCTGATGCTGCGTGCAGAACTGTTTGCACCCGGCCTGCAACTGGTTCAGCCCGAGTTTTTCAACCAGCTCACCACCATGCACGGTTTGATCATGGTGTTCGGTGCGGTAATGCCTGCATTCGTGGGTTTTGCCAACTGGATGATTCCTCTGCAAATCGGCTGTTCTGACATGGCTTTTGCCCGCATGAACAACTTCAGCTTCTGGCTGATGGTGCCTGCGGCGATCATTCTGACAGCATCGTTCTTCATGCCTGGTGGCGCAACTGCCGCTGGCTGGACTCTGTACGCACCATTGTCGGTGCAAATGGGCCCTGGCATGGATGCAGCCATTTTCGCGATGCACATTCTGGGTGCCTCGTCGATCATGGGCTCCATCAACATCATCACAACCATCCTGAACATGCGCGCTCCCGGCATGACCTTGATGAAAATGCCGATGTTCGCATGGACCTGGCTGATCACTGCCTACCTGTTGATCGCGGTAATGCCCGTGTTGGCTGGTGCCATCACCATGGTGTTGACCGATCGCCATTTCGGCACATCGTTCTTTAACGCAGCCGGCGGCGGCGACCCCGTGATGTACCAGCACATTTTCTGGTTCTTCGGTCACCCCGAGGTATACATCATGATTTTGCCGGCCTTCGGCATCATCAGCCACATTGTGCCCACCTTTGCACGCAAAACACTGTTCGGTTACAGCTCCATGGTGTACGCCACAGCGTCCATCGCGATTCTGTCCTTCATTGTTTGGGCGCACCACATGTTCACAACCGGCATGCCAGTCACAGGCCAGTTGTTCTTCATGTACGCAACCATGTTGATTGCGGTACCCACAGGCGTGAAGGTGTTTAACTGGCTGGCCACCATGTGGAAAGGCTCCATGACGTTTGAAACCCCAATGCTGTTTGCCGTGGGCTTCATTTTCGTGTTCACCATGGGCGGCTTCACGGGACTTATTCTGGCCGTAGCGCCTGTTGACATTCAGTTGCAAGACACCTACTACGTGGTGGCTCACTTCCACTATGTATTGGTTGCTGGCTCACTGTTTGCCTTGTTTGCAGGTACTTACTACTGGTTGCCAAAGTGGTCTGGTCGCATGTACAGCGAAACATTGGGCAAGTGGCACTTCTGGTCTTCACTGATCAGCTTCAACGTCACTTTCTTCCCAATGCACTTCCTGGGTTTGGCGGGTATGCCACGTCGCTACGCCGACTACGCCACACAGTTCACTGACTTCCACGCCATTGCTACTATTGGTGCATTCTGGTTCGGTTTGTCCCAGTTGATCTTCCTGTGGTGCGTACTGCGCGCATGGATGTTCCAGAAAGGCGAGGCAGCACCTGCCAAGCCATGGGAAGGTGCCGAAGGCCTGGAGTGGACTGTTCCATCACCAGCACCGTTCCACACTTTTGAAGATCCACCCACAGTGAAGTAATTCACTAGCGGGTTTAACAATGGGGGTTTGGTTTTACCAACCCCCCGTTGCGTAAAGCAGCTTTGGTTGGGCATTTGGCAGGCAAGGCTTTTTTACACAACGAATAGGTTCAGCAAGGAAGTAAGCGTGACCCCTGAAGAAAAAGAGAAAGCCAAACAAAACAAGCGCACAGGTTTGATTTTGCTGTCAGTGGCCGCCGTGTTTTTCATCGGCATTCTGATTCGTAAGGTGATGGAACCCAGCATCTTGAGTTTGGTGAACTAGGTTTTAATGAATTTGCAGTAGAGGTAAAGCAGCATGGCCAATGAAAATAGTCCGAAAACAAGCGGTTTGCACAAACAGATGGTGGTGCGCCTTGTCGTGATTGTTGTGGCCATGTTTGCCTTTGGTTATGCATTGGTGCCCATTTACAAGGCCATTTGTGAAATCACCGGGATCAACGTATTGACACCGCAAACCAAAAATGCGGAAGAGATTGTGAAAAACACCCAGGTGGACAAAAGCCGAAGCATTGAAGTTATTTTCGATGCCAATGAGCGGGGCAAGTTTCAGTTCAAGCCCGAGACCAATCGAATGATGGTTCATCCTGGCGAGTTGGTCACCATGAACTATGTGGTGTACAACAATTTGAAGAATGACACTGCAGGCCAGGCTATACCCAGTTATTTGCCCAGCAAAGCTGCTGAGCACTTCACCAAGCTGGAATGTTTCTGCTTTAAACAGCAACCATTCAAAGCGGGTGAAACCAAAGAGTTTCCGGTGGTGTTTGTGATCAACCCCAAGTTGCCACAAGACGTACACACCATCACCTTGAGTTATACATTTTTTGAAGTGGCCGGCGCGACAGCCATGGCAGCAGAATAATGTCGGAAGACATCAAAGAGGCCGCATCGCGTAAAGCGAGCACAGCCACTTTTCTGCAAACTTTGTCGGCCGTGTTGTGGTCATTTTTCGGTGTCCGAAAGGGTAAAAATCACTCTGAAGACATGCAGAAGTTAAATCCGGTCCACGTCATCATTGTGGGTCTGCTGGCAGCCGCTGGTTTTGTAGTCGGCTTACTGGTATTGGTAAATTTTGTGGTGAGTTCCGCTTAAGCCGTACGGAACTTGCTGTTGCAGTATCGAAGCATCTAAATTAAAGAAATAGGAGAAACCACCATGCGTGCGAATGCACCATATTACTTTGTGCCCGGCTTGTCCCAGTGGCCTGTGCTTGGCGCAGTGGCCATGTTCTTTTTTGTACTGGGCATGTCCCAGTGGGTAAACGGCTCGGAAGCGGGCCCTTACCTGTTCGCACTCAGCATGGGTATTCTTATTTATGTGCTGACCGGCTGGTTCAAGCATGTGGTGGGCGAGTCTGAAAGTGGTCAGTACAGTGCCCGCGTCGATGTGTCTTTCCGCTGGTCCATGGGCTGGTTCATCTTCTCTGAAGTCATGTTCTTTGCCGCGTTTTTCGGTGCTTTGTTTTATGCCCGTCAAATTGCAATGCCTTGGCTTGGTGATATCGACAACAAAGCGTTCCTGTGGCCCGACTTCACCGCCAACTGGCCCAACACTGGCCCAGCGGGAACAGTCGATGCGTTCCAAACCATGGGTCCATGGCCTATTCCAACCATCAACACCGCATTGCTGCTCACCTCAGGCCTTACCTTGACCTGGGCGCACCATGCCCTGATCGCCAACAAGCGTTCACAGTTGATTTGGGGTTTGGCGCTAACCGTGTTGTTGGGCGCAATTTTCATGGGCTTCCAGGCCTATGAATATATTCACGCTTACCGCGATTTGAACCTGAAATTGACCTCAGGCATTTTCGGCTCAACCTTCTTCATGCTGACCGGTTTCCACGGATTCCACGTGACCATTGGCGCCATCATGCTGTTCTTCATCATGATTCGCTGTATCAAGGGCCACTTCACACCAGACAGCCACTTCGCTTTTGAAGCTGCAGCCTGGTATTGGCACTTCGTGGACGTGGTGTGGTTGGGCTTGTACGTGGTGGTTTACTGGCTGTAACGCGGGAATTTCCTGCCAGACTGTAAAACACACAATTAAAAAAGCCACTGGAAAACTCCGGTGGCTTTTTTTTGGATATCGAGCTTACATTGAACTTATCGAATGCCAGTTGACTCTATCCAGCCCATGTACCAGGCAAAAAGAATCAGCAGGAACAGCGCGATGGACAAACCGATGCGCATGGTTAATGCGTTTACAGTTCGACTGGATTTGCTTTTGTCTTTCATGAGAAAGAAAAAAGCCGAACCCAGGCTTGCAAGAATGCCCAGGAACGCCAGGCCAATGATCAACTTCATGGTGAACACCTTTCAAAAACTAACCGTGTACAGCACACAAGTGGAAGTATGTCATGGTTAATGCAGTGAAAACACCCGGCAAAGTCAAGCTGATCCTTACCCTGTTAATTGGCGCTGGCCTGGTGTGGCTTACCTTCAGCTTGGGCCAATGGCAAACCAGCCGGGCATTCCAAAAACAAACCCTGTTTGAATCGCAAGCCCGCGCATTGGCGGCCGAGCCAGTGTCTCCAGCCAGTGCCAGTTTGGACTTGGACAATTTGTCCTACCGGAAAATTGAATTGAGGGGTAGGTTCGAAGCCAAAGCCCTGATATATATAGACAATCGTCAGGTAAATGGAAGGCCGGCAGTTCAGGTGGTGCAAGGTTTTCGGCCAGAGGGTGCAAGCTTTTTAATACCGGTCGATCGAGGCTTGTTGTTGCGAAATCCCGCTGAGCCACGCCTTGCGCCACCCATGCCCACTGAAGCCGTGCAAGCAGGTGAGCTTTTTGATTTACAAGGTACCATCTTGCCGCGCTTTGCCCAGTCGGCTGAATTGCGGGGCATGGCCTTGGGTGAGACTGACGACATTGTGAAAGCTCAAAGCAATGGCTATGAGGTGTGGTCCAATTTTAGTGGAAAGGAATTTGAAAAGCGCACTGGTCAATCAGTGAGCAATTTTGTAGTAACCCAGCAGCCGGTGGCGCAAACTGCCGGGCAACAGCCACAGGCGCGTATGGTAGGCGGTTTTTATCACCTGGCGGTGCCGCTGCAAGAACAAGTGGCCAAGCACAAGGGTTATGCCTTTCAATGGTTTACCATGTCGGCGGTGTTGGTGTTGCTGACCCTGTTTTTTGTGTACCGAGAGTTTTTTCGAAGCGAGTTTTACAAAGGGAATAAAAGATGAACGCAGCCAGCGCACCCGCGAAGCTGAACAAAGGCCGAATTACCATTTTGTTGGTGTTTCTAACTTGCGCATTGCCCATTGCGGCGGCCTTCTATTTGTACTTTTTTGACAAACCCGAAGGTACGAACAATTACGGCACCATTCTGGATCCGCAGGTGAATGTATCGACCGATGTATTCAAAAACATCAACGGCGACGATTTCACCATGCAGCAGGTGGCCGACAAGTGGGTGTTGATCCAGGTGATCAACAGTGACTGTGATGAAGTATGCCAAAACACCATGTACTTCCAGCGACAGGCCCGTGCCTCGAAAGGCAAAGAGCAAGGTCGCATTGAGCGTGTGGTGTTTGTTACCGACGACGGCCCCCTGGAAATCTTGCTGTTGCGACAGTTCCCCGATGTGCATTTTGTGCGTGCCAGTGAAGATCAGCTGAAAGGCTGGTTGCCCCTGGAGCAGGGCATTGTGGGCAACAAGGGCAGTGCGGACATTGGGACCGTGCGTGACCATGTTTTTGTTGCCGACCCGTTGGGCCACGTCATGATGCGTTTCCCACCCAACAACACCCTTCAGTTCGACAAGTTTCGCAAAGACATCAGCCGCCTGTTGTGGGCTTCAAACATCGGATAAAACGAGAGCAGCATGAGCAGTTATAAGCGTTTGGTCGCATTCACCACAGTTCTTACATTCCTTTTGATCATGTTGGGCGCATTTGTGCGCCTGACCGACGCTGGTTTGGGTTGCCCGGACTGGCCTGGCTGTTATGGCAAACTCACGCCAACACAGGCTGCAGAGGAAATCGCCCAGGCAGTGGAGGTTCAGGGCGGTACACACGGGCCGGTTTCCATGCCCAAGGCCTGGAAAGAAATGGCGCACCGGTATGTGGCCACTTTCCTGGGTTTCCTGATTATCGGCATTATGGTGATGGCTTGGAAAAAGCGGGCCGAGTTGAAGCAATCGCCCGCGCTGGCCACTTGGCTGTTTTTTGCGGTCTGTTTGCAAGGTGCCTTTGGTGCGTGGACTGTCACCATGCTGCTGAAGCCTGCGATTGTCACTGGCCACTTGATCGGTGGCATGACTATTTTGGGCATGCTGACCTGGCTGTGGCTTCGCCAAACCAACAATGCCCGCACCGTGGCACCGCCTCGCGACATGGGCGGACTGCGTCTGCTGGCCCGTGTGGGCTTTGTGGCTGTTGCAGCTCAAATCATTCTGGGCGGTTGGGTTAGTACCAACTACGCCGCTGTGGTGTGCACCGATTTCCCAACCTGTCAGGGAAGCTTTTGGCCGCACATGGAGTTCAAGGACGCATTCCACATTGTTCGCCATTTGGGTGAAACACCCGAAGGTGAAATTTTGAATGTGGCCTCGCTGACCGCGATTCACTTCATTCACCGCATCGGCGCTTTGGTGGTGACTGGTATTTTGGGCTTCCTGGCATTCGCCTTGTGGCGCAACCCCGGTACCAAACCCTTGGCCATTAAATTGGTGGCAGTGCTGGCGTTACAAATTGCCATGGGCATTGGCAACGTGGTGTTTCAATTGCCTTTGTGGTTGGCCGTGGCGCACAATGGGGGCGCGGCGCTGTTGCTGGTCACCCTGATCTTGGTAAACTATCGGGTTGCGGGCAATCGCCATCGAATTTCATAAGGCTCAACATGCCATCCGTTGAAAAAACAAAAGCCGTGAGTAGTTTTTCTCACGTGGCCAAACAGTACTGGACATTGACCAAGCCACGCGTGGTGGCCTTGATCGTGTTCTGTGCAGTTATTGGCATGTTTTTGGCAACCCCCAGTTTGCCCAACGCCCAAGTGCTGATTGCAGGTACCTTGGGCATTTGGCTAGTGGCAGGCGCTGCGGCAGCCTTCAATTGTCTGGTTGAACAGCAAATTGACGCAAAAATGGCGCGCACCCGCGCCCGGCCCTTGCCCCGTGGTGAACTGAATTCAGTTCAAACACTGGTCTTCTCCAGCATGGTGGGCGGTGTGGGCGTGTGGATTTTGTATGTGTTTGTAAACCCGCTGACCATGTGGCTCACATTGGCCACCTTTGTTGGGTACGCCATTATTTACACTCTGCTGTTAAAGCCCAATACGCCTCAAAACATTGTGATTGGTGGTGCATCGGGTGCCATGCCTCCGGTGCTGGGCTGGGCCGCTGTCACCAACAGTGTGTCTGCTGAAGCATTGGTGCTGTTCCTGATTATCTTTGTGTGGACCCCGCCGCATTTTTGGGCGCTGGCTTTGTATCGCACTCAGGAATATGCACGTGCTGGTCTGCCCATGCTGCCAGTTACCCATGGCGCTGCGTTTACCCAGTTTCATGTGTTTTTGTACACCATCATGCTGGCGGCCACCACGCTGATCCCATTCGCCATGAAAATGAGCGGGCTGATTTACCTGGTCAGCGCTGTGGTGCTGAACGCCATTTTCATCGGGTATGGTTACAAAATCTGGAAAAACTACAGCGATGCCTTGGCCAAAAAGGCATTCACGTATTCCATCGCCTATCTGGCGTTTTTGTTTGCGGCCTTGTTGGTCGATCATTATGTAACGGTGTAAGCAGTATGCGCAGTGTATTCAAGCAGCTCGATTCAGTAGGCACGCGGTTAAAAACCTGGTTGGCTTTTGGTGCGGTGGCATTGCTGTCCGCATGTAATACAGGCCCTGCCAGTTTTACCAATACCGACATCACCGGCTCATCCTTGGTGGCCAATTTCAAGTTGAAAGACTTGTCGGGCACTGAGCGCACCATGGAAAGCTACAAAGGCAAGGTGGTAGCCATGTTTTTTGGCTACACCCATTGCCCCGATGTGTGCCCCATTACCATGCAGCAATGGAGCGAGGTGAAAGCCAGGCTGGGCGAGAAGGGCGACAATTTGCAAGTGCTGTTTGTGTCTGTTGACCCTGAGCGCGACACCCCCGAACTGCTTAAAAAGTATGTGCCCCAATTCAACCCCACCTTTGATGCGCTTACTGCAGAGTCTTCCGACGAACTGAAGCCTTTGTTGGCTGGGTTGCGGGTGTACGCGGGCAAGGTCGAAGGCAGTACGCCCGATAATTACCTGATGGACCACACTTCAGCCAGTTATGTGTTCGACCAGCAAGGTCGCGCGCGCTTGCTGGTTCGCCACAACGCAGATTCTGCTCCCGTGGTTAGCGACGTTGAGCAAATTCTCGACGGCAAATAATTAGTCTTTTCGCGCAGTAATTGCGCTACAACTCAGTGGCTGCAAATTCATGGTCATTTGTGCTGTGAATTGGGCCAAGGGGCGGTTCTTGTCCTGATGCGCTGCGTGTGCGCGCTTCGAGCTTACGGTGTCGTTGTCAATATTGAACACCACCTCCCATTCCAGCAACAAAGGTTCACCTTCGGGGCTGTGATTGATCAGTACAATCACTGGCCTGCCTTCACACAACTCGTTACGAATCAGCTTCAGTGTGGCTTGCGCTGCGTTGCCGGCGTACCAATCGGCGACAAGTCTGGCTTTTCTCAAACCCTCCAGCATGGTGGCCGGCGAGGTGCCCATGCTTCCACTGAGCAGGTCTGGGCAATTGGCCCAGCGCATGATTTCGTGAATGTAGGGGTCGTTCAATGGGTGGCCGTGCCGGTCTTTGGGCAGGTGGTTCCAGCCAATGTCATGGTGGTGAAGAATGGTGCCCAAAGCGCAGGGGCCGCTTGCGCGTTGTACTCCCGCTGGTGTGGTGAAGGCGTAAAGGGTTGTTAAATCGAATTTGGGGCGTGTGATGAATTCGAGAGGTTTGCCAGTGCTGACAATTGTTTTTGCTTCGGAAAAATCGATTCCGAAGTGTGGTTTGTCGCTCATAAAAAAATAGGTCCTGTGCCGCCGCGTTCAACCGACATCTTATTCAGTGAATAAGCGTATTCGCGTAGCGCATAGTTTTATGCATCACGCTACGTCCGTTGTGCAGAACAGAAGTTCTCTCGTGCTTACTCGGTAGGCAGGTTGGCTACGTTGCTGTTGGCTTGCAAAGGAAGGGGCAGGCTACCGACTGGGGAGGGGGCGCCAAGGGTAGACAGCAAACCGTCCAGCGCATCGGTCACGGGGGCGAGCACAGCGTCCAGGGGGCCCGCTGCTGGCTCTTCGGGCTGGGGCGTGGGGGCCGGCGGGGGTGGGTTGTTGCCGCCAGTGCCTGAATCGTTGTTGTTGCCCGATTCAGTGGTGCTGGTGGTTTCAGTGGTGTTTGTGTTGTCTTCGTTGTCGCTGTATATGGCGGCCGTTGCGCCCAGAAATACCAGGCTTTCCAGCACTGGGTAGCCTGTTGATTCGCCACCGGCGCTGCTTGTGCCGAACAGGCCGAACAGGTCTGGGGTGTCTGCCGAGCCAGCGGTGTTTTCAGTGGCTTGTTGGCTTTCGAAGTAGACGCCCTGGCCATACAGGTCGGTGGCTATCCACTGCGGTACCTGGTCCATTTCAACCACTTCCAGGTTGAAGGTGGCAGCTGCACCCTTCTCAACAATCAGTGCATCTTTCACGCCAGTGAACTCGATAACAGCCTTGCCCGCAGCATCACTGAGTACGCGATCGCCCGGCAACAAAAGCATGCCGGCTTGCGCGGGCAGAAAAAAACCATCCCGAATCAACTGCACATTGCCGCTGATCTGGGTGATTTTTGCCTGTTGTTCAATGGACGTGCTTGCTGCGTTCATGGGTACTAAGTGTGGTTAAGCGTAGTTGTACGGACCGCCCACTTCCAGTGCTTTCTTAAAGCTTGGCATGGCGTGAATGCGTTTCACGTAGGCCGCAATTTTGGGCATGTTGTTGATGCTTTCTGCGCGGCTCATGGCCGCTTCCAGCGGAAAGCTCATCATGAAGTCAGCGCCAGTCATCTCGCCGCCACAAAACCACTCACTCTTGGCCAGCACACTTTCAATGTAAGCAAACTGCTTTTCAAGGTTGGGGTTGATGAAGCTGCTTTTTACCTGCTTTGAAATGCCTCGCGCAATTGGCAGCACAATGGGTTTCAGCAAGGCGGGTACCGGTGCATTCTCGATTTTATTGAACACCAGTGTCATGACCAATGGGGGCATGGCGGTGCCTTCGGCAAAGTGCATCCAGTAAGTGTAATCCCGGTGGGCCTGGGTACCTGCTGCCGGGCGAAACTTGCCGCCTGCCTTGTCGATCAGGTACTCCACAATGGCGCCGCTCTCAGCCACGGTAATGTCACCGTCGGTAATGACAGGCGATTTTCCCAAGGGGTGAATTTTTAGCAACTCGGGCGGGGCCAGGTAAGTTTTGGCATCGCGTGCATAGCGGGTTACCTTGTAAGGCAGGCCGAGTTCTTCAAGCAGCCAGATAATACGCTGTGAGCGTGAGTGTTCCAGGTGGTGTACTTCGATCATGGTCATAAAAAAGGGCTTGTTGCCAAGCCCTTAGTGTAGGTTAGTTTTCACCCAAAATGATTACAGCCTTGTTTTAAACCTCGCCGTGTTCGTATTTCAGCAAGGCTGTTTTCATTTTTTTCATGGCCTGGGTTTCAATTTGGCGCACCCGCTCGGCCGATACACCCAGCTCTGCAGCCAGGTCGTGAAGGGTTTTGGCGTTCTCGCCAGCCAGCCAGCGGCTGGAAATAATGCGCTGGCTGCGTTCGTCCAGGCTGGCCAGGGCCATGTCCAGGCCCTCGCTGTGCAGGCGTTCCATGTTGGCACCCTCCAGCACTTCAGTGGGCTCAGCACCTTCAGCGGCCAAATAGCGCACGGGGTTGTAGCTGTTTTCTTCACTGTCTATGTCTACAACCGGGTCAAGGCTGAATTCATGGCCAGCCATGCGACGTTCCATGTCGTATACGTCTTCGGGGCGCACATTCAACTCGCTGGCCACCTCGTTGATTTGGTCTGGCGAGAGGGTTTGACCATATTTTTTGAAGCTGTTCAGGTTAAAAAACAGCTTGCGGTGCGCCTTGGTGGTGATCATTTTCACCATGCGCCAGTTGCGAATAATGTATTCGTGAATTTCCGCCTTGATCCAGTGCAGCGCAAAGCTGACCAGGCGCACGCCACGCGTGGGGTCAAAGCGTTTCACTGCCTTCATCAGGCCGATATTGCCCTCTTGAATGAGATCGGCATGGGGCAAGCCATAGCCAAGGTATTGGCGTGCCACGGCCACCACCAAGCGCAGGTGGCTAAGCACCAAGCGGCGGGCGGCTTCAAGGTCATTGTCGCGCTGCAGGCGTTCGCCGAGCTCAACTTCTTCCTCGGGGGACAGCATGGGAATTTGGTGTGTGGCTGAAATGTAGGCATCTAGGTTGCCAAGCGGGCCACGGGCCACCAGCGCCCATGGGTCGCGCACAGCAAGGCTGTTGCCAGCGGCGCGTGTGTTAGCAAGGGTCAATGCAGTGGTCATGATTGCGGTGTTCTCCGAATTAATGAACCGATTTCCATTTAATTTTAGCACTCTTCGTTTAGGAGTGCTAATCCACCCAAAAGTTCCGGTTTTCAACTGTTCTGAACTATTAAAGTGTCGTCGTTCATGTCATTTGTCATTAAATTCAGATTTTTGTCATTTTTGTAGATGAGAATCATTTTCCGTAATTCACGTACATTGGAACTCCACTGCAGTTGCGAACATCTTTTCTATGACAATTCTGCCTAATCACCACTTAATCACTGACGCGACTTTAAAAAGTCGACCCAAGACCGGGCTGTGCGGGCAAATCACTACAGGATTTAATTCGGCTGCGCACTCGTTCTTAGATTCAAAAGCCATGGGCTGGTGATCAAGTTGAAACTAAATTTCGACATTCGCGTCTCCTTTGCTGTTGCGCAGCCTAGGCGTTCACATCGTTCATTATCGGCAATCGATTTCTATTACCATCGAAAAATTAATTTTCCACGAAGAAGAATGTTAAAGAACTGGCAGTATCTAGAAGCTTTTGAGGATTAGATGTTCTGTTGTTTTAGGTTGGTTTCACTGATTCCAAGCTGCATTTACTCGGGGAATTTAATTGGCTTTATATTCGGAAGAAGTTTCTTGTTTGCGCCGATGACTCAATGTGATCAATAAAATCGCACCAACGCTGTTCCCAGAGGTTGATCAGGTGATTAATCTCAGCAATTGAGTATCTTCGACCTACTTCCTCGGATGTGAGGTTGCCATGTGCAATCTGATTTCGTTCTGCCACTACGGTATCCAACCTCCCCCAAACCTCTTTTAAGATTACACCCGGGTCCCCAAGTTCGAAAAGCTGAAATAAAAGTTCGATTTGAGAACGTTTCATAAAGCTCCCGTCAACCGGGAACAAATCAGGATTAATACTGCAGTTACGAGAATCCAGAACGGTATCCAAAAGGCGTATGCCTGTTTCCTGCCAAATTTTTCTCTCCGAAACATTTGATAGCGATTGCAATTGATTATGAATGGCAAATAGTTGAAAACCACGTTTAAGCCTGCGGTTTCCGACACGCAGCGTTTGCGCTATTTCGAGCAGTCTTCTGCAAATGGACGTAATTAGGTTCTCATAGCACGCGAACATCAACAAGATAGCCAGTCCTCGAGCATCCCTACTGGCATCGGTGCTTGAAGAATCCTCAGATTCATCTGCTGTTGAACTATGTGTGGCATCCAACAGCCTGCGAATGGCTGTTAGACGTAAGGATAGTTCCTCTTTGAAAGGTTGACCTTTGAACACGTAACTTAACTTGCACCGAGAAAATAATCTCTAGCCAGCTCAACCCGGCCAACCACTCGTTTTCTACTATTAGTTGCGCCCGTCGTTAGGTCACGCATTTCCTTGGACTGGATCCAGGAAGTGTTGTTTGGTACCAAGAGCTGTTCATTAACATTGAGTGCTAGAGCAGCCCCTACGGATACACCTTCAAACAAATTAACGGGTGTTGTCCCGAGGCGAGTTTTAAGTCCGTCTGGAAAGCTACGAGCAAGATAGTTGAAAGTTCGATGAAAAATCCTCGTTCTTTCTGCAATACGTGGTGCTTTGGCAGCTTCTCCAGCAAAGTCGTTCAGGAAGTCTTTAACTGAGTGATTAAAACTTGTATATTTGTCGATAAACGCAAAAAATCTGAGCAGATAGTCCTCTGCCGTGCCGTCTTTCCATTTAGCAGCAGGGAGTCGAACAACGCACTTAAAGTTCTCATCTTGAGCCAACGTGGTGAGCATATCCATAAATTCACCTCGAAAAACGCACTCCCTTACCTCTTGATCGGTGAGAGCTACACCTCCAGTATTGAGTCGCTCGAAAAGATCAAAGCGAACCTGCAAATCACTCTTGTCGTTCAAAACAATAACCTTAACTGGACGGTCATCCAATGTAGTTCGGATATCTTCTGTTGATTTGCACCCAAATTTGACCCGGGATTTGCATTGAATTTT
>CESG01064926.1_pt1 | contig 17189 bp, 15 predicted proteins | sample 531121 | NCBI WGS metagenome assembly CESG01 (sample SAMEA2621287, study PRJEB7988) | marine metagenome | biome: marine biome (ENVO:00000447); feature: mesopelagic zone (ENVO:00000213); material: "saline water (ENVO:00002010), including plankton (ENVO:xxxxxxxx)" | depth 800 m
CTGATATAAAGAAGTCTTTATGTGTCTTCCCCGCGGTAGCCTTCCGTGCGCCGTATGGCAACCAGCGAAAGCGCAAGCAGAGCGACGCCCCAAAGCAGCGTGAGCCAGTGGCCAAGTCGAGCGAAGGGCGTGGCAGCATGCGGCGGAGGTACGAGCGTATCGATTCGCCCTGCAACATTGCGCCCGATATGCTCGCGCACAACGCCGCGAGCATCGATCACGGCGCTGATCCCGGTTGTAGTGGATCGCAGCACCGGTAGTCCTTCTTCCGCAGCACGCATTCGCGCCTGAGCAAGGTGCTGTGGCGGTCCCCAGAGGCCGAACCAGCCGTCATTCGACGGGTTGAAGATATAATCGGGGCGGTTGGCCCGATCCACCACTTCGCCGGAGAACACGATTTCGTAGCAGATCTGCATGCCCGCGCGCCCATAGTCGCCCAGGTCCTGGGTCTGCGGGCCCGGTCCCGGGATGAAATCGATTGTCCCAGCAACGAGCCGCGAGAGGCCCAGTGGCTCGAGCAGGCCGCGCATCGGCAGGTATTCGCCGTACGGCACCAGATGCGCCTTGGCGTATCTCTCGCCCAATCGACCCTGCGGATCGACCGAGGTGACAGTGTTATACGCCCCCACCGCTTTTTCGCGTCCGTCGACCATTCCGATCTCGAGATCCACAACACCGGTCAGCAACAGGCTGTCCGAACCGATGGCCTGCCCCACGCGTGCGCGGGCGAAGGCGGGATCGCCCGCCGCCGTCATCTGGGTATAGTACCGCTGAGGATAGCCATCGCGCAGGTAGTCGGGGATGCCGCTTTCCGGCCATAGTACCAGGCGCCGGCTTTGCGGGCCTTCGGCGCGGCTCAGCCCGGCGATGCGCTGGAATTGTTCCTCGAACTTGGAAGCATCGTCGATCTCGTCCTGTCGCAAATTGGGCTGCACCAGCGTCAGCGGCAAACTCCCGTCGCGGCCCTTTCCAGCCGGGAAATAGACCATAGCAACCACGAAACAGACAAGCCCTATGCCTACGAACCGTTTCGCCTGCGCGAACCAGACAAGTGCGACGGCGAGCGCGACCGTTATCCCCGACAGGGCATAACTGCCGGCATAAGGCAGCAGGGCGGCAGAGCCCGGTCGATCCCACGGGCCCAGCATCATCATGGAGAACGGCCCCCAGCTGTAACCGCTGAAAACCCAGCTACGCAGCCATTCGGCTGCAATCCACATGGCACCAAAGGCAAGGGCAAAGGCGAGGAGGTTTGCCCGGCGCGCGATCAGCCAGGCCGCGCAGGTGGCAAAGGCGGGCCACACGGCGAGATACAGTGCCAGCAGCGGAACGGCAGCCCAACCGAGGATCGCAGGCATTTCCGCCTGATAGGTAAAGGCCGTCGCGATCCAGTTGTCGGTGACGGTGAAATGGGCGACGCCGAACAGCCATCCGGCCAGAAGCGCGCGTTTCCAGCTTGGCGAATGAAAGGCCAGCCAGCCGAAAGCCCCCATCGCCGCCAGGCCGAGCGGCCACAGATGAAGGGGCTGGAAACCGAAAGCGGATGCCGCGCCCAGCAAGAGCGCGGCAATATTCGGGTGCGATCGGGCCAAGCCGGGGATTTTCTCCATCGGCCTGTCCCTTAAATCGTCAGGTCAGCACTGCAAGCGCGATCAACCGACAGCGCTTACTTCGCTGTCGTCTTCCTGCTTGCGCCGACGGCGGCGCGGTGCGGGCTTTTCATCGGAATCGTTCGCGCCGATCGATGGCGGCAGCACAGTGGCATCGATACCGCCATCGCTTCCCGCAGAGCTATCGCTTGTCTTCGGCTTGCGCGGTGCGCGACGCTTCTTGGGTGCTTCGCCCTCTTCGTCGCGGCGTGTGAACGGATTTTCGGAAGGCTCGAACTCGCTTTCGCCATCACCGCCATCGTCGTTGCGCGGTTTGCGACCGCGCGGCTTGCGAGCACCGTCATCTTCGTTCTCGGAACGGCGAGCGCGCGGCTGGCGCACCTCGTCTTCATCGTCATCCCGATCGTCGCGGCGAGCGCGTGGCTTGCGATTGTCGTCGTCCTGATCGTCGCGGCGACCGCGCGGGCGACGATTGTTGCGGCGATCATCACCGTCGTCATCATCGTCGTCATCGTCTGACTGGTTGTGTCCGCGCTCGTCGTGGCGTTTCGCCTTGGCTTCGTCCTGACGGGCCTTGTTGTCGGCGATGACACGGAAATAATGGTCGGCGAACTGCAGATAATATTCGGCCTGCACGCGGTCGCCATTATGCTGGGCGTCCTGGGCAAGCTTCTTGTACTTGTCGAGCAGTTGCGGGGCATTGCCGCGAGCGCGGCTGTCGATCCGGTTGCCCGAATTGGCGCCGCCCTGATTGCGATTATTCCCGCGTCCGCGACGGCGGTTATTATTGCGATTGTTGTTCAAGGGTAGCTGGTCCTCATTAAATGCGCGGCGTAGACCATAAAACCGGTCCACAACTGGCCGCGTGACCCCTTGCGCGCCTGCGCCTGTCGCAGTTCGCGTGCCCCGGTTTGTGCATGGTATGCGGGGCCGGAGCCTCGCACCAAAACTGCAATGTCGGAGCTGGAACCGGTGGGGAGGCGTTAGCCGCGCACCACTGGCCTGGGGCCAGAGTTAAGCGTTCGAATCGCCTTTGCCAAGTCTTTTATCTCAGGATCAATGCGCGCGGTCGATCGGCAAGGTCGCGGCGCGTCTCCGGGGCGAAGCCCGATTCGCTCGCGATGGCTCCGACGGCTTCAGCCTGCCCTGCCCCGATTTCGAATATCGCGACGCCTCCGGGCACAAGCAGCTTGCCAAGCTGTGGGACTATGGCCCGATAGTCGTCAAGCCCTTCCGGCCCGGCAAACAGCGCCGTCGCCGGTTCGAATTCGCGCACGTCGGGATCGAGGACGGCATCGCTTTCGACATAGGGGGGATTGCACAGCACTAGGTCGAAACGGCCCAGATCGTGCGCCCACCCCGACTCCAGCCAGTTCGCTTGTACAAATTGCGCGCGCTTCGCCAGGCCCAGCCGTTGGCCATTGGCGCTGGCCACGACAAGAGCAGCAGCAGAGGCGTCGATGCCGACCCCCTTTGCATCGGGCCGCTCGTGCAGGAAAGCCAGCAGCAGCGCGCCTGACCCTGTCCCCATATCGAGCACGCGGGCATCGTGCCGGGCATAATCGAGCGCTGCCTGGACGATCGTTTCGCTGTCGCCGCGCGGGATCAGCGTATCGGGGGTCACGGCGAATTCGAGCCCGAAGAATTCCTGTACACCCAGCAGATGCGCCACAGGCTCGTGGGCCGCGCGTCGCTCAACCAGCAGATCGAAACCGGCCGCATGCGGCGCAGCCTCGTCGCGCATCCGCAACAGCAGCAGTTGGGAACGTGACACGCCCAGCACATGCGCCATCATCAGTTCGGCATCGAGCCGGGCGGTATCGCTGGTGGCGCTAAGTCGCTCCGCTGCCGCGCGGATCGCGTCGGCAATGGTCATGCGGCCATCCATCGGGTCACGCAGACCACGGCCTTATTCGGCCATTGCGGCAAGCCGCTTTGCTTCATCCTCGGCGATCAGTGCATCGACCAGTTCGCCCAATCCCGGCCCGGCAATGATCTGCGGCAGCTTCTGCAGCGTCAGGCCGATCCGGTGGTCGGTCACCCGGCCCTGCGGGTAATTATAGGTGCGGATGCGCTCGGACCGGTCGCCGCTGCCCACCATGGCCTTGCGCGCTTCCGCTTCGGCCCCTTGCGTCGCCTCGCGCTGCGCATCGTAAAGCCGCGTACGCAGCACCTGCATCGCCTTTTCGCGGTTCTTGTGCTGGCTGCGGCCGTCCTGACAGGTGACGACGGTATTCGTGGGCAAGTGCGTGATGCGGATCGCGCTGTCGGTGGTGTTGACGTGCTGCCCGCCCGCGCCGCTGGCCCGATAGGTGTCGATCTTGAGGTCGGTCGGATCGATCTGCACGTCGACCTCGTCCGGCTCGGGCAGGACGGCCACGGTCGCGGCAGAGGTGTGGATGCGCCCGCCGCTTTCGGTCTCGGGCACGCGCTGCACGCGGTGCACACCGCTTTCGAACTTCAATTTCGCAAAAACGCCGGTGCCGGTCACATTGGCGACGATTTCCTTGAAGCCGCCGACCTCGCTTGCGCTCATGCTGACCGGCTCGACCTTCCAGCCCTGCTCGGTCGCGAAGCGTTCGTACATGCGGTAGAGATCGCCAGCGAACAGCGCCGCCTCGTCGCCGCCCGTCCCCGCGCGGATTTCGAGCATAGCGGGCTTGGCATCGGCGCTGTCGCGCGGCAACATGGCGACGGCCAGCGCATGCTCGGCCTCGGGCAGGCGCTTCTTCAGCGCAGCGATTTCCTCTTCGGCCATCGCCTTCATTTCCGGATCGCCGAGCATTTCCTCCAGATCGACAAGCTCCGCCCGCATCGCCTGAACCTCGGACGCGACCTTCGCCACCGGTTCGAGTTCGGCATAATCGCGGCTCGCCTGAACGAATTCATCGCCTTCAAGCTGGCCAGACGCCATCCGCGCCTCGAGCTCGGCGAAGCGGTGGGTGATCTGGTCGAGGCGTTCGGCTGGAATTTGCATGGTCAGCCGAGGATCTTCTCGATTGCTACGCGCGTCTCATCGTCGGCCTTGATACGCATGTTTTCCGCGCCATCGCGCAGGTCGAAGGCAACGATAGTTTCCGCGCCGGCCTTGACCGCCTTGTCGAACCGCTTGCGCGCACTGCCCGATGCCATGAGATCGGCAGAGTGCCCTGCGGCCCTAATCTTGCCAATAGCCGTGATGGCGCGGTTCGTAAGTTCGTCGTTTTCGACCACCACGACCACATCCGCTTTCGGCTCGACCTTGTCGCCCACCAGCATCGCCAACCGTTCGATCCCCGCAGCCCAACCGACCGCGGACGTAGGCGCACCGCCAAGACTTTCCATCAGCCCGTCATAGCGTCCGCCGCCGAGGATTGTGCTCTGGCTCCCGAGTTTGCCTGCCGCCTCGCTGCCCTCGTCAGGGATGAATTCGAACGCCGTGTGGCGGTAATAGTCGAGCCCGCGCACCAGGCTTTCCGCGCGTGTCCACTTTACGTCCGCAGCATCGAGGCCGCTGGTCACTGCATCGAAGAAGGCTTTCGCCTCGTCCGTCAGGAAATCGTCGATCTTCGGCGCATCGGCAACGAAACGCTGGTCGCGGCGATCCTTGCTGTCGAGAATGCGTAGCGGATTCTTCTCCAGCCGCTCCTGCGAATCTTCGGACAGCTCGCCCTTCACTTCGCGGAAGTGCTCGATCAGCGCGGCGCGCCATGCCTCGCGGCTGTCGCCATCGCCCAGCGTGTTGAGGTGCAACGTCACACCCTCGATGCCCAGTTCCTTCAGCAAATGGTCGGCCATGGTCAGCAACTCGACGTCTGCTTGTGGTTCCCCCGCACCGATGATTTCGGCGTCGATCTGGTGGAACTGGCGATACCGCCCCTTCTGCGGGCGCTCGTAACGGAACAGCGGCCCATGCGTCGCTAGCTTGACCGGGGCATGCTGCTGCCAGCCGTTCGACAGAAATGCGCGGGCAATCCCGGCGGTAAATTCGGGACGCAGGGTCAGGCTCTCGCCGCCGCGATCGTCGAAGCTGTACATTTCCTTCGAAACCACATCGGTCGTCTCGCCGATCGCCCGGCTGAATACCTCGGTCTTCTCGAACACCGGCATTTCGGCGCGGCGGAAGCGATAGAGCTTGCGCACACGCTCGAAGGTTTCGACCACGAAGGCGAACGCCTCGGCGTCGGCGCCGAAAATATCCTGGGTGCCACGGATGGCTTGCGGGGTCTTGCTCATGGCGCGCGCTTTAGGTGCGTTGGGCCTCGGCAGCAAGCGGTCGGCACGCCGCCGCCCTTCGGCACGTCGGTGGAGCCGAGCGTGCCGCTGGTCGAGGGCGCCCTTGCCTTCCGCGGGCCACCCAAGCATCTACACCGCCATGAAAATCACCACCGTTCCCGCTACGCTCGTCGCTGCCCTGCTCGTCTCTAGCCCGCTCCAGGCCCAGCCGGATACCAACTCCGCGCCGATCGCGCCGCAACTTGGCGATGCGACTCCACTGCCCCAGGATACGCCGTGGCCCGGTGGAACGATCGGACTTGATATCGATGCCACCGATACCCGCCGTGCGGTCTATTCGGTTACCGAGACTATCCCGGCGCCTGCCGGAATGCGCGAACTGGCCCTCCTGCTTCCCGAATGGCTGCCGGGGAAACATTCCGCTCGCGGGCAGATCAACCTGCTGTCGAACATCCGCTTCAGCGCCAACGGCCAGCCACTCGAATGGAAACGCGATCCGCTCGACGTATTCCGCTTCGTGGTCGACGTGCCGGAAGGTGTCACGGAAGTAACAGCGCAGTTCATGCACACCTCGCCCGTCACCGGCCGCGAGGGACGGATCACGATGACGCAGGAAATGCTCAACCTTCAGTGGGAAGCGATGAGCCTCTATCCCGAAGGCCATTACACGCGCCGCATCGCGTTCAAGCCTACGGTCACCGTTCCGCAGGGGTGGGAAGTGTTCACCGCACTCGATGGCAAGGCGCGCAGCGGCGACACGGTGACCTGGGAAACGGTCGATTACGAAACGCTGGTCGATTCGCCGATCTTCGCAGGGCTCTATGCCAAGCAATGGTCGCTCGATCCCGAAGTCACGCTCGATGCAGTGGCCGATGCGCCCAAATATCTCGAGCTTGCACCTGAAAACCTGCGCACCTTCGAAAAGCTGATCGACGAGGCGGACGCGGTTTTCGGCGCGCGCCATTTCGATCACTACAATTTCCTGCTGGCAATGACCGACCGCATGGGCGGGATCGGGCTGGAGCATCACCGGTCCAGCGAAAACCAGTACGAGCCGGAAGCGCTGATCGACTGGGAAAAGATGGATTGGGCCCGCAACGTCGTCAGCCACGAACTGGTTCACAGTTGGAACGGCAAGTTCCGCCGGCCAGAGGGCCTGTGGACGCCCGACTATCGCACCCCGATGCAGAACTCCCTGATGTGGGTGTACGAAGGCCAGACCCAGTTCTGGGGTTGGGTGCTGGCGGCTCGTTCGGGTCTGCAGGAAAAGGACACGGTGCTGGGCATGTTCGCCAATGCCGTGGCCAATTATTCCGAAGGCCAGCCCGGCCGTGCCTGGCGCAGTGTCGAGGATACGACTTACGACCCGATCACCAATTCGCGGCGTCCCCTGCCCTACAGCTCCGTCCAGCGTAGCGAGGACTATTATGTCGAAGGCGCGCTCACCTGGCTGGAAGCGGACCAGATCATCCGCGAAGGCACCAGGGGGCGCAAGGGTCTCGACGACTTCGCCAAGGCGTTCTTCGGCAAGAGCGATGGCGACTGGGGCGTGTCGACCTATGACTTCGACGAAATCGTCGAGACGCTGAATGCGATCTATCCCTACGACTGGGCCGAATTCCTCGACACACGGCTGCGCCAGCCCGACCAGCCCGCCCCCGTGCGCGGTCTCGAAAAAGCCGGCTATCGCCTCGTCTGGAAAGACACGCCGAACCCCTATGCCGAAGGGCGCAGTTCCAGCGGCAAGTCGCTGGACCTGTTCTATTCGCTCGGCGTCGTTCTCGATGGCGACGGCAAGGTGTCCTCCACCTTGTGGGATGGGCCTGCATTCGATGCCGGTATCGTCAACGGCGCCACGATCGTCGCGGTCAACGGCGATGCCTATTCCAAGGACGTCATTCGCGATGCGGTGACCGCGGCCAAGGACGGCAGCGAACCGATCACCTTGCTGGTCAAGCGGGGCGAACGCTTCGATACTCTGGAAATCCCCTATCACGGCGGTCTGCGCTATCCGTGGATCGAACCGGTATCGGGCGGCACCCAGGGCCTTGATCGCCTTCTGGCAGCGCGCACGAAATAGACAGCAAGGCGGGTTGCTAGCCGGACGGACGGACTATAAGGCGCGGCGCGAAGTCTTTCTGGGGAGAGGGGCCGACCACAACGAGAGATTAGCTGCAATGCGCATCGAAATGATTCCGACCGGCGACAATCCGCCCGAAAGCCTCAACGTCATTATCGAGGTCCCGACCGGCGGCGAACCGGTAAAGTACGAATTCGACAAGGAATCGGGCGCCCTGTTCGTCGACCGCATCCTGCACACGCCGATGCGCTATCCTGCGAACTACGGCTTCGTGCCGCACACGCTTTCGCCCGATGGCGACCCGCTCGACGCGCTGGTCATTTCGCGCAGCCCCTTCATTCCCGGCTGCGTGGTGCGGGCCCGTCCGATCGGCGTGCTCAATCTCGAGGATGAACACGGCGGCGACGAAAAGCTCGTCTGCGTGCCCATCGACACGACCTTCCCCTATTATTCGGATGTCGCCGAAACCAAGGATCTGCCAAGCATCATCTTCCAGCAGATCGAGCACTTCTTCACCCACTACAAGGACCTGGAAAAGGAAAAGTGGGTGCGGATCGGCAATTGGGGCGATGCGGCCGAAGCCAAGCGCATCATTCTGGAAAGCGTCGAGCGCTACAACAGCTCCAACTAGGCGCTATTCGACGGGGCGCGAGTGGTCGAGCAGGTCCTTTTCCTGCTCGCTCCCGCCGCGCCTTCGTTCCTGTTCCACCATCTCGCCGATTTCGTTTGCGGGCCGGATGTCCTCCGCCTCGGCAATCGTTTCGAGCGATGGCTTCGAGGGCTTGGCCTCGCTGGTCGCGACCTTGCCTGATTCGCCTGCAGGCATCATCGGAATGGTGGCCGAACGCGAATCGAAGCGCAGGCGATAGATCGGTTCCGGCAAGGCAAAGCCCGCTTCTTCCAGCGCCACCTTGAGCGTCGCGATCGCGCGCGTTCGCGCCTTGAAGAAGTCCGCCTCGCCCTGGTCGATCCAGCCGAGGAACTTCAGCACGATATTGGAATCGCCGACTTCTTCGATCCGCGCTTCGGGCGGCGGCTCGGCAAGCACGAAGGGCAGGCCCGCCAGCGTATCGCGCCCCAGCTTCAGCGCCGCCGTTGGATCGTCGTCCGCATCCACGCCCAGATCGAAATCGAACCGGCGCTGCGGGTTGCGGGTGTAATTGAGGATGACCGCCTTGAAGACCTGCCCGTTGGGAATGCGCAGCTGATTGCCGTCCAGCGTCATCAGCACGGTCGCGCGGCTCGTCAGGCGAATGACCCGCCCTTCGAGATCGTCGATCACCACATGATCGTTCGCGCGAAAGGGCTGCCGTAGCGACAGCATCAGCGATGCGACATAGTTTTCGATCGTGTCGCGCATCGCAAATCCCAGCGCGATACCGATCAGCCCTGCTCCGCCCAGAACCGCGCCCAGCAGCGCCGTCGCCCCGATGATGTCGAGCGCGATGACCAGCCCCAGCACTACGAATACGAAGCGGATCGCACTGGAGATCAGTTCTGCCAGGAAGCTGTTGGGAGCGATGCGGTGCCACACGCGCCCCAGCCCCGCCAGGAGATAGCCGAACAGGGCGATGATCGCCCACACGGCCAGCGCCGCGGCAATCAGCGGCAGCATTCTGAGGAAGCCGTTCCAGCGGTCGGCCAGATTGGAAATCCCCGCACTCCCCGCCGACAGCGACAGGTCGCGCTCGAGCCCGTTCTCGACCGTCACCACCCCCGATACCCGGCTGGCGATGGCTTCGGCGCGGCTCACGTCTTCCGGCTTGGGGACCGTACCCGACAGGGAAACCACGCCTTCCCGCACCATGATGTCCACGCCGCGAAAGGCGGGCAGTTCGGAGAAAATGCCGGAGATCCGCTCTGCGATCCGCTCGTCGTCGCCGGCATCGCGCGTCGCTGCGATCGTCTGCTCGGGGGTCGGCGTTGTGACCGGATCGGACGGCGCCTCGAGCTGGGCCGCCGCCGGCACTGCCAGCAGCAGGGCCAGTAGGGCGAACAGCCGTATCACTGCCCCGCCACGAACATGCCGTCGATGCGGAAGGTCGGCACATCCAGCCCGCGCACCAGTTCCAGATCGCTGGCCGGTACGAGTGCGCGGAACATTTCCGGCAGCGTCCCGGCGATGGTGATTTCGGCCACGGGTTCGGCCAGTTCGCCATTGCGGATGCGCAGCCCGCTCGCACCGCGGCTGTAATCGCCGGTCACGAGATTGACGCCCTGACCGAACAGGTCGGTGACGAACAGGCCATCCTCGATATCGGCGATCAGTTCGGCAACGCTCGGTTCGCCTGCGGCCAGATAGATATTGCCCGCCGCCACGCCCGGCGATCCGCCCCCGCCCCTGCTGGCATGGCCGGTCAGGCTGAGGTCGAGCTGGGCGGCACTGGCGACATTGGTCAGCCAGCCGAAGATACGGCCATTCGACACCAGATCTCGCGGCACGCTGGCCACGCCCTCCCCGTCGTAATTGCGCGAACGCAGGCCCCGCAGGCGCTGCGGATCTTCGGCGATACGGATGGCACTGTCGAAAAGCTGCTCGTCTTCCCGCCCGATCAGGAAGCTCGCCTTGCGTGCGATGGAGGGCGCGGACATCGCGCCGAGCAGGTGGCCGATGATGCCGCCACCCACGCGCGGGTCGAACACCACGGGCATCTTGCCCGACGGGATCGACACCGGGCGCACCTTGCGCACCGCGCGCTCGCCCGCTTCCTGTCCGATACCGGCCGGGTCGGGAAGATCGCTGCGGTGGCGCTGCGTGCGATAGGCATAATCGGTCTGCTTGTCGGCGCCTTCGCCTGCCACGACGCTGGCGGAAAACGTGTGCGATCCGCCGGAATATCCGCGGGCAAAACCGTTGGTGGCCGCAAGTGCGAAGACCGACCGGGATGCCGATGCACTGCCGCCGTTGGAATTGGTAACCCCGGCAACGGCGCGCGCCGCATCTTCGGCGGCCAGCGCGGCTTCGCGCAATTCTTCCGGCGACGGGTCGACCCCGTCGTGCAGATCCAGATCGACGCCATCGCCGCTGAACAGCGCATCGGCCGGGGCCAGCCCGCCATAGGGATCTTCCGGTGCCAGCCGCGCCATTTCAACCGCGCGTTCCGCAAGCAGTTTCAACCCTTCGGGCGCAAAATCGCTGGTGCTGATCGATGCCGATCGCCGCCCGACGAACACGCGCAGGCCGATCTCTTCGCTTTCCGATCGCTCGACCTCTTCCAGGGCACCGAGGCGCACGCCGACACTTTCGGAAGCGGACGCGCGGGCGACGGCATCGGCCTCGTCCGCGCCCATCTTGCGGGCCAGTTGGATCAGGTCCTGGCAGCGGGCCAGCGCGGTGTCGGGCCCGATCATGGCATCAGCCGGAAGTGTGCAATCATCCGCGCGAGGTAGGGCGCGCCCTTCCCGCTGACAACCGGTGAATGGATCAGGAGAAGAGCAGCTTGAAGAACATCGTCAGTACGACAGGCAGGCCGATGGCCAGCAGCCAGAGCATGATCTGATCGCGCCGGAAGGCCGGCTTCATGTCCGGGTCGGCCGCCCTGGCGTCGGACAGTCCCGACCAGCGCCGCTCGAACCAGCGGCAGGCAGGAATGATGCCGCCCACCAGAATGACGAGCGCGAGATAGGGGACGATGGAAGAAACGCCGTCTTTCATCGCGTTGACAGTCATGAATATCTGTAGGCCGGTATAGACCAGCAGTGCGAATGCGACATTGTCGCTCATGGATCGTCGCCAGTCGCGAGCCCTGCTTGTCCGGTGCCCGCTTGCGATGTCCTTTTCATAGAGCGCTTTGCTCATTGCACTGTTCCTCTCTACCCCTTCTCGAATCGCATTGTTTCAAAAATGCCGCACCCTGGCAAGCAATCGTGCGCACGCATGCTCCACTTGTCCATATATGGTGCGGCACATCGCGCATGCACGAATCCTGCCAGTTGGTCGAAAAGGGCCGCATGCGGGGTTCTCATGGCTGGAACGCGTGCTATGTCGCGCCCATGGCGGATGTAGAGATGAGCCCTGACAACGACGCGGTCCACGAAGCCGCCCCTCCCATCCCGCAGGGGGGACTGGAAGTCATTTCCATAGCCAAGAGCTATGACAATCGCGCCGTCCTGACGGATATTTCGCTCTCGGTGGGCAAGGGCGAAGTCCTCGGCCTGCTCGGCCCGAACGGGGCCGGCAAGACCACCTGTTTCTATTCCATCATGGGCCTCGTGCGTCCCGATGCGGGCCGCATCCTGATGGATGGGGAAGATGTGACCAATCTCCCCATGTATCGCCGCGCCATCCTCGGCCTCGGCTATCTGCCGCAGGAAACCAGCATCTTTCGCGGGATGACGGTCGAACAGAATATCAATTGCGTGCTCGAAATGGTCGAACCCGATGCCGACACACGCACGCAGGAACTGGAACGGCTGCTGGACGAATTCGGCCTTACCCGCCTTCGCTCCAGCCCCGCCATGGCGCTTTCGGGTGGTGAACGGCGCCGCGCCGAAATCGCCCGCGCACTGGCGGCCAAGCCGTCGATCATGCTGCTGGACGAACCGTTCGCCGGGATCGACCCCCTGTCCATCAGCGACATTCGCGACCTGGTCAAAGATCTCAAGACTCGCGGGATCGGCGTTCTGATCACCGATCACAACGTGCGCGAAACGCTGGAGATCGTGGACCGGGCCTGCATCATCTATGGCGGTCAGGTGCTCTTTGCCGGCACACCGGAAGCCTTGGTGGCGGATGAAAACGTCCGCCGCCTCTATCTGGGCGAGAGCTTCACCCTGTGATGCCCGCTATCGCGAGGATCTAGCTCATGGCGCTGGGGCCGCGCCTCGATATCCGGCAAACCCAGTCGCTGGTGATGACGCCCCAGCTCCAGCAGGCGATCAAGCTGCTGGCGCTGTCCAATCTCGAAATCGAAACCTTCGTTGCCGAAGCGCTCGAATCGAACCCGCTCCTCGAAATGGGCGAAGTCCGGCGCGAAGCGGGCGAGGATTCGCCTGCCGAACCGTCGGAGCATGACAGCGCGCCCGATTTCGGCGGCGAAGGCGCGCTCGATGTCGCCGACCATGCGCTCGATCCGGAGGCTGCACCGGGCGATTTCATTCACGGCGAAGGCGGCGACTGGAGCCGCGGGGACATCGCCAGCGGTGCCGAACTGCCGGATCTGGAAAACCGGTCTTCCGGCAGCCCGACCCTGTCGGACCACCTTGCCAGTCAGATCGGCCTCGTCGCCCATGACGAACGCGAGGCGCTCATCGCCCTGCGGATTATCGGCGAACTCGACGAGGCCGGCTATCTGCTGACCGATCTGCGGCAGGTGGCCGATGAACTGGGCATCCCGCTGGCAGAGGCCGAGCGGGCGCTGGCCACCGTCCAGTCGCTCGATCCCACCGGCGTGGGCGCGCGATCGCTGGCCGAATGCCTGGCACTGCAGGCGCGCGAGGCCGATCGCTACGATCCGTGCATGGCGCGGCTGATCGACAATCTCCATCTGGTCGCAGCCGGCGACATCGGGCGGCTCAAACGCATGTGCGAAGTCGACGATGAAGATTTCGCCGACATGCTTGCCGAATTGCGCAGTTACGATCCCAAGCCCGGTCTCGCCCATGCAGGCGGCGATGAAGGCGCGGTGGTGCCCGACGTACTGGTTACGCCCAGCGCCGATGGGTGGGACATCCGCCTCAATGAAGCCAGCCTCCCCCGGCTCGTGGTTAACCGCGAATACTACCTCGAACTGAAAGGCGGGGCGCGGGACAAGGCTTCGCAAAGCTGGCTCAACGAACAGCTCGGTGAAGCCGACTGGCTTATCCGGGCGCTCGACCAGCGGCAGAAGACGATTCTCAAGACGTCCGCCGAAATCGTGAAACGGCAGGAGCGATTCTTCCGAGAAGGGGTGACGGCGATGCGCCCGCTGACCTTGCGCGAAGTGGCCGAGAAGATCGAAATGCACGAATCGACCGTCAGCCGCGTTACCAGCAACAAATATTTGTCCTGCCCGCGCGGCACGTTCGAACTGAAATATTTCTTCTCCAGCGGCGTCGCCGCGGCCGATGGCGAAGGCGCCTCTGCCGAAGCGATCAAGGCGCGCATCCGCGCCCTGTGCGATGCCGAAGACCCCAAGAAAGTCCTCTCGGACGAGGCTCTGGCCGGGCTTCTCAAGCAGGAAGGCTACGATCTCGCACGGCGCACGGTCGCCAAATATCGCGAGGCGATCGGGATCGGGTCCAGCGCGCAACGGCGGCGGCAGAAGAAGCTGGCGGCGCTCTGACACCTGTCTGCCACAGGGAAAAAAGTTAACGCACTTTACTTCGCGTTAACCTTTTTCCTTCAGACCAAATGTGGTTAATACAGGACAACACCTCTATGGGTGTTACCGACGGACACTAGGGAACCAACGGGGGACATCCCAATGCGTGTACTGCTGATCGAAGACGAGCCGACAACGGCCAAGGCCATCGAGCTCATGCTCACGACCGAAGGCTTCAATGTCTACTCGACCGACCTCGGCGAAGAAGGCTTGGATCTCGGCAAGCTGTATGATTACGACATCATCCTGCTCGATCTGAACCTGCCCGACATGCACGGTTACGACGTGCTCAAGAAACTCCGCGTCGCCAAGGTGCAGACGCCGGTCCTGATCCTTTCGGGCATTGCCGAAATGGACAGCAAGATCCGCTCGTTCGGCTTCGGTGCCGACGATTACGTGACCAAGCCCTTCCACCGCGAAGAACTGGTCGCCCGCATTCACGCCGTGGTGCGCCGCTCCAAGGGACACAGCCAGTCGGTCATCCGTACCGGCAAGCTGGCCGTCAACCTCGACGCCAAGACCGTCGAAGTCGATGGCGCCCGCGTTCACCTCACCGGCAAGGAATACGCCATGCTGGAGCTGCTTTCGCTCCGCAAGGGTACCACGCTGACCAAGGAAATGTTCCTCAACCACCTTTATGGCGGCATGGACGAACCCGAACTCAAGATCATCGACGTCTTCATCTGCAAGCTGCGCAAGAAGCTCAGCCATGCCTGCGGCGGCGAAAATTACATCGAGACCGTATGGGGCCGCGGCTATGTGCTGCGCGACCCGAACGAAGAGGCGGAAGCCGCCTGACACCCCATATCCCTTGATGGGATCATGAGACGCCCCGGACAGCCATCGCGCTTCCGGGGCGTTTCCTATTCGGCCCTGATCGCAAGCTGCGCGAAGTCCTGCCCGCTCGGATGCTGGAAGATGCGCAGGCCGAACTCGGGCAGGATGGCCAGCATATGATCGAAGATGTCGGCCTGGATCGCTTCGTATTGCGGCCACTCCACCGTGTCGGTGAAGCAGTAGATTTCCAGCGGCAGGCCCTGCGGCCCCGGCGGTAGCTGGCGCACCATCAGCGTGAACCCTGCGCCCGCAATGCGCGGATGGCTCTTGAGATAGGCGATCACATAGGCGCGCAAAGTGCCGATATTGGTGATCCGGCGCGCATTGATCGTGTCGCAATCGCTGGACAGTTCATGCCGGTTCCATTCGGCAATCTCCTCCTGCTTGCGCGCCAGGTAATCGTCCAGCAGCCTGAAGCGCTTGAGATCGTCGGTTTCCTTGTCGTCCAGGAAGCGGATCGAATTCTGGTCGACGACCAGCGCGCGCTTGATGCGCCGCCCGCCGCTCTCGTTCATCCCGCGCCAGTTGCGAAAGCTGTCCGCGATGAGCCTGTGCGTCGGGATCGTCGTGATGGTCTTGTCGAAATTGCGGATCTTCACCGTGTGCAGGGCGATATCGACCACGTCGCCATCGGCATTCATGCCGGGCATTTCGATCCAGTCGCCGACCCGCAGCATGTCGTTGCTGCTCAACTGGACACTCGCCACCAGGCTCAGGATCGTATCCTTGAACACCAGCATCAATACCGCTGCCATCGCGCCGAGGCCCGATAGCAGCAGCAGCGGCGATTGCTCGATCAGCACCGCGATCATCAGGATCGCCGCCCCGAAGTAGATGGCGATCTTCACGACCTGCACATATCCCTTGATCGGGCGACTGCGCGATTCCGGGCGGCGGGAATAAAGCTCGTTCGCGTAATCCAGCGCACCGCCGATCGCCATCGCGATCGACAGCACGATCATCGTGCGCGCGATGTTGACCGTCACGTTCACGACTTCTTCCGGCAGGTGCGGCACCAGGCCGATCCCGCGCGAGACGAGCAGCAGGGGTATCACCGTGGTGAGCCACGCCGCCGACCGGTCCACCGTATCGGACCGTGCATCCAGATAGGGCGCGGCGATGCGCAGCAGGACCTTCTTCAGCAGCCAGTTGACCGTCAGCGCCGCCATCGCCAGCGCGCACAGGGCGATGAGCGACTGGAGCCACAGCGGGAGGCCGGAGTAATCGTCTAGCAGTCTTTGCATGCGCGGCCCCTAGACTGCGGTTGCCCGGCGGTTCAACCCTGCCGAACAGACGGAATTTTCGCCCGATCAAACGTATGATCGACATGCGTACCATCTGGACGCACGGGGGGCGGATCGTTAGTCGCCCGCGCCATGAGCGCATTCAAGGAAGGTGACCCGACCACTCTCAACCGCCTGTACGGGCGCAGTCAGGGTAAGCCCCTGCGCGCATCGCAGCAGGATCTGGTCGACCGTCTGCTACCGCAGATTTCCGTGCCCGACGAAGGGCCGGTGACGTCGGAAACCCTCTTCGGTTTCGACCGCCCGCTGCATTTCGAAATCGGTTTCGGCGGCGGGGAACATCTCGCCGAACGCGCCGATCTGCTGCCCGATCACGGATTCATCGGCGCGGAACCCTTCGTAAACGGCGTCGCCCAGGCCCTCACCCACGTCCGCGACCGCACGCTCGCAAATGTCCGCATCCACCATGGCGATGCGCTGGAAGTGCTGCGCCGCGTGCCCGACGGCGCGCTGACCATGCTCTATCTCCTGCACCCCGATCCATGGCCCAAGAACAAGCATGCCAAGCGCCGCATGATGAACGATGGCCCGGTCCGCATGTTCGCCGACAAGCTGAAACCGGGCGGTGAATTCCGCTTCGGCACCGACCACGCCGTCTACCTGCGCCACGCCCTGATGGTCATGCGGCGCTTCGGCGACGCCTTCGAATGGCTCGTCGATGGCCCGGCCAGCTGGCAGAACCGCCCGTCAGGATGGCCCGAAACGCGCTACGAACACAAGGCCCGCACCGTCTATGGGCATGAGGTCTGGTACTTCAGGTTCAGGCGTAAATAGCAGAAGGGGCCGCCTGGTCATACCGAGCGGCCCCACTGTCTGCTCTGCGAGCCCGGCGTCAGAAGCG